>Ga0265295_1006334_pt1 | contig 14409 bp, 16 predicted proteins | sample Munlansysbiofilm_FD_192503 | JGI IMG/M metagenome (GOLD analysis project Ga0265295, IMG submission 192503) | Leachate microbial communities from a municipal landfill in Southern Ontario, Canada - Methane capture system biofilm | ecosystem: Engineered > Solid waste > Landfill > Unclassified ... | reverse complement strand
TGGTGTGCCCGATTACTTAGATAAATGCCCCAACACCCCCGCGGGCGTTTCAGTTGACAAGCAAGGCTGCCCACTCGATAGCGATAAGGATGGTGTGCCCGATTACTTAGATAAATGCCCCAACACCCCCGCGGGCGTTTCAGTTGACAAGCAAGGCTGCCCACTCGATAGCGATAAGGATGGTGTGCCCGATTACTTAGATAAATGCCCCAACACCCCCGCGGGCGTTTCAGTTGACAAGCAAGGCTGCCCACTCGATAGCGATAAGGATGGTGTGCCCGATTACTTAGATAAATGCCCCAACACCATCGCAGGAGCACAAGTAGACGTGGATGGGTGTGAGATTAAACTGAGTATGGTTCTTGAGTTTGGCACCGACAAGGCTGAGATTACCAAGGCACACCAGGTAGAACTGGCTAAAGCAATCAAGTTTATCCAGAAATACCCCAGCCAGAAGGTTCACATCTCTGGGCACACAGACTGTGTTGGCGCCGCTGCCTATAACAAAAAACTTTCACTGCGCCGTGCTGACGCAGTCAAGGCAAATTTTGTTGCTGCAGGAATAAAGGCAGACAGGCTCGTAGTTGAAGGCTTTGGCGAAGAAAGACCAGTTGCAGACAACAACACTGACGCTGGCAGAAAACTTAACCGGCGCGTGGATGTAACTCTTTTAAAATAAAGAATCCTTGAGGCGCGCTGCCGCTAAGCGCCCTAAGTATCCACCTAATCGAGCCCTTCTGCTGCCGAGCTTTTCCGCTCCCGGTTGGAGGGCTCTTTTATTTTAGGTTGCCTTACCAACCCTATTCGTGCCGCTGCGGTAGGCCCGATTCCTTGTCGATCCGCGCCTCTGCAGCCTCAGACCCCACCAACCTCCCGCAGTTTCAGACAAAACTGGATTTAAATGCAGGTACCGATTGCATGCACTCCCACAATTGTATACAATATACCCCGTTTGTTAGACTTTATTGCTGTTCTCGGAACATAGTTTATTGCCAGCTTAAGGTAGCATTGATATCGAAAGGGGTATTTACATGAGTGAAAAGTTTGATTTACAAGAAGCTATAAAAGATGCCATGCAGACTGAAAAAGACGCTATGGACTTTTATAAATATGCGGCAGAAAAAATGTTCGACGACAGGGCCAAGCGCGCTTTCGAAATTCTGGCCCTAGAAGAAAAACAACACGCACACATGTTCTTTGAATTTTATAAGGGTGTTGACATCCCCGATTTTGAAGCCTTTATCGCACGCGAACCTGACACCACCTCAAGCTGGTGGAAGGCGCTTCAGCAGGCCATGCTGGGTGACTTCGACGAGCGTAAAGCCATCGAGCTAGCCATTGAGCAGGAAGCGCAGCTAGAAAAAGAACTGCGCGCAATGGCCGAGAAAATTGACGATCCCGCAGTGAAGAATGTCTATCTCGCCAATGCACGTTCCACCCATCATCACTATGAACTCTGCATGGAAGAGCGCAGCGCCCTGTTGGGTGAGGCAGGTTAAATTCTGCCCTACGCAACATTTGCACTATATTGAGCACTAGCTGTTTCAAACGACAGATACTAGCACAACGCCCAGAGCAGTCTTCAAGACCGCTCTGGGCGTTGTTTGTTTTTATACCCACCATGGATAGATTAAGCAGGTGCGATTAACCCATCAACCCAGGGCAACATCAAGGATCATCATTACCGTAAAACCAACCATGGTGAACATGGTGACCTGGTCTATATGTGCTTGTTTGCGCTGAGATTCAGGAATGAGTTCTTCTACAACCACAAAAATCATGGCTCCAGCAGCATAACACAGGGCAAAGGGGAGGATATCGAGCATATGCAGCACAAGCCACGCCCCCAGCACCCCAGCGATGGGTTCCACAATGCCTGAGAGTTGCCCTAAGAAGAACGATTTTTTTGCACTTAAGCCTTCGCGGCGCAGTGGCATGGAAACCGCGGTCCCCTCTGGTAAATTCTGAATACCGATACCGATAGCCAGCGCCACTGCGGCACCGATACTCGCCGATGGCAGCCCCGCCGCCACCGCCCCAAAAGCAACCCCAACAGCTAACCCTTCTGGAATGTTATGCATGGTTATAGCCAAGACCAGCAGGGTGCTGCGCTGCCACGACGTTTTAACCCCTTCAGCTTTTTCCATGGCTAGGCTCGGATGCAGGTGCGGCAAGAACTTATCCACAATACGCATGGATATCCCTCCACACATAAACCCAGACGCTGCAACAAACCAAGGAAGCTGCCCCATCTGCTCCGCCATCTCGATTCCCGGTGCCAGCAGCGACCAAAAACTTGCGGCGATCATCACTCCAGCGGCAAACCCCAACATGGAATCGAGCAGCTTATGATTAATTTCACGCGTAGTAAAAACGAAGGCAGCCCCAATCGCGGTCATTGCCCAAGTAAACATGGTTGCGACGAAGGCCTGCATCACTGGGTTTAACCCCAGCAAATAATCAAACATATAAGCTCCTTAGAAATATCCCGGATGAGATACAATCACGCTACAGATGGTTGTCCGCCCGAATGCGCACATACACAGGAAATTGGGGGATACCTGACGCATAAAAGCCGTGATATTTGTAGGTCACACTGCTGCCGATATCCGGCGGATTCTCACGCTCAGCGTCGGTAAAGCCACTGCCGATTTTGAACTCAGTACCATCAGATGCGCGCACCACCAATGCTCCTAGTCTATCAGCATTGCGTCCTCGACCTAGCACATGGCCTGTCACTGTTGCCTCCGCATCCTGAAAGTGCTTTACTTTCAGAATAGTGGGGCTACGCCCCGGAGCGTATGTCGCTTCAGGGTCGCGCACAATCAACCCCTCCCCACCAAGACTCTCCACGTCATCCAATTGGCGAGATAAATGGGCGGAATCCACCACTACTAGCTGCTCAATCAGCCTTGCATAGGGGGTAGGATTGGCGCTGAACCATTCTGCCGCCCGTCCCAAGCGCGTGCGAAAACTGCCTTCGGCAGCGGGAACATCAAATACCATAAACTCCAACCCCAACCAACCTGGATGGGATTGCTGCTGTAATACCGTTGATACCGTGCTGGCAAAGGTGTCACGCCCGCCCCATAGTTCTCCTTCTAGGGCAAAAGGCGGCAACTCTGCAACAAATTCTGGCGGAGGATTAAAGGCGCGGCCGTTTTTACTGTACAGCTGCGACCCATCCCAATAAGCACGCACGCCATCGAGTTTTTCACTCATCCACCAGCCGCTAACATCAAGCGCGCCATGATATTCCCGTGGCAACATAGGAACATGCCCATAGGGAACATGCTCCTGCGCCCAGACCAATTTTTGCATAGCCAGTACTGCGCCTAGAGCAAGCCCTAGTACCAGCAGCAGGGCAAACAGATCCGACTTCTTTCGCCCGCCAGCATGGATGTCATGACGGATGGTATATTGCATCTAAGCCCCTAGGTTTAAATTTAAGTAAGCTGAATTTTCTACACGGGACAACAGTGCGCAGAATCACTTCTCGGCCCTCCGTTTACATCCCCACTACATACTACATTTCTGCATCCACATCGAATCTAGCTATAACCCGGTGGGCAGAATCAACGAACACCAAGACACTACCATCCCACCACTTTTGGCGTTTGGTCTTTTTCTCCGGCTCGATCGTGCTCTCTATGTAAACGTCAGCAACCCGCGCCAGCATCGCCAGAAACTCAGCCTCATATTCCATCGCCGCAGGTGGACACGCCATCATGGTTGTACCCAGCGCGTCAAACCTCAGGGGCAACGCGGTAGCTGCAACCTGTTGCTGCGAGTCCGAGCCTAACTGATACGCGCCAAAGAAGCGATTACACCCACTAAACCCAGACACGCGCGCAGGGTCGGTTTCAAACACCAGCCACGCCGCCGACTCCTGTGGCGCAAATGGCTCGCCATCCAATTCTACGAGGCGCCAGGCGGTGCCAGCAAAAACACTCACTGCCACTATCATATCCTTCGCACGAATATCGGCACTTCTAGTCAGTATATATCTCTCTGCTAGGGCCCCTTCAATCCGTGCTCCGGCTTGATCCAAGGCAAAGAGTATGTGCTCCCCCACCTGAAACTGGGTGCGACCTCCCTCTATGCCCAAAAGTTCTACGCTATGACCGTCCGAGCTCCACGCAAACACTCCAGTGTAGATAAATTCCTCTCCGGCAGTTTGTCCCGCAGAAGTTTTCCCGCCCATGTAGCGGTGGCGCAATTCGTAGGTGCGCGCTGGGGTGAGAGTAAGGACGGTCTCGATTCCAATACAATCTGCGCACGGAAGCGTTCCGCTGTAGCTCCCCGCCCAGTCGAGTGCACTCATGCTGATATGACTGTCCACCGCAATCGGGGTCGCCCGTTTCTCACCCACAACACTGCACGCACAACAGCCTAACAAAACAAACAGCGTCATCCACATCTTTCCACTTATGCTGAACCATCGCTTCATATTAGCCTCTCTTCCGCCCTCCTCTTGAGGTCGGGCCGATATCTAAGAACCCAAATTGACCCTTACCGCGATGCTCTGTTCGGACTAAAAGTTAGCCACCAGCGCCGCCGCCAAAATGGTATCAGTGTTGTCACTATTTCTTGCTGGCTCATTGTCGTACTTAACAATGTAGCTGGTTTTAAACGAAAAGATACTGTTGATCGCGGTGATAAGGGCGGTCTCGGAGTTGAGCATATAATTTCGCATTCTTTCAAAATCGAGCAGCGCCTCTAAACTCTGGCTGAACTTGGTATCCTTGGTAATTTGATACACGTACTCCGTATATAGGCGACCCCCTAAATATTCATCGTTGGAGTCATCAATGAGTTTTTCCACCGTGTAGGTGAGGCCTGCTTCCGCAAGGAGAAAATGGGCCGGGCCAGTGAGGAACTTGTAACCACTACCAGCGCCATAGGTATAGCGGTAATCGATCTTAGCGAAGCGATCTGTAAGCCAATTGGCTGCAACATAATTATAAAAGCGCTCGGTCGGGGCGTAATCCCCGCGCAGTTCGGTAGAATACGCTTCGGCATCACGCTGCCCATCACTTTTGCCATTTAAAGCCTGAAACTTCCACCGCCCCGATATCTTGTCAGTGAACTTGTAGGTCACTTTACTCTTGGCTGACAGGGTGGTTACTTCACTATTTCCACTGGTATTAACGTATGAAAGTTCTGCCTCAGTGTTAAACCTTCTCGCTTCAGACTCGGCAGCACAGGCCAGACCGGCAATCCAAAACACCACTGCCACTGCGGTTAAAGTGCATATTGTTCTCACAACTAAACCTCCTAACAGTGAATTAATATATGGGACTTAATAGCAGTATGCGTATTGCATACACGCCTTTAGACTATTCATTTCAACAAAAAAAACCAGCCTTCTAGCTCCGAAGCAAGTCAACTCTACGGGGTCTCGCGGATGTCGCGGGTCTCATGCAACTGTCGCAACAACGCTTGGGCCGAGTTGACGTAGGCTGGGTATTTAACTGCCGAATTCAACGCAGCGATCGCCTCTGTCCATGCCTCGGCATTCCAGAACGCGTACGCTGCCAGCATCCATGCACGCCCCGCCGCGGTCGAATTTTGTTCCATTGCGGCAAGGTTCATATAGGCGCCGCCGGCTTTGACATAGTGCTTAAGCATAAACAAAATCTGTGCGCGCAGGCGCAACTGCGCAATATTGACCTCCTGCGCGTCAATTTGCTCCAACCATTGCAGCGCCTGCTGCGGTTCATAGCGCTGGACATACGCCTGCGCCAGATGCAGCAGCAGTTCGGCAGTGTTGCCCTGCTCCTGCTGCATCTGGATGTAGTACTCAATAGCCTGAGCGGGTATTCCAAGGTGCATACATAAATCGGCGCGCAGGCGCTGCTCACGCTCATCTCCAGGCGCCAGATATCCCGCCACTTGCAGCGCCACCAACGCAGAGCGGTACCGGTGTTCTTCTAGATACAGATGCGCCGCGACCCTCCACCAGCGCGGTTCCAGCCCCTCAACCTCAAGCAGATGGGTGACAAACTCCAGCGCCTGCGCGCGCATATTCTGCTGCAGGTACAGGTGCACCAGATATTCGCGCCAACTACGTAGTGCAGGTTCTTCGCTCTGGAGCGCGAGGATCTCCACCTCGGCAAGGGCCAGACGGTTATTTTCCTCACTTTTTCGATTCAAGTTGTCCCCGCGTAGATAGGTATGCACCAGCAACTCCCGCCACTGCAGAGCAGGTTGCGCCGGGAAATCCTGCAACAGGGATATCAGCAGGGTTTCCGCTTTTTGCAGTTCTCCAGCTTGATACCAAGCCAGAGCAGCATTGTATCGCCAGCGCGGTTCGGGCGGATCTGTGAGGGTGTAGCTGCGCTCGAAAGCCTGCGCAGCACTAGTGTATTCCTCCAACTGAAAACGGCACTGGGCCAGATTAATCCAGCCAAAGAGCAATTCGGGGTCGGCTGTGACGCTGCGGGCAAACCAGGTCTGCGCCTCGTCGTACTGTTCCTGGGTTAGCGCAATGATCCCACGGTAAAAATCTACCAGCGGGTGATGTTGCTGGCGCTGCAGCAAAGGAGCCAAACTCTCAACGGCCTGCACATATTCCTGGCGCGCTAGGTGCTGTTGCGCCTGGGCAAGGCCGCGTTGTTCACTGGGGCGCAGCTGCTGCACGCACTCAACGGCAGGCGCAAAACACAGCATGGCTACAACCAAGAGCAGAATAGGGCGCACAACACGTGTAGGTTTTAAGATCATACCCAACATGGCAAGAACTCCATCAATCTTCGAGTTCAAAACGGATAGTGGTTACTACACGCGTTTTTACTCGCTCCCCCATTACCGTAGCCGGCGAAAAACGCCACCCACGGATACTTCGGGTAACACTTTCCTCAAACACCCCTTCCGGCTTCGCCTCCAGCACTTCCACCGCCTCGACGTTGCCCTCCACCCCCACCTGCAGGGCCACATTCACCCAACCTTCAATCCCTTTGCGTTTTGCCCGTAGCGGGTAGATAAACGGGGTCTGCGTCAGGGATTGTACCGGACTGTCCAATGCGGCAGTGGCGTAAACCTGGGGGGCAAAAGCCATTGTAGATTCAGGCACTGTCCTAAGGTCGGCAGAGCTAAACTCTGGGATCTGCAAGCCAGGCAGAGTGGAAAAATTCTGCATGGTGGCTTGCATATCCGATGTTGGCCTCAGTGCCGGAATAACTACTGAATTCTGCCCCGCCACCTGCTTTGGGCTGATCGCTGGCCTGAAGCTATCCTGCGCCGCGCTAGCAGCTTCAACTGGCGCCGCCCGCTGGGGCTGGCGTTGAAGTTCTGACAGCACCGGAGCGATGCTGACGCGGATCGGAGCAGAGCCGAGTGCAGCATCCGTCTGCGGATCGCGTACCAGCAGCGCTAGAAGCACAAACACCAGCACGTTATAAATCAATGTTCCTGCTATGGACCATAGCAGAGGACTCTGCACAGAACGCAGACCTATCACTGCGAACCTTCAGCAGCTGCGAGTGCGACATTATTCGCCCCCGCTAGTTTACACGCATCCAGCACCGCTACCGCAGTGCCAGTGCTGCTGCCCCTGTCCGCTACGATAACCACCGTCCCGTCAGGGTTTTCCGCCATGGCCCGCTCTACATGTACCCGCACCGCGCCAGATTCTACGGTGCGGTTTTCAATCACAATCCGGTTCTCACGGGTAATAGCGATCAGCAAGGTGGCACTATCCTGAGTCGATGCATTTTGCGCCGTGGGGCGCTCAACCTCAACTCCGGTCTCGCGTACAAAGCTGGTGGTCACCAAAAAAAAGATAAGGAGAATAAAAACCATGTCGATCAGGGGAGCTATATTAAGTTCCAGACCCTGGCGCCGAGCACGCCGGGCCGCCGTAACATTGATCATAAGTCGACTCCTGAATGGGGCAACGCAGCATAAGTATCCAATTGACGTTTTAGTTGCTGGGTCAAGGTGTTCAGACGCCGTTCCAACCCCTCTGCGCGGCGCTGGATGAAGTTACGCATAAATAGCCCCGGAATGGCGATGATCAGGCCGGTCTGCGTAGTGACCAAAGCCTCGGAGATCCCCCCAGCCAGCGCGCGTGCGTTGCCGGTACCAAACACAGCTATGCAGTCAAAGGTGCCTATCATCCCTAACACGGTGCCTAGCAATCCCAACAGCGGTGCCACCGCCGCCAGAACTCCTATCAGTTCCAGCCCCTGTCTTAACGTTGCGCGCACCTGCATGGCGGCTTCGTCGAGCAGGTGGCGATCCAGATGGGGGTTGCCGCTGCGAACAGATAAAAATCCGCGCAATAAGAGCGCCGCAATGCCCTGATATGCTGCGGATATTTCGGTAACCCCTTGTTGCACGCACAGGCACGCCTCCGTAGAGGTAATATTGTTACGATACAGCTGTTTGAGAATCAGCAGTCGGTAAATTATGCTGCCCCAAAGTAACAAAGACACCAACAACAGGGGCCACATCACCACGCCGCCGGTCTGGATATACTCAAGTGCTGATCGCAAATAATTCACGAAATTAATCCCTCAGCTACCCTATCCTGCTCCGTAGCTGCACCTGAATCTGTCTGCAATGCCTTGGTTGCCCGATTGACAAAACTGATGGCCTTTTCTTCGAGCTCGGCTATGTGGCTCTCCACCCTACGGCTGATTAAACTGTGGGCCAGCATCAGCGGTATCGCCACCCCAAGACCGAACATGGTGGTTACCAGAGCTTCCGAGATCCCAGAAGAGAGCATGCGCGGATCACCCGTCCCGTGAAAGGTGATGAGTTCGAAGGTGTGGATCATGCCGGTAACAGTACCGAGTAATCCCAGCAGAGGTGCGATAGCCGCTAGCACCGCCAGGGTTGAGAGAAAGCGTTCCTGCGCGGGGATTTCCGCCAGAATTTCCTCCTGCAACACACTCTCCAGTTCCTCGCGCGGACGGGTAACAAAAGGGATTGCTGCAGCAATCACACGGGTCAAAGGGACATCCTTGCGCTTACACAGTTGTTCACACTCAATCCACTGGTGCGCATCGATACACGGCTGCATCTGAGCCAAAATAGAGTCACTGTTATAACGCTGACGGGATAAAAACCAGAGGCGTTCCCCCACCAGCACCAGCGCCACCACAGCTATCCCCAGAATAGGCCAGACGATAATCCCGCCATACCTGACCTGGGCACCCAAGCTGCGTTGGTAGGTCATCTGGCGTAAGGATGCGCCATGCCCGATATCAATAGGCGCGGCGCTGGAACTGCCGGCAAAATAATTTTTTATCTGCTTTTTAAGGGTATAGCCAGGCAACTGCGATAACGCCATCAGCTGGCGACTAGGAGGCGAATACAGGGCAAACCCGACCTCGGCACCCGCTTTATATAGGGCGGTAAAGGTTCCGAGCAGCACCACCTGTGCCTCCACCTGCTTACCGCTCCGATCAACGAGAGTAACGCGTTGACGCTGAACCTCAGATGCAGCCTGAATCTGCTCCAACATCAGAGTGCGCAGAGTGCGCACCTGCGCGATAGAGGCCGAGGTGTCCGCGACGAGCAACTGCTGCAGTGCGGAATCTTGCGATACACTTAGGGCGGTGACCGGACTGTTCTTCACCATCCCCGCCACATCTACAGCACTGGTGCGGATAGAACCCAGCAACTCCACGTGGCGCTGGTTCTCCTCTATCTCAATCTCTTTTTGTTTCATCAAAGCAGTGCGGCGCTGCTCCACCTGCCCCTCCAACTGAGCATTGGCGCGTTCCAACTCCGCTACCGTGGCGCGTAGCTGGGTCAGTCGGGCCGTAACCCCCTGTTTGTCCTGCTCTAGCTCGCGCCGCAAGGCTGCTACTTGTTGCGCAACTTGGTGGGCGTGGGCAGCGCCTGCGGCCACAAGCTCATCCTGTGTTTGCAGTCGCGGCTGAAGTCGCACGCGCGCGTCCTGCGCATGTGCAGACGTGCCGCCGAGCCCCAATCCACAGAAGATCAGTACCGCGACCAAAACGTTGCACCAGCGGTACCCTTTTATCAACAGTGTTTCTCTCGCTATATTCATGGCTCTACCAACCGTCCAAAGGGAAGGGTGAGTAGATCCACCGGCCGCTGTTTTTTCCCCATGGCAACCGCCCGACGCAGTTCATCACTCCAACGTGCATCCAACCATGCCCAACGCTGCGTCGTCGCATCATACGAAGCGCTGCGCTGTTGATCTAGACTTAAGGCAAATAGAGCCAGCGTACCGATGCGCACCTGCGTCATAACCGCTTGTTCCCCTTCTACCTCCAGTTTTGTACGCTGCACTTCAACACTGTGTCCATAATCATATTCCGCCTTTAGCGCCTGCACCAAATGGCGAAACTGCTGCGCCACTGAAACCTCCCCCGTTAACAAATCTTGCTGCAGTTGCTGTAAACGTGCGCGCCGCTCCTCCAGAGAGAAGGGTAGGCTCTGGTGTACCACCACGTCCAACAACTGCACACTTTCGCGCAGGAAGGGTTCCATCTCCCGTTCGAGTTCTTGCGCCTGCAGCACCGCCTGTCTTGACTGCTGAGTTTTTTGTGCCAGCGCCTCTAGCTGTTGCTCCAATCTGATGTTATGTTCAACAGCAGCAGCCTGGCGGCGGAGCAATACTTCATACTGGCGCAACAACTCAGCCTTTTCCAGTTCCCAGGCGTCTAACTCCTGCTGAGAACGCTGCTGCATTTCGATGCTGTGTTCAAGGGGCTTCTGCACCTGCTGCGTAAATGTTTGAGCCTGAACCCGTAATGTGCACAGCAACATAACGAGTATAAGTACATATGTTTTCACTTGCTTCTCCTGTAATATATTGTGTTGTGGCAGAGCTGAGACAGATGAGCTCCGAAACAACGAAGGCTAAAATTATCAGACCCCACAAGGAGTTTCAAATGGATTCAAACCAGTTAGAGCAATACTTCGAGACCGCTGAAGGTACGGGCATCCTGTCCACTTGCGCCGCTGATGGCAAGGTTAATTCAGCACTGTACGCGCGCCCTAGGTTTTTTGCGCAGGAGCGCATCGGATTTATCATGCTTGGGCGCCTAAGTTATGCAAATCTGCAGAGCAACCCACATGCGGCATATCTGTTTATGGAGCGGCGCGAAGGCTACGAGGGGGTACGCCTGCATCTGAGCATGGTCGGAGAAGAATCCGATCAAGCCCTCATTGAACGCCTCGTGTCCGAGCTGCGCCCCGGTCACGTCGACAAAAAAGAACGTCATCTGGTGTATTTCAGTATCGATAAAGTGATGCCGCTAGTGGGCAGTGGCGAGTCCGCCGCATGTTCGAGCTAAGCATCCCTGGAGTTGGGCAACTGCACTGTGAACACCTACTACTCGACTGCAACGGCACCCTGACCTGTGACGGGAAGCTCCTTGATGGTGTCTCTGCTCGGTTGCAAAAGTTGGCGCAACACATGCACATCGAGGTTATCACCGCCGACACCTATGGCAACGCCACTACCACACTTGAAACCCTTGGCTGCGATATCCATATTATTCCCGCAGCAAACCAGGCAGAGGCTAAACGTGACCACCTTGTTGCCCGTAACGCAGCCAGTTGCATTGCTATCGGCAACGGGTACAATGATGCGTTGATGCTCAAAGAGGCAGCCATCGGGATCGGGGTAATACAGCAAGAAGGGGCAGCCGGAATCATTCTGCAGCATGCCGACATCATCTGCCGGGATATCTGCGATGCCCTAGATTTACTCCTACAGCCTAAGAGACTTGCAGCGACCCTGCGACGCTAAGGAGCGGCAATACAAAATACATGACTAAATCAATAAACTATTGACACTTACCCTGCGGAGCCTGTATTCAGAACTCTGCGTGACAAACAACCTAATTCAACCTGGAGCTGAATAAATATGTTCAGCCTCACAATCCTAGTAAGAGAAAGGGTGAACACCGTATGAAGTCATTAAGCATTCTTGTGAGTTTTGCGCTCCTTGTTACTCTCAGCGCGTGTGACAATAACAAACAAAGCAGCGCACAGGCTCAAAGAGCAGGCGCGGCTCTGCCGGAAAATCATCCCGACATATCGCAGCAAGCTAGCACCCAAGCGCAGGCGAACATTTCTGGCAGCGTGAAAGAAACCATGAACACCGCCGGTTACACCTACATCAAGGTTGATACCGGAACCGAAGAAGTGTGGGTCGCTGCACCGGAATTTGAAGTAAAAGTGGGAGATCCGGTCATTGTGGGGCAGTCTTTGCCTATGCCCAATTATCACAGCAATACGCTGAACCGAGATTTTGACCTGGTATATTTTGCCGGCAATGTCGCTGTCGCCGGTGACGGTATGGCGCTGAGTGGAAACCCAGCCATGCACGACCATGAGAATTGTGACATGGACGCCGAGGGGCACGCCAGACCCGCTCCTGTTGAGGCTGATATAGACTTTTCTACCCTGAAGCCGTTGGAGGGGGGTAAAACCCTGGCCGAGGTTTTTGCACAGCGCGCAACCCTGGTCGGGCAGGAAATCAGTATCCGCGCCAAAGTGGTTAAATACAGCCCTAATATCATGAAAACCAACTGGATTCACCTCCAAGATGGCAGTGAAGGCAACAGCGATCTTACCGTCACTTCCGCTGCTGCAGCCGGGGTTGGCGATACCGTAGTAATAAAAGGAACCCTGGAACAGAATCAAGATTTTGGCTACGGGTATAAATACGACCTGATCATTCAGGATGCTGACGTAACTGTCGAGAAGTAGCGCGACCACCTAGCGTCCATGTAAGTACTTAACAAAAAGAGGGTGACCCAGCGGCCACCCTCTTTTTTTATCTAAACTGCCTATCTAAACTTTATAACAGGCACGGCTACTGAAATTTTTTCTCCGGAATCGTTATACACAAGCACTCGGCTTCTGCAAATACCGTATCGCCAGAAGACAGTATCCCCTTCACCAGTACCTTACGTCCAGCCACAGAAGCGATGCTGCTCTCTAACGTAGCCACCTGTCGAATGGGGAGCAAGTTGCGAAAACTCACATTCAGATTTCCCACCACCACAGAATACCCGGCAGCCCAAGCGGCAAGCCCCAGCGCTTCATCAAACACCGCCGCCATGGCCCCACCGTGCACATGTTCTGGCGGTCCCTGGGTTTCGGGCCCAAACCATATCCGCGCCTGCAGTTGCTGCTGTGCATCCTTATAGTAGCGTACCCGAAATCGGTCTCCGTCCGGTTCGCCTGAAACAAAACGCAGCGACTCACCTACCAGCGCTGCGGCATCAAATTCCTGCCAATCTTTTTCGCCCTTCAAATCAACCGCTCCGTGCGCTTGAGCGGGCTGGATTTCCGACATAATTCTCTCCTATTTTATTAACAATATGCTCCTGCCAGATGGTGGCGAAACAACCGAGCAGGGTTCGCCCAAATCAACTCAGCAGGGCAACAAAAAACGGCATGATTGCCGCAGTTACAACTCCATTCAGGCCGATGGCAAGCCCAGCCATCGCGCCGCCAAAGCGATCTATTTCCAGCATTCTACCGGTGCCGAGCCCGTGCGCCGCAGTTCCCATAGCCAGACCAACCGCAAAGGGGTCACGAATGCGCAGCACGCGGCAAAAAGCGGGGCCAACCATGCCGCCAAAGCACCCGGTGATCACCACAATTGCTGCGGTCAAGGGGACGATCCCCCCTATCTTCGCTGAAATACCAATGGCTATCGGGGTTGTCACCGACTTCGGTGCCATGGATAGGATCAAAGCCTTACTGCTACCAAACAACATCAATATTGCCGTAGCAGACAGGATAGAGGTAAGCGCCCCCACGGTTACTCCGCACATGGTTGGGAATAAGCGCGAGATAATTTCAGCACGCCGCTGATACAGCGGCAGCCCTAAGGCGACAACTGCAGGCCCAAGCAGAAACAGCAGCATATCGCCCCCTGCGGCATAATCTGCGTAGGGGATGTGCAGAGACTTCAGGAGGAAAATAATGAACCCAGCAGTTAAAATAACCGGGTTCAGCAGCGCCAGCGACCAGCGTCTATAGATCAAGGAGGCAACTTCATACACCACCAGCGTGAGGGTTATGCCAAACAAGGGGGTCTGAACCAGAGCAGATAACATTATTTTCCCCTTTTGCAACTATGTTTACGTGCGAGCCATTGCGCGCTCCAGCCGGTAGTAGCGAGTACCGCCAGGGTGCTAACAGTAGCTGCCACAGTCAGCGGGAGCCAGTGTTGGGCGATCAAACCAGCGTACACTATAACCCCAACTCCAGCGGGGACAAACAGGAGCGACAGGTTCCGCAGCAGCAGCTCCGCCGCCTCTTTTACCCAATCCACTCGGAGTATTCCGCCGCGTAGACCGGCCAGAAGCAGCAACATCCCCACCACACTACCGGGCAGGGGTAATTTGAGCACATACGTAATCAGCTCCCCGACTAATTGTAACCCTAACAGTATCGCCATCC
>Ga0265295_1006333_pt1 | contig 14411 bp, 11 predicted proteins | sample Munlansysbiofilm_FD_192503 | JGI IMG/M metagenome (GOLD analysis project Ga0265295, IMG submission 192503) | Leachate microbial communities from a municipal landfill in Southern Ontario, Canada - Methane capture system biofilm | ecosystem: Engineered > Solid waste > Landfill > Unclassified ... | reverse complement strand
GCACCGTGCTCTACCGGCTCACCGAACTGGTGGGCCGCTGGTCCATGGTCGACATCTACGTGGTCACCATCCTCGTGGCCCTGGTCCGGCTCGGCGCCGTGGCCACCATCGAGGCCGGCCCGGCCGCCGTCTATTTTGCCGCGGTGGTGGTGCTCACCATGTTCGCGGCCGAGAGTTTCGACCCGCGTCTCATCTGGGACGCGCTCGAGGAGAACCCATGAGCGAACCCGAGAGTGACCGCGCCGCCACTGCCACAGTCCGCACCCGGCGGGGGCCGTCGCTGGTTTGGATCGTGCCCATCGTGGCCCTGGTGATCGGGGCCTGGCTGGGCATCAAGGCCATGCGCGAGCAGGGCCCGACCATCACCATCACCTTTGCCGGCGCCGAAGGACTGGAGGCGGGCAAGACCCGCATCCGCTACCGCGACGTGGAGGTCGGCCAGGTGGAAGCCATCGGCCTGGTCAACGACCGGGTGCAGGTCACGGCCAAGCTGATCAAGCAGGCCGAGCCCTACCTGACCGACCAGACCCGCTTTTGGGTGGTGCGGCCGCGCTTCCGCGGCGGCTCGGTGTCCGGCCTGGGCACGGTCCTCTCCGGCGCCTACATCGGCGTGGACGTGGGCCGCGGCGGTCAGCCGACGAAAGAGTTCACCGGCCTGGAGGTGCCGCCGGTGGTCACCATCGGCCAGCCGGGCCGCCATTTCCGCCTCACCGCCGAGTCGCTCGGTTCGCTCGACATCGGCGCGCCGGTCTACTACCGGCAGATCCAGGTGGGCCAGGTGGTGGGCTACGGCTTTGGCGCGGACGGCCGCTCGGTGGACATCCAGGTGTTCGTCGAGGCGCCGCACCACATCCGGGTGACCGAGAACACCCGTTTCTGGAACGCCAGCGGTATCGAGGTCTCGCTCGATGCCCGGGGCCTCAAGGTGGCCACCCAGTCCATGGTCTCCATCGCCAGCGGAGGCATCGCCTTCGACCTGCCTCACGAAAGCGAGGAACCTGGCGCCGAGGCCGCGGCGGAGGCCACCTTCCGGCTCTACGCCAATCGTGCCGACATCCTCGAGAAGCGCTACACCATCCGCACCTACTGGCTGCTGCTGTTCGACGAGTCGGTGCGGGGGCTGTCGGTGGGGGCGCCGGTGGAGCTGTTCGGCATCAAGGTGGGCGAGGTGGTGGACCTGAACCTGGAATTCGACACCGCGAGCAAGCGCTTCCAGGTGCCGGTGCTGGTGGCGGTGGAGCCGGAGCGGATTCGCGCGGCCAACAAAACCGAGGCCCTGCGGCAGATCGAACGCGACCCGACCACCTTCATGAAGGTGCTGGTGGAGGAGCGCGGCCTGCGCGCCCAGCTGCAGAGCGGCAACCTGCTCACCGGCCAGCTCATGGTCAACCTGGTGTTCGTGCCCGATGCGCCCAGGGTCACCCTGGCGGAGCGCGACGGCCACCGGGTGGTGCCCACCGTGCCGGGCTCGTTCCAGCGGCTGCAGGAGAGCCTGACGCGGATCCTGGCCGGCATCGAGCAGGTGCCGTTTGACCACATCGGCGCGGAGCTTGCCGCGACCATCGTCGAGGCGCGCCGCACCCTGCGGGCGACCTCCACCCTGGCCGGCCGCCTCGACCGGGAGACCGCGCCCCAGCTCGCCGCCACCCTGCTGCGCCTGGAACAGACCCTGGCCGAGTTGCAGACGGTGGCCGGCACGGAGGCGGTCCTGCCCGCCCAGGCCGGCCGCACCCTGGAAGAACTCTCGCAGACCCTGCGCGCCCTCCGCGACCTGGCCGACACCCTGGAGGGTCGGCCGCAATCGCTCATCTTCGGCAAGGAGCCCGTCCGTGATGAATAAGCCCTGTCCCCTGCCCCGTTTCCTGATCGCCGCCCTGCTGGCCACGATCCTCACCGGCTGCGCCGCACCGCCGGCGCCGGTGGTCTACCACAGCCTGCTCGGTGCGGACACCGGCGCAGCGGCCGCGGTCCGCGCGGACGGCCCGGCCGTGGTGGTCGGGCCGGTAAGCGTGCCGGACCTGCTGCACAACACCCGGCTCGCCACCGGCAGCGACGGCCGCTACCAGCTGGCCGAGCACCACCGCTGGGCCGGGGCAGTGGACCGGGAGATCGGCCGCGCCCTGGCCGAACGGCTGGCCGCGGACCTGGCCACCGAGCGGGTGAGCCTCTTTCCGCAAGCACCCAAGGCCAAAGAAGCCTGGCGGGTGCAGGTCGAGGTGCTCGCCCTGGACGGCCTCCCCGGGCAATGGGCCCGCCTGGAGGTCCGCTGGACCCTCCTGGACCCGGACGGCACCGGCCCGCGCACCCGCCGCGGCGACTACCGCCAGCCCCTCACCGAACCCGGCCACGCGGCCTGGGTGGCCGGCCAGCGAACCAACCTCGCCCGGCTCGGCGCGGACATCGCCGCCGCTATCCGCGCACGCGGCGTCGACTGAACAAAAAAGGAAGGAAAGAAGCCCGGAAAGGGGCCGGGGTCAGCCCGCCGGCAGGGTGGTGCGCAGGAAGCGGACGATACGCTCGGCCGCGTGGCCGTCGCCGTAGGGATTGACCATTGCGCCCGACCGGCCGCCGACCGGGGCGGCGAGGAGTTCGGCGGCCTGGGCCACGATGGCCGCCTCGTCCGTGCCAACCAAGTGCACCGTGCCCGCGGCCACGGCCTCGGGCCGCTCGGTGGTCTCGCGGGTGACGAGCACCGGTTTGCCGAGCGATGGGGCCTCCTCCTGCACCCCGCCCGAATCGGTGACAATCAGGCTGGCCCGGTCCATGAGGGCGACAAAGGGCAGGTAATCGAGTGGTGCAAGCAGGTGCACCCGCTCCTGCCCGCCGAGCAGCCGGCCGACCGGTTCCTGCACCTGCGGGTTGAGGTGCACCGGGTAGACCAGTTCCACCCCGGGGTGGGTCTCGACCAGGGTGCGCAGAGCCCGGCAGACCCGCTCGAAGCCGGCGCCGAAGTTCTCCCGCCGGTGGCCGGTGACGAGCACGAGCTGTTTGTGCGCATCGAGAAAGGCGAACCGCTCGGCCATCTGCCGCTGCAGGCCGGCGTCCGTGCGCAGCCGCCCGACCACGTTGAGCAGGGCGTCGATCACCGTGTTGCCGGTGACCAGGACGCGGTCCGCGGGTACGCCCTCGGCGAGCAGGTTGTCGCGGGCGCGCTCGGTGGGGGCGAAGTGGTGCCGGGCCAGCATGCCGGCCAAACGGCGGTTCATCTCCTCGGGAAAGGGGGCCTGCAGGTTGCCGGTGCGCAGCCCGGCCTCGACATGGCCCAGGGGGATTTGGTGGTAAAAAGCGGCCAGCCCGGCGGCCATGGTGGTGGTGGTGTCCCCGTGGACGAGCACCAGGTCCGGCCGGAAGCGGGTGAACACCGCCTCGAGGCCGCGCAGCACGCCGCAGGTGGTGTCGGTCAGGCTCTGGCCGGGCCGCATGATGTCCAGGTCGAAGTGCGGGCGGATGGCGAACAGGGCGAGCACCTGGTCGAGCATGTCGCGGTGCTGGCCGGTGACGCACACCCGGCTGTCAAAGTCTGCCGGGAACCGGGCCAGTTCGCCGACCACCGGCGCCATCTTGATCGCCTCCGGCCGGGTGCCGAACACGGACAACACCCTGCATCGCCTCATGGTCCCCTCCTTGTCCTTACCGGCCCCAGGCACGCCCATTCCGCCGCTCACTCAATCGACGATCTGTCCCGCCGGGGCGCGGCCGGCATCGAGCAGCAGCCGGCCGACCATGGAGGCGGCGATGATCACCGCCATGCCCACCAGCACCTGCAGCGGCACCGCCTGGTGGCGGGTGACGGCCACAAACAGCACGGCCAGGGGCGGGGTCAGGTAACTGAGAAAACCGATCACCGCCAGGTTGCCGCCCACCACTGCCCGGTTCCACAGGAAAAAGGAGAGGCCGAGCGGCACACAGCCGAGATAGGCCGCGGCCAGAAGAGAGGAGCCGGAGGGCGCGGGATGCGGCCCGGTGAGCATGAACAGCACCCGGGACAGCACGGCCGCGTACACGGTGAAGGCGGTCATCGGCTCCTCGCGCAGGCCGAGCCGCGACAGGCCGACGGAAAAGCTGCTCCACACCAGGCCGCAGAGCAGGGCCAACCCGTAGCCGCCCAGGGCCTCGCTGCGGAAGCCCAGATCCTTGCCGGCAGCGATCACCAGGGCGGCGCCGAACAGCCCGACCAGGGCGGTGAGGACGATCCCCGGCCGCAGCCGGCGGAAGACGAGCACCGAGGAGAAGACCACGATCCAGAACGACCAGGTGGTGGCAAGGATGGCCGCCTCGGCCAGCGGCGCACGGGCCATGGCCTGGTAGTAAAGGTAGTGGTAGACAAAGATCCCCCACACGCCGACAAGCGAGGCGCGCACCCCGGGCAGGGTGAGCCTGAGGGTCCGTTTCTGGACCACGTCGAGCAGGTAGAGAAACAGGGCTCCGGCGGTAAAGCTGTAGAACAGCAGGGGTTCGATGGCGAGCCCCTCGAGGCCGGAGCCGGTGGCCGCGGGCAGGCTGGCCCAGCAAAGGATGGCGCCCAGGGCGTAGAGGTAATGCTGCATGGCGATGCTCCGGGATAAGGGGATGAGCGGTCCGGCAGGATACCGCCACCGGCCGCGGATTGCCAGCCCCCCGGCACCGGCGGGTGCGGAAAATGGCCGGTCGCCGAGTTCAGCGGCGGTGGTCACGCCAGAACCGCGCCCAGTCAGCCAGGCCGGGCAGCCACTGAACGCGGGCGCCGTGCGGCTGCACCCAGGCGAGCTGCCAGTGGCGGTGTTCGCCCTGCTGCCAGAGGTCGGCGGTCCAGCCGAGCCAGCCGAACTCCGGCGGCTGCGGCCCCTGCCACAGGGTCTCCCACTGCAGCCAGAGCACCGGCCGTGGCTGCCCGGCGGCCCAGGCCGCGAGCTGCGGCCGCAGGCCGGCGCCCCGGTCGCGCAGATAGGTGGTCAGGTAGGTGTTGTAGACGAGGATGGGGGCGTCGCCCGGGAAAGTGGCGTGTTCATTGAGAAAGCCCGTCAGCCCGGCGGGCAGATCGACCCGATAGAGCCGCACCCGCGCCCCGTGCCGGTGGGCCCGGTGGAAGCTGTCCATGCCCCGGCAGAGCAGGGCCAGCCGGTCGGTCTGGTCCGCCCAGACAAAGGCGGCCAGGGTCCGGGCGTCCCGCTCCACGGCAAGGTCCAGGGGGGCGAGGTCGCAGCCGGTGCGGGTCAGCACCTGCGGCAGGGGGTGGGGGAAGCGCTGGGGGCCGTCACCCGCGGCCACGACCACGAACGGGTCGCCCTCCCCCCGGCCGAGATCGGCCAGAAGCGGCCGGCCGGCCGCGTCGACGAGGCGGAAGGTGCGCCAGTCGGCCACCAGGTTGAGTCCGGCGCTGGCCCCCAGTTCGACCAGGTGCATCCCGGGCCAGCCGGGGCAGCAGGCCGGCAGCAGCCAGGCGAGGCCGCGGGCGACCTCGTTGGTCTGCACGCTCGCCGTACGGAGAAAGACCGTCAGCTGCGGCCGCAGGGCGAGGATGGCCGCGCGCAGGGCCGAGGCCAGCCCCGGTCCGGCCGGGTCCAGGGTGCCGCCCGCGCTCGGGAAGTAGCGGGCCAGTTCCGCAGTTGCGTCCCCCTTGCCGAGCACCTCGCGGTGCAGGCCGGCCAGGAGCAGCAGCGGCACATCGAAGGTGGCCCGGCTGCGACTGGCCACGAGCAGCCAGGCGGCCACCGGGTCCTGGTCCGCCCCAGGCTCGAGCCAGTCGGCCAGCAAACCGCACACCCGGCTGGAGAGCGGCGCGTAGTTGGCGGCAAAGGCCTGCTGGCGGCGGAAGCGGCGGCTGAGCCGGAGGGGGAAATCGTCGGGAACAGGGGGACTGCTCATGGGCGCTCCTTGCCGGCAGACGGCCCCGGTTGGGCCGGACACAGCGGCAGGCCGACTATAGCGCTTTGCCTCGACCGCGGCAAGGTGCGGCCCCGCGGTCAACAACCTCCCCCGGAGCGGGGCAAGGAGACAGGTGATGATCGAACTGCCCGTGTACGCCGGCCTGTTTCTGGCCGCCCTGCTCGCCGCCACCGTGCTGCCCATGCAGTCCGAGGCGGTGCTGGTCGGGCTGCTGCTCACCGGCGACTACCCGGTGGCCGCCCTGCTCTTCGTTGCCAGCCTGGGCAACGTACTCGGTGCGGTGCTCAACTGGCTCCTGGGCCGCGGCCTGGAGCGGTTTCGTGACCACCGCTGGTTTCCGGTGCGCGCGGCGCGGCTCGAGCAGGCCCGGGCCTGGTACCACCGCTGGGGCCGCTGGTCGCTGCTGCTCAGCTGGGCGCCGGTGATCGGTGACCCGCTCACCGTGGCGGCCGGGGTGCTGCGCGAGCCGTTCTGGACCTTCCTGCTCATCGCCGGCGGGGCCAAGGTGCTGCGCTACCTGGCGCTCACCGCGGCGACCCTGGGCTGGCTGGCGTAAAAGGGGGGGCGCGGCGGATTCACAACCGATCGAGCAGGCGCGCGCCGCCCAACTGGTCCATCTGCGCGCGCACCCAGCGGGCCTTCTGCCGCACGTGCGCGGACGGACGACCGGCGTCCAGGCCGCCCGGGTCGGGGAGCACGCTGGCGAGCAGGGCAGCCTGCTGACGGCTGAGCCGGTCCGGGCTGGTGTGGAAGATCCGCTCGGCCGCGGCCCGTGCGCCGAACACGCCGTCACCAAACTCGGCGAGGTTGAGGTAGATCTCGAGGATGCGGCGCTTGGGCCAGAGCATCTCCAGGCCAAGGGTCAGGCCGGCCTCCAGCCCCTTGCGCAGGTAGCTGCGACCGCTCCATAAAAAAAGATTCTTGGCGGTCTGCTGGCTGATGGTGCTGGCGCCGCGCACAATCCGGCCCTGGGCGTTGTGCTCGAGCGCCCGGCCGATGGCGGCGAGATCGAAGCCGAAGTGGTCCGGGAACCGCTGGTCCTCGGCCGCGATCACCGCCACGGCCAGGTGCGGGCTGATCCGGTCAAAGTCGACCCAGCGGTGGTGGACGGCTGCAGCACGGCCGCCGCGCAGCTGCTCCCATTGGCGGGCGAGGATGAAGGCGCTGGTGGGCGGGTCCAGCCAGCGCAGGGCCAGGAGGACGAGGGGCGGCAGGGCCAGGGCAACGAGGGTGAGGCGGCCGCAGAGCCGCACGACCCAAGCCACAACAGACGGCCGCCGGCGCAGAGGCCGACGGCCGGAGACTGCCCGCAGCATCTCGCCCCCCGCCGGTCAGTGCGTCCCTGCGCCCGGACCCGGGATCATTGGGCTCCGGCGGGCGGTGCGGCCTGGACGGGGGCTGTGGCGGCCGGCGCTGTCTTCGCCTGCACCAGGGCGGCCCGGTCCAGGTGGCGGATCTCCTCCACCTGCCAGCTGTCCACCTCGAACAGGTGGGCGTGACCGCTCACCCGCAACACGAAACGGGGCGGCGCGGGCTGTGCTTCCTGTCCCTCGGCGGAGGGCTCGGGCGGCGCCTCCACCTGGCCGAAGCGGTAGTCGCGCACCTCGCCCTGGACCGGGTGCACGGCCAGGCGCAGCACCGGGTTGTCCAGACTGGCAGCGGCCGGGTCATCAGCCTTGAGCACCCCGCGCACGGCCAGGGTGGTGATCCGCTCGACCAGGCTGTCGCGGCTCGCGGCCACCATCTCCTCGTTCGCCCCCAGCCCCTCGACCACTAGGGCGTCTTCTTGACGGATCAGGCTGAACCCCGGCAGGTCGATGCGCGCCACCTGGTCCGGCTTCAGTCGGAGCACGGCGGTGTCGATCCAGCTGTTCGGGTCTGTTTCCTGGTCGCGGCCGGCAAGTTCCACCGCAAAAATATCCTGGTCCCCCTCGGCCCGCAGGTAGACCCGGCGCAGCCCGGCCGAACCGCCGAGAAACACCCGGCCCAGGTCCTTGCCGCCGCCGCGCAGGGTCAGCCGCCGCTCGAACCGGTCCGCGGCCACCTGGAAGCGCGCCGCCGCCTCCACGGTGGTCGCCTCGGGCCAGCCCCGCTGCAGGCTGGCCAGCCGTTCGACCAGGGCCTGCACCCGGACGGTGTCCGCCGGGAAATCCGCCAACCCGGGCAGCATCCAGCCCTTACCCGCCTTCTTCAGGGTTAGCGTTGCGCCCGTATGGTCTTCCAGCAGCAGTTCGTCCACCGTTGCCGCGTCCACCCCGAGCACCGCACCCCGGACCGGCCCGGCCGCGTCACCGGGGACGCGCAGGTGGGTCCACGCTGCCAGCCCCAGCTGCACGGCGAGCAGCAGCGCGCAGATCGTGATCAGCCTGTTCATGCTTCCACCTCCCCGGCAACGAGTTGCCGCTCACGCCGCCGCGTACGGGCGAGCACCAGCCGGTGCGCGCCCCAGACCACAACGAGCCCGGCAGCCGCCAGCCCGTAGTTGAGATACTCCCAGAAGGCCCGCGCCCCGGCGGCCATGGGCACAAGGGTGCGGGCGAAATGGCCACGACCGCGGATGGAGAGCAGGTCGCGGTCGGCCAGCGACCAGTCGATGGCGTTGGCCACCAGCTGCAGGGGGTTGAGGTAGCGGCTGCCAGCCGCGCCGCTGGCCAGCTCCAGGCTGGTGTCGGCGAGGAAGGTGTTGGAGGCCAGCAGGATGATGCGCGCCGATTCGGGTGAGCGCTCGAGCACCTTGCCGAGCACCGGCTTCGGTTTCCTGGTGTCCGGGTCTGCGGCCGCGCCGCCCTCCTGCCCGGCCGCCGCCTTGTCCCGCTCCGCCCGGGCCCGGCGGGCCGCCTCGACCAGCGGCGAGGGCCGGCCGCGGAAGGGCGAGTCGAATCGTCCTTCGACCAGCACCCCGAGCAGCTGCCGGCCGGTGTCCGTGCCGGTGGCGAAACCGGTCTCGCCGTAGCGTTCGAAGTCCGGCTGGATGTCAAAGGAAGGCGAGGTCCACGAGCCGGGCGAGCTTTCCAGGAGGCGCACCACCTGGCGCTCCCGGTTCTTCTCCGCATCCACCGTGACCGGCGAGGCCCAGGTGAGGGAGAGCTGATCGATGCCGGTGAGCAGGCCCGAGTCGCGGTGCATGCCGTCGTGGCGGATGTCCACGAAATAGGGATAGTTGAGCAGGTGGGTCTCCTGCACGGTGTAGCCGCCCACCTGCCGCTCCACCGGCACCGGGAAGGCGGCGTTCTGCGGGTCGAGCACCAGGGTCCGGGCGAAACCCAGGCCGTGGCTGGCCAGCCAGTCCTCCAGACCGCTTTGGTTCTCAGTGACCGCAAGCCGCCCCTGCAGGCCGACGTTGAAGGGCGAGGTGGCGAGCACCACCGTGCCGCCCTGCATGAGGAACTGGTCCAGGGCGAACACCTGCTCGGGTTTGAGAGCATCGGGCGCGGCCACCACCAGGATGTCCGCCTCCGGGTCCACCTGGCCGGTGCCCAGGTCCACCGGCAGCACCCGGTGCTCCTGCTCGAGAAAGCGCTGCAAGAGCTGGAAGGTGTTGTCCGGCCCGGGCCGGCCCCACTGGCCGCGCGCCGCCGGGTTCGCCGGGGTGGCCAGGGCCACGGTCTTGAGCATCCCCTTGGAGAAACGCTTGAGCGCCGCGGTGAGGGCGGTTTTCATTCCGGCCCGGTCGAGTTCCGCGGGCAGGGGCACCTGCACGGTCTCGGTGCCGTTGTCGATGGCCAGGTGGAACCAGAACGGCTGGGAGGGCAGCAGGCCGGCCACCATCGGCTGCATGCCGAAGTCGCGGCTGAGCTGGGCTGCCAGCTGGCCGCCCTCGGCCTCCGGGTCGGCAAAGCTGAAGGAGAACGTGTCGCCGCCCTCTTTTTTGAACTCCTCGAGCAGCGCGGGCAGCTCGGCCTTGAGTTGGACGAGCACCTCGGGCAATTGCTCATCCGCCGACAGGTAGCCGCGCAGCCGCACCGGCGCCTGCATGCCGGCGAACAGGTTGCCGCCGCCCTGGTAGCTGTAGAGCACCTTCTTGATCGCCCGGGTGATGTCATGCTCCGGGTTGCGCAGCTCCACGTCCAGGCGGGTGTCGGTGTCGCTCTTCACCTCGATCAGGTCCTGGAACCCGAGGGTCTCGAATTCGTTGCCGTACTTGATGAGGATGTCGAAATAGGAGTTGGTCACCGCCGCCTGGTGGCGCGAGGCGGTCTGGAACGGCACCGGCCGGATGCCATACTTCTCGCCCGCCTCCTGCTCCAGTTCGGGCCGATCGTGCGGATCGACGATCTCCACCCGCACCCGGCCGCGGCCGGCCACCTCGTACTCGCGCAGCAGGTCGCGCAGCTGCGGCTGCAGGGGCGCGAGCAGCGGATGGGTCTGGCCGGAGAAGTAGCCGCGGATGAAGAGCGGCTCCTGCAGCCGGCCCAGGTAGGCGCGGGTGGCGTCCGAGATCGAGTAGATGCGCCCCTCGGTGAGGTCGGCGCGCAGGCTGGTCAGCGGCGCCAGCCACAGGTTGGTCGCCAGGAAGTTGGCCGCGAGCAGCGCCGTGGCCAGCGCCCGGCGCCGGTGCGCCGGGGTGGACGGGTTGCCGGCCCAGCGCCGCCGCTCGAGGGTGTACACATTGAGGGTGAGGAAGACACCGGTCAGGCTGAGCGGGTAGACCAGGTCGCGCAGGTCGATCACCCCGCGGGTGACCGCGTCGAAACGCGCGCCCGCGCCGAGGAGCTTGAGCAGTTCCCCGGTGCGGTTGCCGAAGAAGCTCGTCAGGGTGTCCGAGCCGAGCAGGTAGAGCGCGCTGCAGGCGAGCGTGGTCACGATCAGGCTGACGATCTGGCTGCTCGCGCGGGCGCTGACGAACAGGCCGATGGCGATGTAGGCCCCGGCCAGGCAGAGGCTCGCCAGGTAGCCGCCGAGCACCGGGCCCCAGTCGAGCCGGCCGATCAGGCTGACACTCAGCGGCAGGGGCAGGGTGAGCATGAGCGCGATGGCCACCAGCGCCAGGCAGGCGAGGAACTTGCCGGCCACCAGGGCGGGCAACCCCACCGGCGCGGTGACGAGCGGCTCCAGGGTGCCGGCCCGGTGCTCCTCGGACCAGGCGCGCATGGTGATCGCCGCCGACAGGAAGATGAGGGTGAGCGGCAGCCACTCGAACATGGGCCGTACATCGGCGATGTTGCGGCTGAACCAGGTCTCCACCCAGAAGACGATGAACAGGGTGGCCACCAGGAAGGCGCCGAAAAAGAGAAAGGCGGCCGGGGTGGCGAAAAATCCGGCCAGCTCCCGCCGGGCCACGGTGCCAAGCGCGTTCATTGCTCCCTCCCGTCATGCAGGTTGATGTCGCGGAAGATCTTCTCCAGGTCGCGGGCCTCGGGTCCGAGCCCGTACAGGTTCCAGCCGGCCCGGGCCACGGCCGCGGCCGCCACCGGCGCCAGCTGTTCGGCTGAACCGGTGCCGGCCAGGGCATAGCAGGCCCGGCCGGGGGCGGCGGAGAGCCGTTCCACCCGGGTCACGCCGGCGAGTCCGGCCAGCATCGCCTGTGCCTCCTCGCGATCGTCCACCGTGACCAGCAGCCGCCGGGCCGCGGCCAGCTCGGCCAGGCGGGCGTCGAGCGCCAGACGGCCGTGCTGGATGATGAGCACCCGGTCGCACACCGCCTGCACCTCCTGGAGGATGTGGGTGGAGATGAGCAGGGTCGCCTCGTGGGCGAGTTCGCGCAGAAGCTCGCGCATGTGCTGGATCTGGGTGGGGTCAAGGCCGTTGGTGGGCTCGTCGAGGATGAGGATCCGGGGCCGGTGGAGGATGGCCCGGGCCACCCCGACCCGCTGGCGATAGCCGCGCGACAGGGTCCCGATGGTCTGGTCGGCCTTGTCGGTGAGCCCGGTGCGGGCCAGGGCCGAACGCAGCAGCGGGCCGAGTTCGGCCCCGCCCACCCCGTGCAGGCCGGCATGGTAGCCGAGCGCGCCGGCCACGGTCATCTCCGGGTAGACCGGGCAGTTCTCGGGCAGGTAGCCGATCCGCGCCTGCACACGGCGCAGGTCCGTGGCCAGGTCCAGGCCGTCGATGCGGATCACCCCGGCGGTGGGTTCGAGGAAGCCGGTGAGCATCTTCATGATGGTGGTCTTGCCGGCGCCGTTGTGGCCGAGCAGGCCGACGATCTCGCCCGGGCCGATGGTGAACGAGACATCGTCCACCGCCTTGAGTGGGCCGTAGGTGCGGGTCAGGTGTTCGACATGGATCATGGTTTTCTCCGGGACAGCGCAGGGTGCGGACGGCAAGGACCGGGCAAAATCGGCGGGGCCGGGCGGGCGATGGCGCCACCACCCTGCGAGGGTTCAGCGGGAGGGAACGGAGGTGGTTTTCACGACATGGAAGACGGACGCGGAAAAGGGCGAACGATGACACGGCGTGCCCCGGCGGCACGCCTTGCCGCCTATGGTAAGTCCACCCGGACGGATGTCAAGCGGTCCGGTTCAGCGGTCGCGCAGGGTGGCGGCGAACACCGCGCCGAAACCGGCGGCGAGCATCAGGTGAAAGACGAAGAACACGTATTCGCCCAGGCTCACGGCCGCCACCAGGCAGGCGGCAAACAGCAGGGCGAGCAGCCCCTCGGCGATGGTGCCCAGGCTGACGGGATTTTTTTGCCGGCCGCTGTCCAGGTCCAACCGCCGGTTACCGACGATGTTGTACTTGGGTGTGCGCACGAACGAGCTGCGGATGCCCAGGTAGCCCTCGATCACGGCCACCGAGTTGTGGAAACTGAGCCCCACGGACATGGTCAGCAGCAGCGGGAACCAGCCGACCAGGGCCAGCACCCGGCGCGCCGACAGCGGCCGCGGCAGCAGGTGGATGTTGGCGTAAAAATAGACCGTGGCCACCCCGACCAGGCCGAGCAGGGAGACGCTCAGCCAGCGCTGGTCGATCCCGGTCGGGCCGAGCAGGGGCAGCAGGCCGACGCTGGTCAGGGCGAGCAGGAGCACGGCCAGGAAGATCGAGCTGTTGAACAGGTGGGCGACCGCGTGCAGCCTGGTCAACGGCCGCAACCTGCTCGCCAGCACCAGTGGCGCCAGCCGCCGGGCGTTCTCGGCGCCGCCCTTCATCCAGCGGAACTGCTGCGATTTGATGCCGTTCATCTCCACCGGCAGCTCGGCCGGGGCCTCGACCTCCTCCAGGAAGACGATCCGCCAGTCGCGCAGCTGAGCGCGAAAGCTCAGGTCCAGGTCCTCGGTGAGGGTGTCGGCCCGCCAGCCGCCGGCCTCGTCGATGGCCCGCCGCCGCCAGATGCCGGCCGTGCCGTTGAACTGGAGGAAATGGCCGCCCGCCTCGCGGCCCGCCTGCTCGATGGTGAAATGGACGTTCAACTGCAGGGCCTGCAGCCGGGTGAACAGCGAGTAGTCGTCGTTCAGGTGGGTCCAGCGGGTCTGCACCACGCCCACCCGCTCGTCCTGGAAATACGGCACGGTGGTGCGCAGGAAGTCCGGGTCGGGGAGAAAGTCGGCGTCGAAGATGGCCACGAACTCGCCCCTGGCCCGGCGCAATCCCTCGGCCAGGGCCCCGGCCTTGTAGCCGGTGCGGTCGGTGCGATGGAGCACGCGGATATCCAGCCCCTGATCGCGGTAGCGGGCCGCGGCGCGCTCGCAGATGGCGGTGGTTTCATCGGTTGAGTCGTCGAGCACCTGCACCTCGAACCGGTCGCGCGGGTAGCGCATGCGGGCGATGTTGTCGAGCAGCCGCTCGGCCACGAAGGGCTCGTTGTAGAGCGGCAGCTGGATGGTGACCAGGGGCAGTTGTTCGTCGGCCAGGGGTGGTGGCGGCGCGACCTTCCTGCGGCGAAGGTAGTGGAACAGCAGGGTCAGCTGCAGCAGGTTGTAGATGAGGATGATGGCCAGGAAGAACACGTACAGGCCGAACAGGAAGGAGATCAAGGTAGGGTCCCGGGGCAATGGTCGGTGCGGAGTGCAGGGGGCCGGCCCGCGCCGGCGGAACAAACAGGGAGTGGACCGGCGCGCCGTATCGAGCCGGGAACTGTACAGAGGCGGCGGGCGCCTGTCAATGGCGGTGACGCCGGGGTGCGGTCCCGGTCGGGTTGGAGGCGCCGGCGGTCCGGCGGACAGGGGACGGGTGCGAGGCTTAGGGTCGGGAACCGGTCTCGTCCAGGAGCCGGTCCAGGTGACGTTGGGCCGCGTGCAGGTCGGCGCGCAGCCGGTCGCGATCGCGGTCCAGGGCGCGGATCTCGGCCCGCAGCCGACGACGGGCATCGTCGGCAAGGTCGCGGTCAACGAGGTCGTCCTCGCGCAGGGCCAGCTGGTTGTCGAGGCTGTCCAGCTCCTGGCGCAGGGTATGGACCTCGAAGGCGGCCCGGTTGGCCTGCTCGAACTGCCGGTCCACGGCCGGCGGGCAGACGCCCTGGTAACGGTGACCGTGCAGGCCGGTGCTCACGGCGTTGTCCAGCCGGCAGTATTCGGCCAGTCCCTCGGCCCGGCCCTCCAGGTAGCGCTGGCGGTCGATGGTGACGTTGTAGCGGGCGCAGGCCTGGTGGTGCCGGTCCAGCCGGTCCGCGG
>Ga0265295_1006332_pt1 | contig 14412 bp, 11 predicted proteins | sample Munlansysbiofilm_FD_192503 | JGI IMG/M metagenome (GOLD analysis project Ga0265295, IMG submission 192503) | Leachate microbial communities from a municipal landfill in Southern Ontario, Canada - Methane capture system biofilm | ecosystem: Engineered > Solid waste > Landfill > Unclassified ... | reverse complement strand
GTGTACTAGGTTCTTGGTTTGCTTGTCTCGTGAGAGCATAGCGATAACGAGAGGGTTCTGGGTTTATTTTGGTCTTTGGTCTTTAGACTTAAGCCTTAGAAATTCTCCTCCCCTTGTCTCCCCATCCCCTTGTCTCCCTGTCCCCCTTTCCCCTTATCCTTTTTAACGTCCCCCGCCCCTGTTTAGAAGTGAGCAGTGAGTTCTTGGTTTCGGGTTCTTGGTTTTGGTCTTTGGTCTTTAGTCTTTGGCCTTTGGTCTTTAGACTTTAGAGGTTGGAGGTTAGAGGTTGGAGGTTAGAGGTTAGAAGTTAGAAGGGCCCGTGTACTAGGTTCTTGGTTTGCTTGTCTCGTGAGAGCATAGCGATAACGAGAGGGTTCTGGGTTTATTTTGGTCTTTGGTCTTTAGACTTAAGCCTTAGAAATTCTCCTCCCCTTGTCTCCCCATCCCCTTGCCTCCCCGTGCCTGCCTGCCCGCCTTAGGCGGGATGGTCTCCCCGTTGGTCATTGAGCGAAGTCGAAATGCCCCTTGTCATCCAATTAAAAGCAGGACTTGCAAGCAGAACAAACCGTCCCCTCCTTTCCGCCTTAGGCAGACTGGCGGGCAGGCCTCGTCCCAAAACGTCCCCCGTCCCTCGTCCCTTTTTCAAATCCGCAATCCCAAATCTGAAATCTGAAATCCGCAATCCCAAATCCGCAATCCCAAATCCGCAATCCGAAATCCTTACCTTTGCATCCAAAACCATTCCCTCTTGGCAAAGCAATCCTATTTCGAGGACATTGTAAAAGTGCTTAGCAGCAATATGTTCACCCTGTTTGCCAATTTACTGGTGGCAGTGCTGCTGGCACGACTGTTGGGGCCGCAGCAGTACGGACTATACACCGCCATACTGGTGGTACCGGTGCTGGTGGTGAGCTTTTTCCAGATGGGCATCCGTGCCACCACCATACATACCCTTGGCTCACGCACCGAAGATGATGACAAAGTTGTTTCGGCGGTGTTCTTCATCCTGATTTTTACCTCAGCCCTGGGCATAATGTTCAGTGCATTGGCTTACCTATTCACCGACACCACAGGCTACACCCCCCTGCTTATTGGGCTGGCGCTGGGAGTTATCCCCATGCGGTTAACCACCATTTATACCGGTGGCATTTTTTTAGGGAAGGAGCAAATCCCCAAAGCCAATCTTATGAACTGGCTTACCGGCCTGCTGATGTTAATTTTTACGTTGCTGCTGGTGGTGGCTTTCCGATGGGGATTAAAAGGTGCTTTAACCGCCATGCTCCTGGCCAATTTCAGCGTTGCCATAGTTGCAGTTATTATGGTTCTCAGGCAGTTTAAACTTCGCTTAAATGCTGATAAAGCGCTGGTTAAACGCATTTTAAAGACGGGGGTAGTCTTTGCCCTCTCCTTTCTGGTCATACAGTTGAATTACCGGGTGGATGTTTTGCTGCTGAAAAAACTGGCAGGCGCAGCCGAAACGGGTATTTATTCACTGGGAGTATCCATAGCCGAAATGCTCTGGCAGATTCCCCTGGCCATTGGCGTCGTAGTAATGAGCCGCAGCGCCAATGCTACCGACTTTAAAATCATGACGCTACAGACGACCCAGTTGCTCCGGGTATCACTGGTTATCGGAGGATTCCTTTCTTTGGGAATTGTGCTGCTTTCGCCCTGGGTAGTTCCCCTGGTTTTTGGCGAACAATTCACCCGAAGTGTCGGAGTGATGCAGGCGATAATGCCGGGAATAATCATGGTCATCGCTTTCCGCATCCTCAGCGGACAACTCTCTGGCATGGGCCGGCCCGAAGTGGCCCTTAAAGCCTTTGCCCCGGCGCTAGTCATCAACGTAGTGCTCAATTACCTGCTGATACCAAGTTACGGAGCCCTGGGTGCAGTTATGGCAACCAACATCAGCTATGCGCTGGCATCGGCACTTTATGTCTGGATGTATGCCCACATATCCGGACTTTCAGTAAAGGCGATCTTCTCCTTTACCAGGGATGACTGGCGCTTTTTGTCCAGATTTAAGCGACCGTAATCTTATTTTAATGTTTGTGAAAATAACCCCTTCCCAATGCAGACAAAAAAAGAACAACTTCCTCCTTTACGTCCGGAACTCACTGCAACAGACAGGATACTTGAGATGATGGCGCTACTCATCCTGGCCACATTGTGGATAATGGCAGTATTTGACTATCCCTCCCTTCCGGAAACCATACCCACACATTTCAATATAAAAGGCGATGTTGACGGCTATGGTTCCCGACTCACGTTGATGATTATACCTGCGATGGTCACGCTGATCATCCCAGGAATGCTGTGGCTCAGCCGCTATCCGCATATTTTCAATTACATCGTAAAAATCACCCCGGAAAATCAACTGCCCCAATGCCGGCTTGCAACACGCTTTATCCGTGGCATGGCTGCTGGGCTGGGAATAATATTTCTTTTAATCCTGTGGATGATGATAGCATCTGCCAAAAGCAGCCAGATCCCTTCTATGGCGCTTATTTTATTGCCCATACTGGCAATCAGTTTCATTCCGTTGATTGTTTATGTGGTGATGTCCTCACGTTTGAAATGATGCAAGAGGTAAGTTTCTATGGCAGATTAAGGCAGTTTAGCGCGTTATCATCCCATCTGAACGAAATTTTTTATTCGGTTATAACGGGTTCTTTGGGGATGAACTGAATCCAAATGAAACGTGAAGCATAAAGCCCTATGGCTTATAACCTTCAACATATCGTATCTTTGCCCGGTTTCAACTCATAGCATGGATTCACATCAACCACTTCCGCTATTCTTTATTATCGGCCGGCCGCGTACCGGCACCACCCTGCTGCAATCGCTCTTCGATGCCCATCCCAATATACAGATACCGTGGGAATGCCAGTTTGTGCTCAACCTCTATCCCCGCTACGGGAAAATTAAAAAATGGACACCGGAACTTTTACAGGCATTTTATGACGATCTACTTACCCAATGGCAATTCAGCGCATGGAATCTCGACAGGGAGAAACTAAAAGAAGACCTGTTAAATGCTGCCGGTGAAAACACCTTTAGAAACGTTTGTGAGCGGGTTTACCTGAACTTTATTTCCCTTTATCCGAAAAGCGACATCCAATGGATAGGCGATAAAAATCATGGTTACACCATCTATACCGACCGACTGAAGCGTATCTATCCTGAGGCGAAATTCATCTATGTACTGCGCGATTACCGCGATAATTTTCATTCGGTGACCCGGGTTGATTTTGAGATGCCGGTAGTTTCGCTGGTCACTTACAAGTGGAAGTACTTTTACAAACAGGCACTGTCAGCCTCACGGCGCTATCCCGGTGATTTTCTCTTTCTGAGGTATGAAGACCTGGTCAGGGATCCCGAACGCTATTTCGGGGAAGTATGTACATTTCTGGGCATTGAATACCAGCCTTCAGTATTTGACTTCTATAAGAAAAAGGATGAGGTGGCAAAAACCTACCCAACGGATATCCTCGAAAAGCATCACAAAAGCCTGTATAATCCGATAAATACCAGCCGTCTGGGCCTCTGGAAGAAAAACCTGACACCGGTTCAGGTGAAAATGGCCGACATGGTAGCCGGTAAGTACGCCCTGGCCGCCGGGTATGAGCAGCAATACGAACATTTTGGAGTTTTCATCTATCTCCGGGCCATCCCCGGTATTGCCTATGCGCGCTTACTCTATCTGCTCACCCGCGTAATTGACCGTTTCCCTTATCGCTGGCGCGAAAAAATACTCAGCAAAGGCCCATTGTGGCTGGCCGGAATAGCTGGCAGACTGGCACGGCGAAAAAGCAAGAAAAGTGAGCATTGAGTCTGTCAGCACCTCATGCCTGCCTTTTCAAACCTGCATTCCCTCCTGCCGGGAAACCTTCGATCCTGAAACCTAAAACATATCGTATCTTTGCCCGGTTTCAACTCAAAGCATGGCAGCACAACCCACTCTTCCCCTGTTTTTCATTATCGGACGGCCGCGTTCGGGCACTACCCTGCTGCGCATGCTGTTCGAAGCTCATCCACAGGTGATTGTGCCACCAGAAAGTCCTTTTATCGTTTTCCTTTACAAGAAATATGGCCGGATTACCCAATGGGATGAGGCGACCATTACGGCGTTTTGCGACGATGTAATGGCCCAGCGCTATTTCAGCAAATGGGGCATTGAACACGGGCACTTACTTGAATTACTTTTACAGGAAAAAGGGGAGTGCACCTATCAGCATATGGTTAAAAAAGTGTGCCTCGCCTATCAGTCCGTCTATCCAAAATCGGACCTCGTACTGATTGGGGATAAAAATCCGGCTTACGCCCTTTATATCAACCGGGCACACCAGATATTCCCGGAAGCCAAAATCATTTACATCACCCGCGATTACCGCGACAATTACCTTTCGCTTACCCGCGTAAATTTCGAGGTGCCGGTTGTCCCCCTGGTGGTATATCGCTGGAAATTTGCCCTGAAAAAGGCGCTAAAACTCAGAAATAAAAATCCGGGACTTGTCTATATGCTCCGCTATGAAGACCTTGCCACCAATCCGGAACCTCATCTCAGGGCAATGTGCGATTTCCTCGGCCTTCCTTTTGATGCATCGGTATTGTCGTTTTACAAAAAGAAAGATGAGGTGGAACATGCTTATGAATCATCGGGGGAATTAAAGACCATTCATCGCAGCCTGCTTAAACCCATCTCAACCGACAGCCTCGATCGATGGAAAGAAGAGATGACTCCAAAACAGATCAGAATGGCTGACCTGGTAGCCGGCAAGCTGGCTGAAAAAACCGGATATAAAAGGGAATACCAGGGCTTTAACCCCTGGCTTTACCTTAAAGTCAGTCCGTTATTGCTTTATGCCAATTTAATGTATCGTGCGTTGTTGCTGGGAAATCGTTTACCCTGGCGTTGGCAGAAGCCCTTAAACCAATTCCTGGGAATTTTCCTGAAAACCTACTGGAAGTTTAACCAGCGTAAGGTGCAGGCCATAAAGTAATTACCTTTTATTTTTAGCTGCTCCGGCCTGGTAAACCGCACATTTTATTTTGCTTCCGATAGCTATCGGGTGCCGGGATTAAATCTTCAAATTGAATAAAAACGTCTGAAAAAGTAGCCTGTAAAAAATATGTCTGAAAAACCTGATATCCCTTCAAAAGCTGATCATCCAAGCTTACAGCCCTCAAAACCTCAACCCTTTACGGCTGACATGGACTTAATGCCCTACCGCAAACGCATGGGTCCGGGATATGCGCTGGAAGCAATTCTGGAGGGTTTGCCGGTTTTAATTGCCGATTTTTACGCATCCGGGCTGGAGGTATTGCATGAAATCAGTAAATACGTAAATCTTCAGCATCCCGATAGCTCTTTCACCGGCAAACGGGCTGCCCGGGCAGATTATCAGGAATTGTCAAACCGGGTATTCCTGAAAATCAACAACCATAAGTTACAGGTAAGGAAATCGCCTGAAATTGGCTGGCTAAAAATTCTTTATCCCGGGCTGGAGCAATTTTTATTGCCGTTTCCTCAGGTGCAGGGACTAAACAGCTCATGGCAATGGTATGAAAAAGGGATTTTTATCCCGGTGTTACATAAAAAAATTCATCCCTGGTATGGGTCCTACTTTCCCACCCGGTTCGAACATCTTGAATTATTTGAAAACTGGCTGAAACACTATAAGGGTGCAAAAAGTCCGGCCATTGATGTGGGCATTGGCAGTGGAGTGCTGTCCATGCAGATGCTGAATCATGGCATTTCACAGATTTATGGTACGGATATCAATCCGAATGCCATACTGGGAATGAGTGAATTTATTGCCCGTAATGAACTTCAATCAAAGTTGCAGCTTAGTTGCGGCGACCTGTTTGAGCATTGTCCACGGGAAGCCGCACTCATTGTTTTTAATCCTCCCTGGCTGCCGGGGATGGATTTGTCCGGTGGACTGGATGCCGCGATTTACTATCCGGAAGACCTGTTTTCCCGTTTCTTTGAGCAGGCCGCCCCGCATATGCAGAAACAGGGACGTTTGATAGTATTGTTTTCAAATCTGGCTGAAATATCGGATATAAATACCGTAAATCCCATTATCAGAGAGCTGGAAACCGGAAACCGGTTTCATAAAGTTCAACTGATTACCAAGCAGGTCCGGCCTGCATCTTCAAAAACGAAGAGAGCGGTATCCCTCCGATCAAAAGAGAAAGTAGAATTGTGGGAACTAAAGCTAAAAACAGACTAAATCGCCCCCTGAAGATAAGACCAAACCATCGGATCACCTGAGTGAAATTCCAGATGACTGTAAGCTTTTTTCGATATAACTCTTTGGCTTTGTCTATACAGGTTTGATTTTGAAACTATGACCTGCGCCCTCATCCGGTTGCTGAAAATGGCATTGAGGCCATGCGGTCAGCCCAATCGGTCGGCATCCCTGAAAATAATCAATCCGGAAACTCCATGCGCCATTAAAAAAGAAGCAATCAACAGTCCAAACCAATGGTTTCCAACTAAATGCCCACTTATTACCTGATCGGAGAAGTAATAGATTAGGGTAGCCGCCAATAAGGATGCCCCTGCAGTATAATTTCCAACTTTATAAAACAGTTGGTTTTCGCGCTCATCGGATTCCTTTTTGCCGATAAACGGGTGAGCAGCCAAAAAGGTAATTGCCGCAAGTCCCTTAACACCAAAAAAATAAATGGCAATCACCATAATCAGACCCACGCAGCATTCAAAAATAAATCGCTTTTTCATTTTATTTTTCCTCCATTTTAAGATAAAAAATATCTTCAACCTGACAGTCAAAGTACTGAGCTATCAGCAAGGCCAGCTTTACAGATGGATTAAATTTCCCATTTTCAATGGCATGAATGGTCTGTCTGGAAACCTTCACCTGCACAGATAATTCTTCCTGCGTAAGCTGATTCTTGTTAAACCTTTTGGCTTTTAAATTATTTCCCAGAAACATCTGTCTGCTTTTTACCAATAATTTCCGTACAAAAGTAATCAATACTTTACATTATGTCAAGTATTATATACATTTTAACCAACATATTTAGCAATAAAGCAAAACCGTCACAGTGAATGTCCTATAATAAATTTCCACCAGACCCTACCAACAAAAAGCATTCATCTTCAACATCTTGTGAAACATAATCCGGTACGCTCTCTGGTTCATCAAAATTGCTTTATTTTGCAGCCTCGAATACCTTTACTCCATGCTTTTTAACTCTCTGGAATATCTGCTCTTTTTACCTTTAGTGGTGATACTCTATTTTACCTTTCCGGCAAAATGGCGGTGGCTGCTACTTCTGGTGGCGAGCTATATTTTTTACATGAGCTGGAAGATGGAGTACGTCATCCTCATCGCCTTCACCACACTGGTGGATTATCTGGTGGCCCTTAAAATCGGAGCGCAGACCGTGAAGCGAAAAAAGAAATTCTGGCTTATCCTGAGCCTGGTGATAAATCTGGGCATGCTGGCGGGATTTAAATACCTTAACTTTTTTGCGGATACAGTGAACATGTTTTTCAACGCAACAGGTGCATCACCGCCTTTTTCACTATACAAAATACTTCTTCCGGTAGGGATTTCATTTTATATTTTTCAATCACTCAGCTACACCATTGACGTTTACCGGGGATACAAAAAGCCCGAAACGCATCTTGGGAAGTTCGCACTGTATGTCTCATTTTTCCCTCAACTGGTTGCCGGCCCCATAGAGCGCTCCACCAGCCTGCTGCCACAGATACATCAGCCGCTTGAATTTGATGAGGCAAGGTTGGTTAGCGGATTGAAACTGATGCTGTGGGGCTTTTTTAAGAAACTAGTGATTGCCGACCGCCTCGGCATGTTTGTCAGCTATATTTACGAAAATCCCGGCCAGCACAATGGTATTCCGGTTATTTTGGCCACCATGCTGTTTGCCTTTCAGCTTTATTGCGATTTTTCGGGATATACTGATATTGCGCGGGGTTCTGCCCGCCTGATGGGTTATGACCTCATGATCAACTTCAACCGACCGTTGATAGCCCGCTCCCTACGTGACTTCTGGAACCGCTGGCACATTTCCCTTACTACCTGGTTCCGCGATTATGTGCTGTACTCCCTGCCTTATATCCACCAAAAGAAAGTCATCACCTGGAAGGTGCATCGCAATCTGGTCATCACTTTTTTACTGATGGGATTCTGGCATGGTGCGGCCTGGACTTTTATAATCTTCGGTCTTTTCCATGGCCTGATGCTGGTGTTGGAGGCAGTAGCTGAAAGACCGGTTGCCCTGATCTATGAGCGGACAGGCCTTTCGCGTTTCCCGAAAATAAAAAACGGACTGGGCATCTTTTACACTTTTACCACGCTCACTTTCTCCTTATTTTTCTTCAGAGCCAATAGCCTGACTGACAGCGACCTGTTGATGTTAAAGGCCTTTGACTTTAGCAATACTACAGCTTCCATCCGGCTTCTGCTGAGAAACAATGAGTTAATCTTTGGCATACTGATGATTGCCGTACTGCTGCTGGTAGAGCAATATCACGACAGGCACAATCTGATTCAGAAAATTGCCTCCAAACCCCTGGCATTACGCTGGTCGGTATATATTGGTTTTGTCTTTTTTATACTGCTGTTTGGGGTGCTGCATAATCAGAAATTTATCTACTTTCAGTTTTAAACCGTGATATGAGCAGAAAATTCGTCTTTCATTCCTTGCTGTTTATCATGTTACTGATGATGATAAATGTGGTGCTGGATCAGTCGTTCAAGGCCCTTTCGGTGCACAACATCCTGAACAAGCGGATGGATGAGCAGTTTGCTGAATACACGGATACCCTGAAATACCTTTCTTTGGGCAACTCTCACAATTGTGTGAATACTTACCTGCTGGAAAAGAGCTTTAATTATGGTTCGCCCAGCGAGAACTACATACAATCGTATTATAAGCTGAAACACATACTGGAGCATTCCGGCAAGAAGCCTGAATATCTGTTGCTACAGGCCGATATCTCCACCTACGGGGCTAAGATTGCCGATCGCTATGAATACAATTCCTACTGGATAAAATACATTGATTATCCCGAGTTGGCACGGATTAAAAACGACAGACAGGTACTGACTAAATGGCTGGAAGGGAAGTTCTTTTCTTATGCCGGCAATTATAAGGATGTGCAGCTTTCCATTGTTTACCGGATAAAGATTAAAACCCTCGAAATGCACAACGGCTTCCGGCCCCACCGCGATTACCGAAACTTTGCCGAAGAGCCAAACCGTCAACAACTGGCCTGGGATAAGGCCCATCTCTTTTCCACCCCGGGCGTGTATTTCGATCCCACCATAAAGGCATATTTTAAGAAGATATTACAGCTTTGTGAAGACAATGGGATAAAGGTCTATTTGATCCGATATCCTGTTTCTCAGGAATTTTACACCGAAGAAACGAAGATTGTTCCGGCTGGAAAGCTCTACCCGGAAGTAGAACGCATTGCATCGGATTACTCCTCCTATCTGGGTACCCTGGACTATCACAACCTGTTCTTCGAACATCCTGAATACTTTTTCGACCCGGACCACCTGAACATAAAGGGCTCTGACTTATTTACCCTGAAACTGGCAGACGACCTTAGACTGTTGAGTCGTTGATTCGTTGAGTTGTTTAGTCGTTGTAACAAGTAGCCTAGCAGATTATCCCGTTAGTTCGTGTTAGGTGGATAAGACGTTTTCACCTCACCCCAGCCCTCTCCTTAATTCGAGGGAGATTTATCAATAAATTTAGGAATATTTGAGATGAGTGATGAGAGATGAGTGGAGGGTTGAGTCGTTGAGAAAAGCGACCTAATAGGTTTTCTTTCAACCCGTTAGGTCTTTGAGGTAGGTAATAATGGGTGATTTGTTTCCCGAATCGCTACGCTCAAGAGTCGTTGATTTGTTGCGTGTCCGTCCCTCCGCCTCAGGCAGACGGAGCGGGAGTCGCTATCATCCATGCGAAGCAGAATTTACAGTTCTGTTCTCCGTCCCTCACCAAAAAAAATCCCGAAACCGCTCAGCGGCCCCGGGATTCCTGTTTAAGATATGAAGAAGCACTACCGCTTACCCATTACGAATTGGAGTTCTTCAATCAGGTTTTGGGCATTGGCATACTTGTCAATAATAAGCATTACATAGCGGATGTCAACGCTGATGGTGCGCTGCAGTTCGGGTTCAAAAGCGACGTCGCCGCTCATGGCTTCCCAGTTGCCATCGAAAGCAATGCCAATCAGGTCTCCATTGCCATTGAGCACTGGACTGCCTGAATTGCCGCCGGTAATATCGTTATTGGTAAGAAAATTCACCACCATACGTCCGTTTTTATCGGCCCATTTGCCATAATCTTTGGTGAGATAAATTTCTTTTAACCTTTCGGGAACGATAAACTCCTCGTTGGTGGGGTCTTCTTTCTCCATAAGACCCTCCAAATAAGTTACATAATCATAATGAATGGCATCGGCAGGATAATAATCCAGCACCTGACCATAAGTAACCCTCATGGTAGAATTGGCATCGGGATAATATACCTTTTCGGGATGAGATTTGCGCAACGCATCCACAAACAGTCGTTCAGCACGGCCTGCCCTTTCATTCAGCGGGGCAGCTTCCATATTTTGAGTCATAAAAGCCGTGTAGATAGAGTTGGTCAATTTGTAAGCCAGGTCCTTTTCAAAAGTCTTTAATGATGGTTTGGCCAGGAAAGCTTCATAATTCTGCCGGGTAGCCAGCACTGAAGTTTCAAACAGTTTTTCAGCAAAACGATTCACATCTCCTTTGAATTTTTTATCGATATAGTTAAAGATATCGGGCAATTCATTGGCGGGTATATCTCTTTTGTAAAGCTCCAGAATTTTGGCCACGATTTTTTGTTCCGTTGCGGGGTTATAATCCTTAAAATGTTCTTCGCCCATGGCATAAAATGGGGCCAGTTGTTCCTGAAGTGCAGCGCCTTTTAAATCGGTTTTCAGAATGTTGATGATACCTTGGGCCTGCATGGGAAAGTTCATCATTTGTGAGCCAAAAAATGAGATGGAGAGGTACCACAATTTTTTGTTGTAATCCTGTTCAGTAAGTGCAGCTCCCACCTCGGCCAGGTCATGGAAGATGGTGCCGTATTTCTCACGTCTTTGTTCGTCGGCATTGATCCATTCACTCAGTTCAGTTTCAATGTCTTTTTTCTTGTCATAAACATTCAGCCGTTTCAGGCCGCGACTTTCACCTATCTTGTTTTTCCAGAAGTTGGCCAGCCCGGCATAGTTTGAAGCGTATTGAATACGCACCTTATTGTCGCGATCCATATCGGCTTTCATGATGTCGAGGATGGCACCACCCACATTGATAATGGCTGGGTTTATCTCATTCAGCGTAGCTTGGATGCCCCAGGAGGTCATATACCGGTCGGTACTGCCCGGATAACCCCAAATCATAGCAAAGTCCTCGCGTTCAACGCCATCTACCGAAATTTTAAGAAAATATTTGGATTTAAGCGGAATATTCTCCTTAGCATAGGTTGCTGGTTTACCATCTGGGCCTGAATAAACCCTGAACATGCTGAAATCTCCGGTATGGCGTGGCCACATCCAGTTGTCGGTATCACCGCCATATTTCCCAATGGATGAAGGAGGTGCACCTACCAACCGAACATCGGTAAAGATTTCATACACAAAACGATAGTACTCATTCCCATTATAAAAACTCTTTACCGATACGGTGTATCTGCCATCTTCGGACATTTCGTTTTTTAAATCAGTAACGATTTTTGAAATGGTAGCGTTGCGTTCACTCTCACTCATTTCGGGAGTAAGTTTTTCCGTTACGGTCTTAGTTACATCGTCCATCTTAACCAAAAAAGAGACGGAGAGGCCTTCGTTGGGCAGCTCTTCTTCATGGCTGCGCGCCCAGAAACCATCAGTAAGGTAGTCATGTTCAATTGAACTGTGGGTTTGAATGGCATCATAACCACAGTGATGGTTTGTAAGCAACAGTCCTTTGTCAGAAACCACCTCAGCAGTACAGAAGTTGCCTAGATTTACGATGGCATCTTTAAGGCTGGAGTTGTTGATGTCATAGATTTCCTGAGGCGTCAGCTTAAGCCCCATCTTTTGCATATCAACGTAATTAAGGCGCTCCACAAACATGGGAAGCCACATACCTTCATCGGGTGGATTGCCTGCCCTTGTACCAGCCATAACAACGGTAAAGAGCATCAGGGATAATAACAGTTTTTTCATGGGTTGAATTAATATGATTAAATGGATTGAAAATTCTTTAATATAATTGCGAAGTGTAACAAATAAGGGGTGCCCACGTCTAAAATCATGCCAGATACGTTACAGGCTGCGGCTCAGTAAGGTGAAGCTGTGTTCCGGGAAAAGGGTTGTTCGCTTTCAGAACAACCCCTGTCCATTCACGCACATATTCATTGTCAGAGTGCCAGTTGACTTTTGCCCTGTTCAAATACAATGTCCACCGGAATATCGGCATCCTTCAGGCGATCGATATCGGCCTGTAATGCAGGCGGAACCACCGATTTGGTGCTGATCAGTTGCTTAACACCCTCATAATTGCCATCACCCTGCATGGTTAAAATCATGTTGGCCAGGCTTTCTACTGCGGCTTTCATATTGTCGAAATTGACCAGATAGGTGCCATCGGCATTTTTAGTAAATGCTTGTTTTTCAGTAAAATGTGCAAAAGTGAGCATGTTTGCCTTGCCGTGGGCACTGGCTGCACCGAAGCGCACCGAACGGAAGATGCCGGCCATAAAGGTTACGTAATTGTCCATCACTTCGCCATCGGTCAGTTCGTTCATTTCGTAAAGCCGGGTTACCAGATATAATCCCAGAATGTCAGCTTTGGCTTCTTCGATAGCGGAATACTGCTCTTTAAGCGCATCACGCACCGTACCTTTACCATCCAGGGTGTTTTTAATCCCCAGCCCATGAGCTACTTCATGAAACATGGTATTGCTGAAGAAGGCATCGAACTTAACATACTTCTGTTGTGAGGGATCTATAAGTTGTTCAGAGATAGGCAAAAGGATTTTATCAAATTTTGCCTTCATGGCATTCTTCAACTGAAGTTTGCGTGATCCCTTTTTCAATTGTACTTCTTCATCGTTGGGCAGGTTAATGGCAATGGTTTTGCTCCCGGCGTTACAATCGCCGGCATAGTAAACCACATCATAGGCGTTGAGGTCGGCATCTGAACCGGGCACTTCTGCTTTGTACTTCGCATCCACCGGAAGTCCCTGCTGAAGCTCAGGCAACAGAGCGGCAAAATGAGAGAGCCGTTCGCTCCATTCCACATCTTTAATCAATATAAACGCCTCATTAGCGGCCTTATACCCGTACAAAGCATCTTCATAATTTTCTATGGGTCCAATCACCATATCCAGGTTGGCATCTTTCATTTCCATCCAGGCAAAATCGCTTTCCTGAAATTTGTCGGTAAGCAAAGCATCAGCCCGAAGTTCCAGATACCTTTTCAGGGATTCATTTTCGGCCAGAGTGGCAGCTTTCCGCAGCAGTTCGGCTGCCTGTTTTACTTTAGAAGCATAGGCCTCATGATACCATACCACCCGCAGTGTGCCATCTTCATTGCGGCGAATCAGGGTGTACAGGCTACTCTTGTCGGGATTGTCAATGGCTTCGAATTCAGCTTTTTCCATATCTGCCGGATAAAAGTTAGCTCCCAGAGGTTTTGCTCCAATGCCGGCTATAAACGGTTTGTTGCCATTGAGTCTGTCCCAGGGGCCATAATTGATTTCAGCAAAGCGGCGCACCGATTCATCACTGATGCGACTTAAAAAAGCCTCTTTATTGCCAATGGTTTGCTGCCAGTAGATGTCATCCATCAAAGCGGCTGCATCAAAAAGTAGGGGCAGCATCTCTTTCTCTTTGGCGCTCAGGTGACTGATATCAGCGGTTAAGGTAACCGGAGCATAAATCTGCACGCGACGTGAGACATCCACATCATCGGCGGCGGTAAAACTTTCGGTGGCGGGGATATTGCCGGGAAGCGCGTTTTCCATCTCTTCTTCGTTGATAACGGGTTGATTGCAACTGCTCATGGCAGCCACCAGAAATGATGCTGCAATGGCCAAGAATAATTTTTGCCTCATAATGCTTTTAATTTAAGATAGTTGAATACGTTTCAAGCTGCTAATTTATAACTTTTAAACCAATTGGCAGGCCATTGGACTGAATTATTGCGTAATTTGTGATCTGTGAGCTGTTGATCTGTTGATTTGTTGATTTGTTGAGGTGTTGAGGTGTTGAGGTGTTGTTATAATCTGCGGTTGGTCAGGGGCTCAGCCTCTGACATTTTCTATCTTTTCAGGCTGAGCCTGCTCCTGCTTTATTCAAAGCTATATAGAAAATAGTCATTCCAG
>Ga0265295_1006331_pt1 | contig 14412 bp, 9 predicted proteins | sample Munlansysbiofilm_FD_192503 | JGI IMG/M metagenome (GOLD analysis project Ga0265295, IMG submission 192503) | Leachate microbial communities from a municipal landfill in Southern Ontario, Canada - Methane capture system biofilm | ecosystem: Engineered > Solid waste > Landfill > Unclassified ... | reverse complement strand
ACAATGTGTCGATGAAGGTTCCGATGATAATCATGAGTAGTACAATCCCAACCATGAACATGCTGGGAGTCTTCAACACAGATATCAGTCCCTTCGCAACGGTTGTCGGTATGTTTTCGAAAGCCATGATCCACCCAAAAAGAGACGCAACACTCATGACCAACATCACAAACCCTGTAGTGATAGCCGCATTGACGAGAATTTTTGGAATATCTTTAACCTTTAATTCATGATAAACCACAAAAGAAACCACAAACGCATATACACACCCTACGGCACCAGCTTCTGTGGGGGTCATGATTCCTCCAAGGATTCCTCCCATGATGAGAAAAGGAGTCAACAGTGCAGGGAAAGCATGCAAGAACGATTTAAATCGTGTCTTGTTATCTGCTTTCTCTCCAACAGGAACTTGGAGTTTCTTTGCCTTGATGATAAGAAGCGTCAAAATAAGAATTGTGAACAGAATACCGGGAACATACCCTCCAAGAAAAAGGGAGCCAATGGAGATACTTGTCAGTCCTCCATACACGATAAATGGTAAACTCGGAGGAATTACCGCACCAAGACTACTACTGGAAGATTCAATTGCAGCTGCCATCCCTTTCGGATATCCATTCTTCTTCATCAATGGAATGGTTATTGCACCGGTAGCTGCGACATTGGCCACTGCAGACCCGGAGAGACTTGCGAAGATCACACTTGAGAAGAGAGCAATCATACCTAGTCCTCCACGTTTGTGTCCAACAAGAGTCTTGATAAAATCAACCAGTCTTTTGGAAATTCCTCCTGAGTCCATGATCGCACCAACGAGAATAAAGAATGGGATCGCAGTTAAAGAAAAGGAATTCACTCCCCCATACATTTGTTGTGCGATGGTGGAAAACGGTACATTCGGGAGAAACAAAAGCAAATATGCCAATGCAGAAAGACCAAGTGAAAAGGCAATCGGGATACCAATTGCAAGAAAAACAAAGAATGACAACATTAAGATCGCAACTTGCATATAGATACCTTCCTTTACTTTAAATCAATGCTTTGTTCTTCTTCCAAGGGCAGAATATGATCTTTCAAACATGCGACTCTCACCAGTTCTATCAACATCAAACCAGCAGAAGCTGGTAGGCTTGCGTATGCCCAAGCAGCGGATATACCAAGAAGCGGAGTCTTTTGATTCATTCCTACGACCTTGCTGACAAACTCGATACCACCTAGGTCTTTACAACGGTACAGTCGGTTTCTTCGAGAGACTCATTATTTTAGAGCTTTTATTGATGAATACTCTCATGATGAAAATGAAATGGAAAATCATTTCAAATGTAGTGTATATGAATTATCAGCAAATTATGGTAAGGATAGTTTAAAGCCTTTATATATAACTATTTATCGACGTGTTAAAGCCCGACTTGCTGCGATTCATGCATTAGAAAAACAAATTACAAGTATAGTCAACGTTCATAAAGATCACGCAATTGTGAAAAGTACTAGAAGATTATCCGTGCTCATGATAATACTTGCAATTGTAGCAATAGTAACACAATGTCCAGTATTTGAAAAATTATTTACTAATTAGCTGAAATTTATAGTTTATCTGCGCAAATAGTTATACATATACACCATAATTGAGATTATAAGCCAGTTTGAAATTGCTAGGCTACGTATGGTGATCTATAAAACGAAGATCGGATACAGAGCAAAAATCCCAAACAATTATTAGAGCTTAAATAATGAAAAAATACTGATCCGACAAATCGAACTTGGGCAGCTTCCATGACCGACAATCGTTCTTCTCGAGAAACTGCTCGGCCCAGTCAACCCATTTCGCGAAGTCCGATTCGGGATAGCTTTCTCCTAATCGACGCTTGCCTTCTTCGGTGATCACTATGATGTAGTCTTTGATCCGATTGATATTGATCAGCTTCTCGGTTTCCTCAAGGAGTGTCTTGATCCTGGAATTCTCCATCTGTTGCAGCCGTTCCCGCTCGCGTCTTTTCTCTTCCTCGATGAGCCATTGCTTATGCCTGATCTCGTCTTGTGCAGCATTTTCCTTTTTCATGGTCGCAATGTGTATCATGTTGATGACAAATTCGTGTATCTGATCTTCGATTTTGAGGGCCTTTCCCTCCTGCCACGTGTGGCGAGCATAGCTTTCATAGGGAGAGGTGAGGATCTCGAAGCACAGTTTCCCCGAGGGCGCATATTCATACGTCGTGTAGCTGTCAGTCCGGTTCTCCAAAGCGATTTCCCGTCTGTGAGACCTTTCAGTGATCCTGAAGATGATGAAGGTATCGAGCACCTTGGCGTAGATGGGAATAGGTTCTTTCACGGGAAACCCAGAATAGACTTCTCGCTTTTCCTTCGGATCCTTCGGCTTTGGTCCGATCGGGTATCCACGTTGTTCCAAGGCATCACACAGGATCTGCAGGATCGCCAATGCACGGGTGATATTGTCAGCTCCGACGCTCACCTCGAAGGCCTCGTCATTACTGGAGATGCATCGACTTTTCTCGAAATATCCGGGTTTTTTTCTCAACGACTCTTGGAGCTTCCTTTCAGTGTTGAGCACATACGGGTTGGTCAGCTTGACATCAGCTCGATAGACGATTTTCATCTCCGCCTGGGCTTCTTTTTGCAATATCTCCTGTTCAAGGATGAAGGCTTCGGGAACCAGACGTTCGGCTATCGATTTCTTGGGAGCTTCGGGAGCCTTAGGCGGTCGGGACATTCTTCTCACTAACGGGCATGCTTCGAATGGGGGAAGGGGCTCCTTCTTCATTTTCAATCCACTTTGGATTTTGCTCCAATATCCCCTCCCCGGTAGTGGGATATGCATCTTGCGACAAGTCTTCGCGATTGCCACATCGGAGACCCCGTAGCGTTTGGCTACTTCTAAAAGCGGCTCTGCCCACACCTGGTCATAGAGTGTCTCCCTGTTATAGTAGTCAGTTCCATTCCACATAGTATCACCTTCCTGTGATTGAATATAACAGGTTTTTTCTCTGGCTCAATAGTGAAAAACCGAGGATACTGCTTATACGCTATCGTATCCAGTGCTGAGACCTTTGTAAGCATTGGTTTCAAGGAGGTGTGTATGGATGTAAGAAAAGGGCAGGGAATGCACGAGAAGGCATTGAGGGAACTCGTACAATGGATAGATCAGGAGATCAAGCCGATCGATCATGGGGAGGTTCATCTTGTGTTCAAGATACGTGACCATCAGGTGGCGCTCATTGAAAAGACGAAGATCGTAAAGGAAAAACCTTCGGACTATCATCACTATTATAGTTTATAAAAGGTCAGGGATTTCCCTATTTCAAGCAGGTGTTGCACGAATGCGCCCCCTGTCGGAAAGATGGACACTCCATGTACCTGTTACGATTTAGATTCGCTACAGTCCAGGACATGAAAAAAACTCCCCAGCCTGTGGATATTCCACATAGCCAGGGAGTAATACTGTTCACTGTTATGATTATAGGGTAAGGCCAAATCATCGAGGGAGCATCATCCGATCCCATGCCGGTTTCCTTTCTCCTTTGCTTCAACAGCCCAGTCGATCGGATCCAGTCCCTCAAGCCGGTTGTACTCATCCCAGTACCTTCTGGCCCATTTGACCATCAGCTTGGTGATCTCGCAGATGTAGGTCGTTCGTTTAAACTCGCCGAATTCCGAATAGCAGCCCCCGATGCAGTACGAGCAGGCACTTTCCACCTCACATTTCCTGCACTTTTCATCAAGTGAGCAACTGGCGCGGTAGGCACCTTCGCGCACTCTCAGAAAGTTCTCCTTGTGGGTGAACCCTTCCTTGGCGGTCCCGACGATGAAATCTGCCTTGTCGATTTGGGTGTGGGGCAGCCATCTAATGCACGGGTAGATCCTGCCGTCCACTGAGAGCGCCGGCATGGCTCCGCTTCCACAGTGGCCGGTACAGTCCCAGTCAGGTCCTGTGGACAGATGCGCGTAACCGAACTGCTCCTTACTGAGCATGCTCCAAAACAGGTCGTCACGGTGCTCAAGCACATACGCGGTGCACTTTTCCATCTGACGGTCCAGCTCCTCATAATCGGCTTGGGTGCATCCGGTATCCTCCATGATGAAATTCTGGTTGATGTACCGCAGCCCCAGCTGTTCATGCAAATACACCAGCGAGTCGAAAAGGTAGGGGATGCTCTGGCGGTTCGCGGTGGATTTGGTCTGCATCGACTGGATCGGGAAGGTCTTTTGGTACCACGGCCAATGGCGGATGATGCTCTGCATCGAACCGGACCCATCGGGGAACACCCGGTTTGCATCATGGATCTCAGGACAGCCGTCCAGCGATATGCCCACCAGCAACAGGTCCTTGTACTTCTCGCAAAACCGCCGGGCCTGCTCGGAAAAGAGCGTTCCGTTGGTGGAGATGGAGAAATGGAGCTTGCCCCGCCAGTTCTTGGCATTGGGGGTGTCGGTGGTCATCACCTTGGCCAGCGTGTAGGAACAGATCTCATCCAGGAACGGAACATCCATGAAGCTGTCTCCACCGATGAAATCGACGACGAGCCCCTTTTGATATGCTTTGCGGAACACCGGATCCGGATCATCAAGCAGCCCTGCAGGATCGGGATCGGTGAGGATATGGTCGATGAAGTCCTTCGCATCCTCCATCGAAAGCGTCCTTCTTCTCTTGTGCACCTCATAGCAGTAGGTGCACCTGAGGTTGCAGTCCTCGGTGGTGTTCAGCGTCACGTTGAACAAGCCGGGTTCTCTAAAGGGAATGAGCATATCAGCCTCCAATGCGGGATGAGTTCGAGCAGCCGCTCGAGCAGGAATTCTTGCATGCACCCGAACAGTTCACATTGCAACTGGCGTTGCAGTTGGTACTGCAGGAGGTACAGCCCGAGCAGGCACTTTGGCAATTGCCGGTGCATCCACCACAGCCGCGACACCCTCCGCATCCGCTGCACCCATGGCACGAAACACACCACAGTCCCCCTTTGCAGCTGTAGCAGTTGCCCGAGCATCCGCTGCAGCCAGAACAACCGCTACACCCCGTGCACGATCCGGTACACCCTCCGGTGCAGTTGTGGCAGCCGTTGTAGCAGGTGGAGGTGCAGGTGTTGCTGCAGTTGGCGCATCCGCGCAGGTCGGTGATATCCTGATGGTATTGATCGATCTGGCTCAGCAGATTGGCGCTGATCAGACTCCCCGTTGCAACCGAGGCGATGGGGTAGGTGGTGTACAGAAGCGCGCGGGTATTACCCTGCAGCGCATCCTTCATGCTGTTCATGTCCGAAGCCTTCATGGATAGGCCGATGGCAAAGCCAGCAGGCGGGGAGAACACATAATAGTTGTCGTAGCGCTGGTAACCGTTGACCCTGAAAGCTTCCTGGATAGCCTCGAAACGACTCTTGATGTCATTGTACGTTCCCATTATGCATCCTCATGGACGAAGCACTCTCCGTTGATGACCAGTAGCTCTCCCTCCGGGTAGTTGTAGTGGCTGCGAACCCTACGTTCCCACGTCGCATAGAGGAACCTGCCCTCCGCCATCTCGTCGAAGACAGCCTTGAAGTAAGCGTAGATGTCCCTGTCCTGCTCGAATCGGTAGGATGCGTACACCTCTGCCTTCAGGGCGGTCTGTGCGGTATTGATCTTGTCGATCGCCAGTTGCATGTCGGCGATCTCACTGTCGTCCAAGATAAAGGGCAGCTTGGTCAGCTGCCGTCCACATTCATTGCATTGCATGGTTGTTCCTCCTAGTTCCATACAGCCCCCCACACCTTGTTGGGGGTGCCTTGTACATTCACATTTCCCGTCACATTACCGGTGACGTTGCCACTCACATTCCCACTCACGCTCCCTTGCAGATTCCCATGGAACGTGTTCGCATGGACATTCCCGTAAGGGTTGGAGGGGACTCCGATATCATATGAAGCTCCTGCCTGGGGATACATGCTCTTGGTATATGCCCCCTTGGCCTCGGCAATCACGGTGAAGGAGATCGAGAGAGCGGTGAACAGGTCATTGCTCCTGATGCGTGAGGAGCCTCCCTGTCCTCCTGTTATGGTCAGGCTCGTTCCTGCCCAAGACACAATCGCCGGGTCTGCTACGGGAGGTCCGTTGCTGTTGTAGATACGGTTCCAGGCGATGGCGATGGACTGGAACATGTCGAATGCCCCGGCAGCCACCTGTGAACCCGCCTTGAACATGCCTACGAACTTGTAATAGAAGCTTCCCAGTCCTAGCGCGAGGTTTGTCCCGTCAAAGGTAAAGCTGCCCGCATAGTAGTCCTTGGCCGTTGTATGGCTTGTGATCTTCTGGCCTTCAGAATCCAGGAGGTTCACCCCCACATCGTAGGAGCTGTAGCTGTAGGAGGCCGTCAGGGTTCCGGGCGTGTATGCGTCCGGACTTGCGGGATTGAGGGTGAGTGCATTCAGATACCCCGCACTGTCGATTGCATAGAAAGCCTTCTGTAGTGTTGTGCCGGTACTCGCAGGATTCACCCCGCTCTCTGCAAACACTGCAGATCCCATCTTGTTTGGAGTATATCCAAGAGCTCTTTTGGACCAGGTCATCCCCCCGTCCCCCGAGACATAATAGAAGGCTGTGTTGTACTCATAGGCAATGAAGAACCCGTTTCCGCAGGCTACGCCTGTAAGGCATGCGCTGCCCACATGTATGGCGCTCCAATTCTTGCCGTCGGTACTCCTGTACACATATGCCGAGGAGAGGGTGACAAAAAATACCTGGACATACACCCCATTCCCATAGGCAATCCTGGAGTTCAGGATGTCGTTTGGGTATGATGCGAAGGGGTGGGCACTGGTGAACCCCGCGGCTGTCCAGGAGACCCCATCTGCCGACTTGTCCCAGTCGCTTGCACCTCCTGAAAGCTTGTGGGCATAGAAATAGCCGTTTGCGAAGAAGAGACTGTCGTAGGCAGCGGTGCTGAGCTCACTCCATGAAGTTCCGTTTGCTCCCCCTGAGAGGACTCGTTTCTGGACCGATCCCGCACAAGTTGCCAGGAATATGCCATTCCCATAAGCCAGCCCCGTACACATGCTGTACGCAGCGCTCAAAGAATAGGAAGAGACCGAACCCACATTGCCTGTCGGAAAGGATTTCAGATAGGATCCCCATCCCACGACAATCCGGCCGTTCCCTATGGCCATGTATGGGTTGTATGTGGTTGTCGATGAGATGCCCGAGACTCGCCCGACCGTACACGATCCCGGATCGTACAGGGTGCCGCTGAGTACCTGGCGTAGCTTGGCGGATTTCCCCTTCACCGACGCAAAGTCCAGCGTCCGCGATTCGTAATCGTTCCAGGAAGCTCCCCCGTCAAGGGAGTACTGCTTCTTGCCCGCAACCTCCGCTCCGGTGGAGGTGATCCTGGCAAGATAGTTGGCGCCTCCCAGCTTGAGGGGTGACTGCACATATGCAGGAAGGGGAGGAATCGTGTAGGCGATCCCCGCATTGGCGGTGGTGACCTGCTGGCTCAGAAGGCTCCTGTCCTTATCGCGTTCGATGCTGTCGGTGATGTGCAGCACGTTCTCATACGTCAGCGAGACATCCCCTCCCTCCACTTTGGTCGCGACAAAGGAGCCTCCCTTATGGGTCACTGTATTTGCCCCGACTCGTGCTATGAGGTCTCCCATCACCGTCCCCAGGTCCCAGTAGGGGGTGGTCCCCAGCTTGCCGATGAATGTCTCGCCGGTCCTTTCCTCGTTGACGGTCCTCAGCACATCGGCATCGAGGCGTTCGATGCGGGTCTCGGAGAGGTCGGCGTTACGGATGACCGTCCCCACGAACTCGCTGGTCCCGTCGCTGTTGATGATGAAGCCCGAGTTCCCGTCCCCGATCGCGCCCTTGCCCATCGAGCGGATGCGTCCGGTATCGATGATCTGCAGATCCTGGGTGGAGAGCACATCGATGTTTGCCGTCTGTGCGTACAGGTTGCGGTAGTAGCCATACAGTGCGGTGGAGGTGGACGGGATGTCAGCACCTCCAAGGAGAACCGCATTGCCGCACTTGCTCATGGCCTCGGGGTATTGGGAGGCATTCTGGGCACTCAGGGGAATCCATGCCCCGCTGACATATACATGCGGGGTGTAATCGTTGCCCTCCTGCCTTACATAGCAATCCCCTTCGATCGCATCTTGGATAAGTGTAGCGTCTGTGAGAATGCCGTAACTTTTGATGTATTCGGTCACATCGACAGATGTGAGTGTCAGGTCCTTTTGTAGGGTGGATGCAGAGCCGAGACGGGAGAAGTGCATGGTACAGGTGATTGTAATCTGCTCTGGTGCACTGTTTTTGGGAATGGGCAGTGTTATTTGGCTTCCTGTATGCTCCTCCCCGTTGATCGTCCAGAGGAAGGTTGGATTCTCATACCCGCGGCTGTCGGCTGAGAGGATGAGCGTGGTGTTTTCATTGCTGCGCGCATTCCTTTCATAGGTGGGCCTGTTGCTGGTGATGGAGAAATGCAGGGAGTTGAGCAGGAGGGTGTTTGCCCCAGCATCCTTGAAAGGATCTGTGTAGGTTATGTGCGGGCTTGTCTCTGTCGAGTCGCTCCATACGTGCTTGATGCGTGTCCAGTATTCGTAGCCGTAGAACCAGGGGGTTGGAAGTTCATTATGCCATTCTGTGGATGGGGAGGGATTGTCGTACTCTGCAAGCAGGGCGAACTGTTGGGTCGGGGTTGCAGTCAGCCCGTCGGAACCGCTCGGGCCATCCTCGCCCTTGCTGCCGGTCTCCCCGTAGGATACGAAGCCGGTGGTCAGCAGCTCGGCCTTGGACGAATCGGTGTAGATGCGGATGTCGAATGACTTTACGTCACTGTAGGAATACGTCCTGCTGCCTCCGTCCATGGTGCCGCTCGCCCCACTGGCAGCCCATGAGGAGCCGTCCCAGCTTCTGGCCTCGACATACACCGACCCTGTATGCAGCGCCCCGTTCTTGTAGAGGCTCAGGCTCAGCGTTCCCGAATCGAGTGCGGACATGGAAAGCTGTAGCTGGTAGGATGGGGCATCATGCAAAGAAGTCAGGGTGAAGCTTGCACTGGTCAATGACATTGATTTGTCTCCTTTAGCTTACTGAGCAAAAATAGGTGGCCTTTACCATCACATCGTCGTGTGAGACGCTTATAGCTTTCTTTTTTGTAGTGACGATGGATCCGTGTGCTACTGCTGTCGGGGTGAAAGCGACTGCAGTCCCGTCCTTGTCGGTCTTGGTCCATGTGTAGGTGAGACTTGTTCCTGTAGTGTCAATCTCCTCGCCGTTCTGGTATACGCGGCAGACGAGCACTGTGGAGCCTGTCCCGTTCTTGAAATAGCTGCCCGCAGTCGATTCTATGACCGCCTGGTAGGGATCTGTCACATCAAGGATCGAGACAGCCTCGGTATCGTAGCTCTTGTTGTAGGTATCCGAGGTCGCATCGGTATCCAGGATTGTGCACTTGAACATGGCGAACGAATCCACCATGGAGGGAGTGACCGAGAGGGCTGATGAGGTTCCCCCTGAGACATTCTCCCAGGTGGTCCCGTTGATGGACTTCTTCCACTGGTAGGAGAGGTCTGTGGTGTCGTGGGTGGTGCCCCTGATGAGCTCTGCCTTGATTGAAAGGGAGGGGGGTGTGCTGTTCTTGAACTGGCTTCCCCCGGTTGCATAGGCCCGTGCCACGACAAACGAGGTCCCGTTTGCCACGCGTGAGAGGGTGATGACGATAGTGACGGGGAAGGCTAGGGCTAGCACCGGGTCGGTATAGGTGCCGCTGAACTGGTAGTCGATCTGCCACACATCCCCGATGAGCTTGTCCTGTGCAACGGTAAGGACCCCTGTTGTCGCATTGACCGTCTCCCCATCGGAACCTGTGGTGACAGTCGTCCAGGATGCAGAGCCCGCAAGTCTTCGCTTCCAGGTCTTGGCTGTCATGGTAGAGACGATATCTCCTCCTCCAGCCTTACGTACAACCGGTGTCAGTTGCAGTGAGGTTTCTCCGGCCCATGAGGGGTTGAGGCTTTGGTTCGACGTATCGTACAGGCTGGTGAGGGGCAGGTTGCTGTCGATACCCGTGATGAGGGATATGCCGTCGGTATAGTCCATCAGCGTGAAACTGGCGCTTGTCTTTGCCATGGTGTGTTCTCCTTATGGTTCGTAACCGGCCAGGTCTATTTCGCAAAAAAAGACCGTACGCCCGGTGCAGTCAGCCGGTGTGACAGTGATGCATTTGTGCCCGATTGCCTTGCTTGAGGTGTTCCACCGAAGGTCATCCGCCTGATCGGAGCTTACCCGTCTCCAACGGAATCGGGAGGCTTCCAACGCCTCGGTGACCTCTGTCGTGTTCAGGTACACGCGGCAGCAGAGGGTGGTGTCTGCCTGGCCGGGTCGGAAGACCGAGCCGTTGGTCGATTCTATGCACACGGTGAACGACGATCCGTCCTCACCCTTGGCCCCTGTCTGCCCGACCGTATCGTTCTTCCCCCTGTTGAGCACCTGCAGGTAGGTTGGGGCGGTCAGGTCGAAGGCTGAGATGCCCACTGCCTGATAGCCGATGATGTCACTCTCGTCTGTGTACGACTTGGCAGTGACCAGGACATTGACCACAAGGCCGCTGAAGACGTTGTCGACAAGCCTGATGACTGATCCTAGGGCGATGTCGCGCTTGGAATAGAAGCCGTATTGGGCATTGCAATGGCGGTGGTACTGGCCCAGCAGGTTTGCATGGGATTGCGCAAGGTCGCGGGTGTGCACGAACGACAGGTCTTCGGAGAGCAGGTTGTCCGAGCTCTCCCCCTCATAGGCGCTGTCCGCAGTCCTGACGATGTTCGTATCACGCACATAGAGGATGTCTGCGTAGGCATCCATGCGCGTGATGTAATAGGGCAGTCCTCCGCTGTTGTGCGCCTCGATCTTCAGGTACGGTCCACCGGCTGGCTTGATGCTGCAGCTCACGCTCCCGCTTTGAGCGGTGAATTCCTCCCGTACATTGGAGACTGAAATGATCCTGTTGCTTCCCACGATGAGTATTTCACTTTCTGCATTACAAGCTTCAATCAGGGCTGGATCGCGCAAGGAGTCCATCTGGGCTTCTTCCCACTCAAGTGCGGTGTAGAGCTCCGCTCCGTCAAAATGCTCCCCGGGTCCAATCTTCATGTAGCAATAGGGATGCCCTTCGCCACGTCCTGTTGTATTGCGGTAGACCAGGTAGTCTGATGCCGACCCCAGGCGTGTGAAGGTGACGCGGGCACTTCTGTACTGGCGTATCTTCTTTCCCAGCGTGATGGCTTTGCCGCCCACCACATGCAGGTCGTCCCTATCCAGGACAGGGATGTCCCCGGTTGAGGTGCAGTCCACTTTGAACAGCCTGAGCTGGCCCAGCTCATCAAAGTGATACACGTGGCCCAGTTCGTAGACCAGTTGGTCCAGGAGCTCCCTGCAGCTTGTGTCGCTGTCCACTTCTTTGGTGATGGTATCGAGCAAGGGTAGGCAGGATGCGGACATGCTGACCCCTGCAGCAGAACAGATGGTCCTGATAGCCTCTGATGCGCTGCAGTTGAAGAGGTGGTGCCCGCGCGTGATGAACGCCTTGCCCAGCAGGCGGGTCCCTATATCTTCCAAGGTGATCTCAAGGGCCTGCTTCCCGCTCTCTGTGACAGCCCAGCTGAAGTTGGTCGACAGGTATCCGGTGAACAGGGTCTCCGTCCCATCCTTCAGGACTGCCTTGATATCCCCTTCTGTTGCAATGATGTCCTCAATGCTCGGACAGTCCTTGTCCAGCAGCATGCTCACTTGGTTTGAGGCGCTTTTCAGGCCTGAGAGCAGTTGGTAGTGGAAGGTGACCGAGCGGCGGATGATATGTTCGTCTGTGACTGTCTGCACCCCAAGGTGTCCGGTCTCAAGGTCTCCTCCTAGGAAGGTGAGGCGCAGAGACGGCTTGTTGATGGTCGGCATTTATCCTGTCACTCCGTAGTAGTCCAGCTGTTCGAATTCGCTTCGGATCATCTGGGCGAATGCGCGCATGCCCCCATTGCCCACCACCGGTGCCTGCTGGTAGATGTTGATGGTCACCTGTGTCGCTCCTTGGTACCCTGCACCGCTTATCGCTGTGGATGTCGAGACTGCATCACTAGCAACACTGGTGCTGTCGGCGATGGCGTCTATGTTTGCGAGTCGGCCTGCGAGGCCGGTGAATGCATCACTGGAGAATGAGCCTGGGCTGGGGGCATACCCTTTCTTGCTGAAGGGGTGCACCAGGTTGTAGGCAGCGGTGGCGATGACGCCTCCCAGGTGCTTGACCCAGCTTCCCAGCCAGGAAAAGAGGTCTGCAATGTACTGCACCGGGCTCATCAGGATGGTGAATGCCTTGGCTACCATCACCAGGATTGGCGAGAGGGCCTGCATGAGTCCCGAAAGGACCAGGAAGATCGGCTCGAGACTCTGCAGGACGGGGGAGAGGACAGCCATGAGGATGTTTGCCACCAGGGCGAATGCGGTGTGGATTGTATCCAACAGGGGTAGGAAGAGGCTTGCCAGGGTCTCTCCGATCCAGGAGAACACATCCACCAATGGCTGGAAGACCGCAGTGAGGGCCGGCTCCATCACCGAGACGAACCCCTCGATTATGGTCAGCAGGATTCCCAGGGGTGAGAGGGTGTTGAAGATGAGGTTTATGATCGGCATGACAGCTGATATGATGGCCCCGACCCCTCCCAGCATCTCTTCGGCGACCATGCCCATGATGCCCCCACTCATTCCTCCGAAAATTGCCCCGAGGTGTTTTGTGAGTCCGTCGGAAAGCATGGAGCCCGCCTGGTCTCCCATTCTTGTATCGGTCTTCCTGGTGTTCTCTGCAGTTGCAGCTGAAGAGTTTGCCGTCTGCTCCCCACTTGAGGCTATCTGGCTGAGAATCTTGGTTTGGTCGGCTGCATCTGCTTTCTGGGCAATGCTCTCAAGGTCGGGGGCGACGATCTCATCCAGCGCGTTCTTGAAATCAAGACTGATATCGCCGTAGAGGGAAGACACCATGTCCGCTGTGTTCAGCACGACCGTCTGGGCCGTATCGATCGCATCGGTGAGCGCATCGCGCAAAAGCGGTCCCAGGTTCTCGAAACTCCGGTCGGCCTGTTGCTTGTAGAACGTAGCTTCGTTTTTGCTTTCTTCTGCCCCCATATCAAGGTTGGCCAGCTTGTCGCCCAGGCCGAACAGCTTGCCGACCCAGGTGCCTTGGATCTTGTCCCCCGCCTTGTTGACCGCATTCTGGAACGCACCGAGGATTGCGCTCTCGATGTTCAGCGCGATGTAGGTGACCCAGCTGATGATCCCGACAACTACGGTACCCAGTAGTTTGGGTATGCTTTCGAATACGGCTTTCAGCATTGCACTGGCCACGATGCCGATGTTCTGTACCGTGGTAGTGATGATGAGCTTGATCGAGTCCCACTCGAAGGTTCTCTTGAGCATCTCCCAGACTGTGGAGAGGACGGCCTTGAAGGCCTGTGGAAAGTTTTTTATGACAGCTCCCACATAGTTGATGATGCTCACCAGGTTGGTCTTTATCCCACTGAAAGCCGCATCCAGATTGCCGAGCCATGGCCCGAAATTGTAGTCGAGTATGCCGCCTACCTGCTGCTTGATATCTCCCCAGGTGTTCTTCATGTTTACGAGGTGTTGCTGGGTATCGTTATCGGCCATCATCCTTGAATATTCGCCGAACTTCTCAATCACCACATCAACAGCCGCACCTTGGGCAAGTTCTTCCTTGGAAACCTCTCCGATCTCGATTCCCAGCTTCACCAGTTCTGAGGTTGCCCCTGTGTATGAGTCCAACAGGTTCATCATTGAAGCGTTGAGGTCCTTGCCTGTCACGTTGGAAAGATATACGGCGGCTTGGGAGATCCCTTCTATCTCCTCGGCGCTCTTGCCCAGGGCGGCAAGCTGGGCCACCATCCCCTCTATGTCAGCCTTGCTGGAAAGGGTCTGTGTGCTCAGGCTCGCGATGGTGTCTGTGACCCTTTCGTACCCGGCGCTGTCCTTCAGGGCGAAGGCGAGCTGCTTGTACGAACGCTCAGCTGCGGAGAAGTCGGAGAAACACCCTGCTACGGCTTTGCCCAGCATATTTACGGAAGCGACGATGGCGGTGACTGAAAGTGCGGTCTTCAGCGTCTTACCCAATTTGTCGGCAGCACTCTTGAGGCTTCCCAGATCGCCGGCAGCACTCTTGACTGCGCCACCGATATTGTTCTGGCCCTTGATGATGACCTTTGCTTGTGCTGCCATATCTTTTCCTCCAATAAAAAAGAGCCTGCACAGGGCAGGCTAGCGTGAGTTCTTTGCTGTCAGTTTCTTCATCCTGTCATGCAGGTGCTTGCGGTAGTTGAGCTGGATGAGCCTGAGCACCTGCATCGTCATGTACGGCTGGTCCATGATCGAGCCGGAGAA
>Ga0265295_1006330_pt1 | contig 14413 bp, 14 predicted proteins | sample Munlansysbiofilm_FD_192503 | JGI IMG/M metagenome (GOLD analysis project Ga0265295, IMG submission 192503) | Leachate microbial communities from a municipal landfill in Southern Ontario, Canada - Methane capture system biofilm | ecosystem: Engineered > Solid waste > Landfill > Unclassified ... | reverse complement strand
CATCTAACTGAACATAATCAATATAAATTAAAATTGCAATTCCAATGATAAAAAATATTGAATATTTCAATAAAATCTTGCGAAAATGCTTACTAAACATATCTTCTTCACCTTCAATACCTATGATAGTACATATTATATTATTATACATTAATATTTAAAAAATATTATAAATAAAAATACTTTACGACATTTTCATTTGTTTATCCTTTAAAATTGTATTATAATATCATACAAGAAAAGAGGTATCACAATGAAAAGACTTATTAAAAATTTTATGAATTATGTAAAAATTGATACACAGTCTGATCCCTATTCAGATACAGTACCATCAACAGTAAAACAAAAAAACTTAAGTAATCTTCTTTTGAAAGAACTTAAAGACTTAGGTGTTGATTCATTTATTGACGATAAGGGTTACGTTTATGGAAAACTACCTAGTAATGTTAATCATAACGTTACTCCGATTGGTTTTGTCGCTCACGTCGACACATCTCCTGACGCACCAGGAAAAAATGTTAATCCTCAGATCATAACTGATTATGATGGCTCTGACATTAGATTAAATAGTGCAATTACAATGAACGCTAATAATAGTCCTTCCTTGAAAAAGGTTATTGGCGAAGATATTATTGTTACTGACGGAAACACATTACTTGGAGCTGATGATAAAGCTGGGGTCGCTGAAATCATGGAATTAGTTCATGTTATATTAGAAGAAAATCGTCCACATGGTGATATTTATATTTGTTTCACTCCTGACGAAGAAATCGGACGTGGTGCCGATCATTTTAACTATGATTACTTTAAAGCCGATTTTGCCTATACGCTTGATGGTAGCCAAGTTGGGGAAATCGAATATGAAAACTTTAATGCTGCAAGTGCAAGATTAACTTTTATTGGCAAAAGTATTCATCCTGGTTCGGCAAAAAACCAAATGATTAACTCGATGCATCTTGCGATGGAGTTTCACCAAATGTTACCAGTTTTTGAAAACCCTGCTTATACTGAAAAATATGAAGGGTTCAATCATCTTTCGGAAATCAACGGTGAAGTTGAAAAAACAGTCGCAAACTACATCATTAGAAACCACGATAAACTTTTATTTAACAAACAAAAAGATACATTCAAAGAGATTGAAAAATATCTAAATAAAAAATATGGCTACAAGGCTGTCAAACTAGTAATTAAAGATAGTTACTACAATATGTATGAAATTATTAAAGATCATATGCATATCGTCGAAGTGGCAAGAAAAGCCATTGAAAATAGCGGTTTAACTCCTATTACAATGCCAATTAGAGGTGGTACTGATGGAGCAAGATTAACATTTGAAGGACTACCTTGTCCAAACCTTGGCACTGGATGTTATAACTTCCATGGCAGAATGGAGTTTGCATCAATCAATCAAATGGAAAAAGCCGTTGAAATTGCCTTAGAAATAGTTAAAATCATTTGCGAAAACAAATAAAGGGAAAATTAATTCCCTTTTTTTATTTTTCGATATCTATTAAACCAATATATAACTCCAAAGAAACTAATTGTCGATAAAAATCCCATAAGAACATATCCGACAGTGACATTGTTTTTTCTACCTTTAATATAATCATCTAAAGATAAAATCTTTTTATCACTATTTTGATAAATCTCAACAATCTCTCGATCATCACTGATATACATTGATATTTTTTTACCATTTTTAATTGCTTTAAGTTCATCAAGATCAATTGTTGACATCGAATTTGTCAATGATTCAATCACATATGATTCTTCTTCACCTTTCAAATAAATATGATATTCTGGCTTTCTTCGATAAATCCGTTTAGTTTCAAAATAGTCAAACTTTCCTCTAACTTTAGTAAGACTATCATAACTATAATCATCAAAATCTTTTGCTTGTAAAAATATCATCAAGAAAACCCCTAAAAAAATCAGCATTAAAACTGTAAATCCTAAGATAATCATCTTAACTTGAAATTTACCGAATCTCATTGTCAACTAAATCCTTTACCATTAAATATGAATTAGGATATTGTTCTTTGACAATAAATCCTGCCTTCAAATATGTTTTATAAGCAGCTTCATTATTTCTTTCAACATATAGTGAAATACTATTCAATTGGTGTTTCTTTAATATCTCTAATGCTTCAATAATAAGTTTTTTACCGTAACCTCTTCGCTGATATCTACGATCAATTAACACATTACTTATCCAGTAGCTTTTGTTCTTTCTATCAATGTAAAGTGAGATTGTTCCAACAACGATGTTTTGATCCATCAATAGATAACAATGGACATTCTTGTCTGAGAATGCATATGCTAATACATATCTTGGCGGTCCCATATACCATAGTTGTTGTAATTCATTTTCTATATATAATAAATCATAGACATTCTTTTTATTTAGTCTAACAAGTTTAGGATCTTTATAACTTAAGAAATATGGTGTTATTTGTTGTAATAAATAATAATCAATTGTTACTAGTTCCTCATTTTTTAATACTTCATGACCGAAAAATGTACTGCCAAAAATAACTTCTAAATCCATATCCTTATAATCATAAACGATAAATTGTTTACGAACAAATGTTTTGGCAAAAGAAAATCGTTCTGAATAACCTATTCCGTTGTAGTTTTTAATCTTGGTCATTAAACGAAAATCACGTTTATCTAATAAAACACCAGTTTTCATTGCCCGATAAATCTGATAAAATGTTTTCATATCTAAGCCAATAAAATCTTGATTATTACTCGTTTCATATTCAACCATGCGATTAAAATACCGGTTGAAGTATCTTAAAGATTTTTCAACATTAGTTTTATTAATATTTAAAGGCTTAAATATCATTTCATCTAAAACTTCTTCGTAAGGAGTTTTATTTATTCGCTCAATTAATTCAACCCCTATTATTTGATTAATCATCGATTCATCGTATTCCGATCCTGGTTCATGACTTAAATCTTTATTATTGTAAAAACTCAAAACTTCATGATACTTAAATACTTGATAGGAGATATTAATATTTTTAATGAATGTTTCATCTTCACTTTCAATATCACAATTTTTGTTTAACATTTCACGGTAATAACCACGATAATCAGGTAATCCCGTTTCATCTCTTAGTACATCAATAAATCTAATCTTATCGCTATGTTTTAACTCTGGCAAGTACTTGTTAATTAGTTCCGTTACTGGAATCTTTTTATTTCTTAGCAGCTTTAAAAGGATGATAGTTACAAAAAAATCATTAGTTTTCTCAATGTTAAAAGCCGAGTCTTTTTGGTATTTAGTTTTATTGTTAATATTTAAATATCCATTACTTTGACTAATAATTTCTTCACCCTTATAAAATACACTAATATTACCAAAGTAATTGAATTCCTTTTGATATTTAGAGATAACTTTACTTAATTCATCGATTTTAATATTCATATCATCACCGTATTAATTATACACTATTCAAACTCAAAAAATAAGACCAGAAAACGGCTGATCTTATTGATGGATATTTTAAACGGTAATATTTATTACTTTCTTTTTTACACATTTAATTGTCTATTTCCTTATAATTTAACAAATTTAGACTCTATTTTAGACTAAACTTATTAAAGGAATTATTAGTATTCCAATATAAAGGGCGATAATCATATCTTTACTGATTTCTTTTTTATAAAGCATTTTAGGTTTGATTAATAGGATATAAACAATTGCTAAAATTAAGAAGGATAAAAGTGAATACGCTATTTTTAATATGATTGGATGATTGTTTTGATAAGGCATAACAGTATACGAAAGAACATTAATTGCTCCATAGTAAATAATGCCTATTCCTAAGATAATAATTTTTAACCACTTATTCATAACAATCACTCCTCTTATATTGTAGCATATCTTATTTTATTTTAACCCGATTCATCATTTGATTGATTTTATCTAAGATATCTTGCGAAAAGTTTTGTAAAGGAATTCCTTTTGTTTCATTCATTGGATAATACTTCTTATTAGCATAAGCCCAAGCTGTTTCCCATGCTTCTTCCCCTTCATATTCAGTTATCATTTTATAAGTATTAACAAGTGGAGTTGCATAGCCAACGACTGAAGCATTTTCATAAGCATTTTGAGGATCTAAAAAGAAATTAATAAACTTATGGGCTAAATCAACATTTCTTGCCTTTTTCGGAATGACAAATGCATCCATAAAGGCAATCGTTTCTTCAGGGATATAAATATCAAATGTTATCTCATCCAGGGTTTTACCATCATCTAGTTGGACATATAACATATCAAGAAAGTCTCCAGTATAAACAAATGCTAAATCAAGATTATTTGCAACAATGCCTTTTTTTAATGAATCGGTTCCCCATTCATTAATATTGGCATTTATTAAATCATCTTCGGCTTTTTTGATTAATCTATCTGAATATTCATTGGCACTTAGATGATTATAATACATTGCTGCAGCATATGCATAACGTGAGACGTTATACATCCCTTTTCTAGTATTATTAGGAAGTAATTCATCATTAAAATATGCATCCCAACCATTTTTAGTAATACTTTCTTCTAATCCCGCCTTTTGTTTATTATAAATAAGACCAAATGTTCCCCAAAAATAAGGGATCGAGTATTTTTCATTTCCTTCTTTCATTTGACTTTGAATATTTAAAACACCAGGCATAAATGGATTTTTATCCGTAAGATTGGTTAACTTGTCATAATCTATTTCTTGTAATAAATCTTTTTCCATCATCTTTTCGATCATATAATCAGATGGTAAGACTAAATCGTAAACCGTTGTTCCACTTTTTACTTTCGAGTAAAATAGTTCGTTTGAATCCGCGATACTAATAACAACTTCAACATCGTTTTCTTCTTCAAATTTGGCGACTAAGTCATCATTGATATACTCACCCCAATTTAAGACTAAGAGTTTCTTGTTCTTATTATTACATCCAACTAAAGTTAACACCATCATTAATACTAAAGGTAATACAACTAAACGTTTATTTTTTAACATGTTTATTACCTCGATTCTTAAAGAATTGATAAGATAGAACAATCGTTAGTGTTACTAACGTTAATGCCGTTGAAAATGCATAAACAGATGGTGTTAAGCTCTTTCTTCCAATTGACCCATAAATCCATATCGATAGATTGTCAAATCCATTTCCAGTTGTATAATAACTAATAACAAAATCATCAATACTCATTGTGAATGCTAGTAACATCCCTGAAAATATCCCCGGGATAATTGATGGTATAACAACCTTTAATAAACCACGATAAGGTTTCACGCCTAAATCAAGACTAGCATCCATTAAATTAGGATCCATTTCCTTTAGCTTTGGCATGACACTTAAAATAACATAAGGTAATGTAAAGAATAAATGGGCAATGATAATTGTTACTGGTCCAAATAAATAAGGAAAGATTGGTAAAAGAATTGAGAAAATTAACATCAATGATATCCCCGTAACAATATCAGCATTCAAAACCGGAATATTGTTAAATAACATTGTTGTTTGACGCTTCTTCTTAGCAAGTGAATAAATACCAACTGCAATAATGGTTCCTAAGATTGCCGCTAAGATTGTAGCAACGATACTTACAATTAAAGTATTGATGATTGCACTTCTTAAAGAGCGATTATCAAACATTTCTAAATACCACTTAAACGTAAAATCTTTAAACGTACTAATATCACTACTTGAGTTAAACGATTGAATCGCAATCAAAATAATTGAAGCATATAAAACAAGAATGATCAATGCTAAAATAATTTTACTTAAGACATTATAAGTTTTCTTCAAAACCTTATAATCTTTATACCCATAATCTTGAAGGGTCGCTTTCGTATAAGTTTTCATCATAATAGTGTTTCTCCTTCCTTGTCAACTTTGTTAACAATTAGAAGTGCAGCCATTATTAAAACAATAATTAAAATTGAAAGTAATGAACCAAAACTATAATTCATGTTTTTAAATGCTTGTTCGATAATATTGCCAATAAATAAGACATTGCCTTTTCCTAGAATTTCTGGCACAGCAAATCCACTTAGAGATGGTAAAAACACTAGAATAGATCCTGTTATTACCCCTTTTAACGATAATGGAAAAACAACTTTCCAAAATGTTTTCATTTCCGTTAATCCTAAATCTAGTGATGCTTCTTGTAAACTATACTCTATTTTTTCTAATGCCGTATACACTGGTAAAATAACAAATGGCAAATACGTAAAGATTAAACCAACAATAACTGCAAGTGGTGTTCCTTTAATACCAATTGAAAAATTAATATTAATTCTTGCTAGAAGACTAGTAATAATATTATTATGTTCCATCATATTTCCTAATGCTTCAGTTCGAAGTAATAAATTTGACCACATTGGTAATATAAAGATTGTTAAAATCAATAATTTATTCTTAATTTTTGATTTAAATAGTTGATAAGCAACAAAGTATCCCAAAACTAATGAAATAGTAGTGGAAATCCCCGCATAAAGAAAACTATTTTTAATCGCTACTAACGTTGCTTCGTCAGCAACAGTAACAAAGGAATTAAAATTAAATGAACTACCCTCAAAACTTAATCCTTCGGTATTAAAAAAACTTAAAATGAACATAACAAAGATCGGGATAATAGCAAATACAGTTAACCATACTAAATATGGATAAGATAATTTTCTAAACGCCTTGTTCATCTTTGTTTACCTTCATTATATGAATTTCATATGGATCAACTTTTAAGCCAATAGGTTCACCGACGACATAGTTTTCATACGTATTAACTTTTAGTGTAACGCCTTTAACATCAACCATTAATTCATTATGAACACCTTTGAACATAATCGATAAAACTGTTCCCGTTAACTTCGCCTTATCTAAATCAACAACATCAAAGTCTTCTGGTCTAATAACAACATCAACTTTTTCATTGTTTTTGAACTTATATCCCATACACTCAAAGTCAACACCCATAAAATGAACTAAGTCTTTCTTTAAGTACTTTCCAGGTATAATGTTAGATTCACCAATAAACTTCGTAACATATCGATTCACCGGTTCGTTATAGATTGCTCTCGGGGTTCCGAGTTGGACAATTACCCCTTGATCCATAACAGCAATCCGATCACTCATTGTCATCGCTTCTTCTTGATCATGGGTAACAAAAATAAACGTAATTCCTAACTTACGTTGCATTTCTTTAAGTTCATATTGCATTTTTTGGCGTAGTTTTAAATCAAGGGCCGCAAGTGGCTCATCTAATAATAATATTTTAGGTTTATTAACGATCGCTCGTGCTAAAGCAACTCTTTGTTGCTGCCCACCAGAGAGATTGTTAATCTTTCTATTTTCATAACCTTTTAAATTAACAAGTTCTAATGCTTCTAATGCCGAAGCCTTAATAAGTTCCTTAACCTTTTTCTTTAACTCTTTCTTTGGCATTTCTTCTAAATGATAAAAGTTAACCAAATAATCATAACTACGATTATTTAACCCAAAGGCAACGTTATCAATAACGTTTAGATGTGGGAATAATGCGTACTTTTGAAAAACGGTGTTAATAGGACGGGCATAAGGTGGTAATTCACTGAAGTCTTTACCTTCAATAATAACTTGTCCTTCGTTAGCTTCTTCGAAGCCCCCGATAATTCTAAGGGTTGTTGTTTTGCCACACCCAGATGGCCCCAACAACGTTAAAAACTCATTTTCATATACTGCTAAATTTAAGTTGTTAACGATAATATCATCGTCAAATTTTTTTGTCACATTCAAAAGTTCAATTATAACTTTCTGTTCCACTCATGCACCCTCCATAGTTTTTAATTTTCCTATCAATTATAATCTTTTTTTTAGAAATTACAATACTTTTATTTTAACAATTTTTTAAAAAATATTTTCAACTAAAATGCTCATAAAAAAAGGTGAAATTAATCACCTATTTCATCACAAAAAATCACTGTTTTATAAAGACTAATTCTTTAACTTTTTTACCTATAACATAACTAAAAACATCATAACCATGCTTAGTTAAATGGAGTCCGTCTTTAGTATATTCGAGCTTTAAATTCCCCTTATCATCTTTCAAATAACTATTAACATCGATGATTTTAGTAAATAATGATAGTTCATCATTTATCGCATCAATCATTTGATTAGTTCTTTTCTGCATATAAGTGTTATTTGTTATGTTATGGCCTCTTAAAACCGGTGTTAAAGAAACAATGTAAACCTTGGTGTTTGAATTAGTTTCTAGTTCATACTTAATCTTTAAAATTCTTTTAACAATACTATCTGTATCATTATCTTCTTTAAGACGAACTAAGTCATTACCTCCAACATGAATGATTACCGCTTTCGGGTTTAAACTAATGATTTGATCCAAACGATTTAAGATGCCAAGTGATGTGTCACCAGCAATTCCCCTATTAACGATATTATCATTTTGATAATAATCTTTATACGGCCAATAATCAATAATTGAATCTCCTAATAGAACAATACTATCTTTATTAACTTGTTCACCTGCAAACAACGTAACTCTTTTTTTATAATCGGCTTCAATTATCGCGTTTAACAAAATCATTCACTCCTTAGTTCATAAATTAAATCTCTTAATTCAGCGGCTTTTTCAAAGTCTAATTCCTTAGCCGCTTTCTTCATCGCTACCTCAAGTTCATTAATCATCTTTTCTTTTTCTTTCTTAGTTAATTTCTTTTCTTGATTCTTTTCATTGTAATTAGTAATAACTTCTTCTTTTAAACTAATATTATCTCTAATGTCTTTAATAACAGTAACTGGTGTAATGTTATGCAAGGTATTATAATCCATTTGCAGTTTACGACGACGATTTGTTTCGGCAATCGCAAAGTCCATTGCTGCTGATATTTTATCAGCATACATAATAACTTTACCATTAGCATTACGAGCCGCCCGTCCAATCGTTTGAATCAAGCTTCGTTCACTTCTTAAAAATCCTTGTTTGTCAGCATCTAAGATTGCTACTAATGATACTTCTGGTAAGTCTAGACCTTCTCTTAAGAGATTAATTCCAATCAAGCAATCATATTTACCAATTCTTAAGTCTCGTAAGATAGCAATCCGTTCTAAGGATTTTATTTCACTATGTAAATAAGCTACTTTCATCCCTAATTGTTTAAAGTAACTTGTTAACTCTTCACTCATACGAATAGTAAGGGTCGTTACTAAGACTCTTTCATTGTTTTCCGCCCTTTTCTTGATCTCAAAGTATAAATCATCCATTTGATTCAAAGAAGGTCTTATTTCAATCTCGGGGTCTAATAAATAAGTTGGTCTAATGATTTGTTCGATGATTGGTAAATTCTTTTCAAGTTCATATGGACCAGGGGTTGCTGATAAGTAAATAACCTTATCACGTTTTTGTTCAAATTCATCAAATTGCAAAGGACGATTATCTAAAGCACTTGGTAATCTAAATCCATATTCAACTAAGGTTTGTTTACGTGATCTATCCCCAAAGTACATTCCTCTTACTTGCGGAATAGTAACGTGGGACTCATCAATGATTAATAAAAAATCATCACCAAAGAAATCCATTAAGGTTGCTGGTGTTTCGCCTTCTTCACGTAAAGATAAATGACGTGAGTAGTTTTCAACGCCACTACAAGTCCCAATTTCTTCTAACATTTCTAAATCATATCTTGTTCGCATTTCAATTCTTTGGGCTTCTAATAACTTATCATTACTTTTAAAATATTTAATTCTTTCTTCTAATTCTTCTTGAATTCGCTTAATTGTTTCTTTTAACTTATCTTTATTTGTCATGAAATGGGTAGCAGGATAAATCGAAATAAACTTTATTTGTTCAATTGTTTTTCCAGTAACTACCTCAAAACGACCAATTGATTCAACTTCATCACCAAAAAATGTAACCCTAATCCCTTCACTACGTTCATATGCTGGAATTACTTCAACAATATCGCCACGAACCCGAAATGTTCCTCTTTGAAAATCGATATCATTTCTTTGATATTGGAGTTCTACAAGCTTATTAATCAAATAGTCACGACCATAATTATCACCGTTTCTGACAAAGATTAATGCGTTCTTATAATCATCAGGATCTCCAATCCCATAAATACATGACACGGAAGCCACTACAATAACATCATCTCGTTGTAAAAGTGAAGCTGTTGCACTATGACGGAGTTCATCAATTTCATCATTAATAGATGAATCTTTTTCTATGAATGTATCTGATGAAACTACATAAGCTTCTGGTTGGTAATAATCATAATAGGATATGAAATATTCCACTCTATTATTAGGGAACATCTCTTTGAGTTCGCCGTATAACTGACCAGCAAGGGTTTTGTTGTGTGCTAAAACAAGAGTTTTTTTACCCATTTTCTCGATAATATTAGCGATTGTAAAGGTCTTACCAGTACCTGTCGCACCTAGTAATATTTGTTCAGTTAAGCCATCATTAAAGTTTTTAGTTAGTTTTTCGATAGCTTGTGGCTGATCACCACTAGGTTTATATGGAGATACCAATTTAAACATGTTTTCAACTCACCTTCATTAAGTACATTAGTTACTCTAAACCAAGCATTCGCCCCATTTTTTTAGTGAAAATGGTACTTTTTGCAAGTGAGGCGAATTTAAGTCACAATCTTTACTCTCCCACTAAAAATAATACCATGTAAATCTAGGTAACTTTACTTAGTCAATTTTAACATTTATAAGCTAAAATAACAAGGAAATCAAACGGAACCACTTACAACACTAATCATGATTAATACTTTTATAATTTAAAGACAAAACACCATTTTTTGTTACAACATCAACACTTATGACTAATATAAATATCGCTTATAGAATGTATTTTTCGTAAAATCCAAAAACTAGAGCAACATGTTTTAAGTTAGGTACTTGTGATTCAGTTAGATAACAGGGACGATATAGATCTTTGTATAATTCAACTCTAACAAAATAGTATTTGTCACCAGTTATTTAGGGATTTTTGTTAAACACAGTATATCATTGAATATTCTCTTATTACAGAAAGCATTTCTTGGGTGTTCTCTTGGGTAGTTTATTGGGTAGTATTTCCTAATTGATAGTTAGCGTTCACAGATAATAAAATGAAATGATAATTCAAACCCGGTATTTGCGAATTTTATTTATTTTTTCACATTTGCCTGATTTAATGAAGCTTTCAATATTTATAACATAATAAATTGATTACTTTGAACAAAGATAAGATTTGATCTTCTAGGATATAAATGTTACACGCAACAATAATTTGATAGAGAGAAATTGTTACTGTACATGGGTCATATATAATAAAAATCGCTATGTACTAAAGCGATTTTTATTAATCTGTTCTTATCATTTAATTAGAAAATTCATTACTGAGTTTGTCATCATTTCTTTTTCTGTCGGATCAGATTCGGCAATCAAAATTGTTAATGCTACAAGTGTATGATTGTCTATGATGAATTCGTTATTTTGAATAAGGATATTGTTCTTGTCTAAAAAGTAAATGAATATCGCCGTTGCAATTCTTTTATTGCCACCAGCAAAACCATGATTTTTAACCAGTGCGTACAGTAGTGTTGCTGCCTTTTCTTCAACTGTTGGTATTAAATCATTGCCATCATAGGTTTGATAGATTGAAGCTAGTCCTGATTTAAATCCACCATCTTTTTCAAGTCCAAATAAATCACTTTTCTCATGGAACTTCATTTGATGAATAAAGTTAATTGCTTCTTCATATTCAATAACATATGTCGAACTACTTCCTTTAGGTTTTTTTAATGATTGATGATCATAATCATCTAATAAATCTAATGCTTGAGAATATCTATCTAGCACATTCAAAATAGAGACCGTCTCTAATTTATCAACATTACGTCTAGAAATTTGAATGATTTTATTTAACTCGATTAATCTTTTCTTATTTTGAACATATCCTTTAATCATGTATTGTTTCAAAATGTTGGTTGCCCATTTTCAAAAAACAATACCACGTTTTGAGTTTACTCGGTAACCAACTGATATAATCATGTCTAAATTATATATTTTCCGCTTATATGTTTGAGTGCCTAGACTACCCATATGTGCGTTTTCCGCACTTGTGCTATCAGAATCAAGTTCTTGCTCTTCATATATATTATTGATGTGTCTTGTTATACGCGTTCTGTCAACATCAAATAAAACGGCCATTTGTTCTTGGCTCAATCAAACTGAGGAATCTTAAATGCACACTTTTGTCCATTCTTAACTTGACATTTACAACTTTACTTTTTGGGTGAATAAAGGACCCCTAAAGTTCCTCTCTATGATTTTATTCGATTTTGTTTATCATGCTTAAAACTTGTTTTATATCCACGTATTACTGAAATATCTACTTTTTAAATTCCCATATATAGATCCACATGCGCATGATGAATCACTTTATTTAAGTATCATAAATTAGTGATTTTCCTCAACTATATTAAAAAGCTGTGCGTTCTTATATATAACTTCGTTACCAACTTTTTCGCTTATTACGAATCCTTCTTCTTCTAAAAACTTCAAGTATTTTGTCGCAGTATTTCTTGAAATTTTTAGATCATTTCTAAAAACTTCGTTTTTAGTATATAAGTTCTTAAATAAATGTAATACTATTTCATGCTTATAGATGTTTGGTAGTTTTTCTTTTAACAATATATCTGATGTTTCTATTAGTTCTATAATTTTAACAGCCATATTTTTGGTAAGTTTTGTTGTTTCTATAATACCATCCAGCATATATATCACAAAATCATTAATGTTATTTATATCTTGATTACATAAGGACAATAATCCATAGTACTTATCACGACTTTCATTTATAAACTTACTCAAATATAGTATTGGGATATATATCTTGTTTTTTAACATCAAATATAAAATATTAAGAATTCTTCCTGTTCTTCCGTTGCCATCATAAAAAGGATGAATAGATTCAAATTGGTAATGAATAAGAGCCATATTAATTAATGGATCATTATCCTCATTATTATTAATATAGTCTTCTAGATTATTGAGATAATCTATTATTTCGTTGTATTTTTGTGGTGGCGTGTGAACAATTTCATTTGTTGTATCGTTTTTTATAACTGTTCTTGGCAATTTCCTAATTCCAGCTACTTGATTCATCAGTTTACTATGAATATCAATTATCATATTCGAACTTAAAAATCCATTATTCTTTAGAAGCTTTGCTCCAGAATATATTGCTTCTTTATAGTTTAACACTTCTTTTGTCGATGTTTTTCCATGATTATTATTTAATATTTCTTTGTAAAGTTTATCGTATGTTGTTATGACATTTTCAATAGCAGACGAATCTTTTGACTCTCTCAATGTCATAATGCTCAATATTATATCTGAATTTGGTAAAATTTGAATTAAACCATTTAACTCACCTAACGAATAGTTTGCCTCTATGAGTTTCTTTGTTATTTCCGTATTATTGAAATCAATTTCATACGGTAATTTCCACATAATATCCCTCCTACTTACTTGTAGATTTATTATACTAACAAAAAATGGACGCGTCAATAGATAATGCACAAAAAAATGGATTTATTGCGCATTGTTCTAAAGCGTGCACAATTATTTATTGTATGTTTCGTTTAAATTGAATAGAATGACCCAAAAGTGTTTAATGTATTCTATGAAGTATGAATATTTGCATTAACAATCTTTCCATAATTGTTCTTTCTAAACACTACTTATAATTCATACTATAAAAATCAAAAAGTAGAAGAAAAAAGTGTAAGAAAAGTATACGCTTCCTTGACTTTTTGCTAAAAGGAAACCTAAGAATCCTTTTAATGCAGTATTCTATCTAAATTTACTATACTAATTATTCTAGTGACTACATTGATTTTGTAGTAATTTTTGACAAAAAATTATATTATAACCTTAATGCGTTTTTTATTAATTAATAAAACAAATCGAAATTTTTATTGAAAACACTCGAAAATGGTTACTTCTTGGAGAGTTACATCCTAAACAAAATAGCATGACTTTTATCAGTCAATTGATCAAAACACTAGTTTTAAAATGATGCTAAATTTTAAACATACCTGTTGACTTTTTTGTCAACATAAATTAATCTAAAAAAATTTGACTGTTATAGTTCAAATTTCTAAAATGTTTATGTAGCTTATTAACCATGATTGTAAAAGTTGGTAACGTGATACCTGCAGAAATAAATCCTCCAACTAGTGGAATAGCTTTACCTATACCTTTTGCAAAAATTTCTTTAGTCATTTTATGCCCTAATTTAGTTGCTATTTTTTTGTAATTGGATAAATAATTTCTTTTGTAAGTGGCTTTGCAGCAAGTCTTTTTGAAATAGCAGTTGCAGTCGGTCGAAATACTACTTGAATACCTG
>Ga0265295_1006329_pt1 | contig 14415 bp, 11 predicted proteins | sample Munlansysbiofilm_FD_192503 | JGI IMG/M metagenome (GOLD analysis project Ga0265295, IMG submission 192503) | Leachate microbial communities from a municipal landfill in Southern Ontario, Canada - Methane capture system biofilm | ecosystem: Engineered > Solid waste > Landfill > Unclassified ... | reverse complement strand
CTGCCATTATCTTTCTGATGAATGAATGCATTTCTTGTGCTTGCTCGGGGGTTGCAGTTCTGCCGGTTCCAATGGCCCAAATGGGTTCATAGGCAATAATTATTTTCTGCACTTCTTTGGATTTAAGCTTGCAAAGCACCTCTTCAATTTGAACCTTAACGGCATCAAAATGCATGTCGGCATCACGGTCCTCCAGCACCTCGCCACAGCAAAAAATGGGGGTTAAATCGCTCGATAATGCAAGCTTTATCTTTTCCAGTAGGGTTGGGCTGGTTTCGTTAAAGTACTCACGGCGTTCCGAGTGGCCAATTATTACATGGCTAGCCCCAGCTGCCGATATCATATCAACAGAAATTTCGCCGGTGTAGGCGCCTTTTTTCCATGCTGCACAGTTTTGGCTACCAGCTTTAATTCGGCTGTTTTTTATGCTTGATGCAATGGCGTATAGGTGTGTAAATGGTGGCGATACAACTATCTCAACATCGCTCGGAACCGATGTTGAAAGTTCCATAATTCTCTTAACCAGGGCGATACCCTCTTCGGGTGTTGTATTCATTTTCCAGTTTCCGGCTACAATTTGTTTTCTCATTTTAGGTAATTTAAATAGATGTTAAACATTGCGTAATGTGCTCGTCAAAGCCTTTCAAATATACAAATAAAATCTGTTTTTATAGGTTAGGCTAGCCTTATCCTCGGGTCGAGCACCGAGTAAATTATATCAACAAAAAAGTTAACCACAACAAAAACAATGGAAATGGTTATAACAGAACCCAGTACAAGCGGTACATCGTAGCTGTTAAGCGCATTTACAACAACGTTGCCCAAACCTTTCCATCCAAAAATATACTCAACAAAAACAACGCCCGCCATAAGCGAGGCAAACCATCCCGATATTGCTGATACTACTGGGTTTAGTGAGTTTTTTAGGGCGTGTTTCCACACCACTTTAGGTAACGATAAACCCTTTGCATGGGCGGTTCTAATGTAATCTTGCGAAAGCGTTTCGAGCATCGAGTTCCTAGTGAGCTGCGTAACTATAGCCAAGGGCCTTACTCCCAGCGTAAAGGCGGGTAAAAATAGGTTTTTAAGTTGAAGCCGAGTTGCCTCGCCCATGCTGTCAACTTCCCAAAGGTTACCGGTTAGGTTTAGCCCAGTGTATTTACCCAGAACAAACGCAAAGAACCATCCAAAAAGAATAGCGGCAAAGAATGAGGGTACGCTCATACCAAACGACGAGAACACGAGCAGGGTTCTATCGAGCCACGAGTTTTTGTTTAGGGCCGCTACCACGCCAAGTGCAATGCCGATAAGCGTAGCCATAGTCATGGCGGTTAGGGCAAGTATAAAGGTGTTTGGTAGCGTTTCGGCAATAATGGCCGACACATTTCGCCCGCTTTGAAACGATCGGCGTAGGTAGGGTGCTTTTAGAACAATTGCCCTTGATGTGCCAACCTTTAGCGAGCAAACAGCCGAGTATATTTTAGGGTTTAAATAGATGTAGCTGTTCGGGTTACTGGGGTTATGAATTGATACTGGCGATAGGTCGTTTATGTACTTTAGGTACTGATAGGCGAGGGGTTTGTCGAGACCTAAATCAGCACGAACAGCAGCCAGTGATGCCTCGTCGGTTCGTTGTCCCATAACCATTCGGGCAGGGTCGCCCGGAATTAGGTTAAACAGGATGTAAACGAGCGTAACAACGCCCCAAATCACCAGAATGCTGTACAGTATTTTTTTTACAATAAACTGAAACATTGCTTGTTATGGTTTATCGAAAGCTTTTGCTTGTTCCCAAATTTCGTTCATCTCGTCAAGACTCATCGATTTTAGTGAGCGGCCTTTTTTTATTGTTTCATTCTCAAGGTATCCAAACCGTTTCATAAACTTTTTATTGGTGCGTTCAAGCGCCGTTTCGGGGTCAATATTGTATAGTCGGGCAGCGTTTACCAAGGAGAAGAGCAGGTCGCCAAATTCAGCCTCAATTCTATCCTTTTTATCATTTTCTATCTCCACTTTTAGCTCTTCCATTTCCTCGTTTACCTTATCCCAAACCTGCTTGCGCACTTCCCAGTCAAAGCCAACGGCTTTAACTTTTTCCTGTATTCGGTTAGCTTTAATTAGTGCCGATAGCGATTTAGGAACCCCCGATAGCACCGTTTTATTCCCATCCTTTTCGGTCATTTTTATCTCTTCCCATTTGTCAAGCACGTCGTTGGCATCCTTAACTTCGTCTGTGCCAAAAACGTGAGGGTGTCGGTAAACCAGCTTATTGCAAATACTGTTTATTACATCGGTAATGTTGAAAAGATTAGTTTCTGAAGCAATTCTTGAGTAAAAAACAATGTGCAACAGCAAATCGCCCAGCTCTTTCTGCACGCCATCCATATCGCCATCGGTAATGGCATCGGTAAGCTCGTAAGTTTCTTCAATGGTAAGGTTTCTTAGGCTCTCGATGGTTTGATCTCTATCCCACGGGCATTTTTTGCGAAGCTCATCCATTATGGTTAGCAACCTATTAAAAGCGTTGAGTGCCTGCTCTCTTTCTGGGGCTTTTGATTCTGTTTTGCTGCTCATTATACTGTTTAGTTAGAAATATTTTTAATAGTACCCTACATAAAGTTAACCCTGACGTTGCCACCAATGTTCAAACTAAGTAATTCGGCAGCATAACCATTTCTGATGGCAATTTCAAGCAGATTGGCCGAGTTAAATATGGCGAGAAGCTCGCCTGGCGCAACCTGATTATACCTTGTGCTAAGTGTTGATATTTTGTTATGCTTGCTCTGTATAAAGATGTTGTACTTTCTGTTTTGCCCAATCCTGTCGAACAAGCTTTTCGAAATATTGGTGATGACGTTTCGGTACGAATCGATATAAATTATGCTACCCGTAATTGTTGACTCCTCGATGGTTGCTTTAAACGAAACTTTTTTACTGTAATCTGTAATTCGAGCCTCTGCCATTGCCTGCTCATTGGGGTTTACAATTTGCTCAATGGCCTTAATGAATGTGCTTAACGAGCTGAATGTACCATCCTTTTTATCAAAGGGTACGGCGTAAATATCATCGGGTAAATTAGAGAAAAGTAATCCTAAGATGCCATTGTCGGGGGTTATAAAGTAGTGGCCTTCATGCCGACAGGCAATTAGGCGTGTCGCATTATTATCTTCGGTGTTTACCAGTATTAGGTGGATGGTTCCTTTGGGAAAGGACGTAAAGCTGTTTCTAACAACAAAAGCTGCGCTATGGGTATTGAAGCTAGGTATGCTGTGCGATAGATCAATTATTTGGGTTTGCGGAAAATTCGACAAAATTCTTCCCTTGAGCATACCCATGTAGTAGTCGTGTTGCCCCCAATCGGTAGTTAGCGTAATAAGTGGAGTTTTGGTTATCAATTTTAAAAATATATTATTTGCAAGCAAAATTGGCTAAAAAAATGCATTAGCCGAAATTTATGTGGTTGTTTTTGGAAGTATGGGTATTAAAATTTCAGTAATCAGAGTTCGGTATAAAGATAGTGGCCGATTAACCCGCATTTGTATTCATCGTTAATAAATTTGTTGAATAATGTGGGTTAAGAACCCGATAGCATAAGGTATTTAATTTTTTTACGCTATCTTAGCAATCAATTTAAACATGCTAATTTAAACCATTTACTAATGGGTGCAAAATCATCAGAATTACTTAGAATAGTGATGTTTGGTGCTGGTAATGTAGCATTTCAGCTAACCAAATCGCTTACCGAATTGGGTCATAGTGTTATTCAAATTGTGAGCCGAACCGAACCCAGCGCCAAGTCGTTGGCCGAAATTCTTCATTGTGATTTTACTACTGATATTCGCAATGTGCGTAACGATGCGGATTTGTATATAATGGCAGTATCCGACTCTGCAATTAGTAGCCTTTCTAAAAACCTCACTCCCTTACAGGGTATAGTGGTGCATACCAGCGGCTGTACATCTGGCGATGTGTTGTCTAAGGTTTCGGAGCGGTATGGTGTTTTTTACCCGTTTCAAACTTTTACCAAGGGGCGAGAGGCAAGGCTAGCTCAGGTGCCTTTCTGCCTAGAAGCGAGCGATGATGAAACGTATCGGGTTTTACAGCAGCTGGCTATTTCGTTGGGAGGCATACCAGTTGAGATGGATACGCATCAGCGACAGGTTCTGCACTTGTCTGGTGTGTTCTCGTGTAATTTTGTAAACCATATGTTTACTATAAGTCAGCTTTTGGCCGAGGAGTATAAACTTGATTTTAATCTACTGGCACCCCTGATAAACGAAACGGTTGACAAGGCTCTTAAGGGGAATCCAATTGATGCGCAAACCGGACCCGCTGTTCGAGGAGATTCCGAAACGCTAAAAAAGCACATGGCATTACTGAGTAAAATTGACGAACGTTTACGCGATTTATACCTGTCGGTAAGCAATAGCATTCTAAATTTTAAACAGAATTAGATTTTTAAATATATATGAAAAATTTCAAGGAACGCCTTCAGGATGTAAAGGCCTTTGCATTTGATGTTGATGGAGTATTTACCGATGGTTCAGTTATTATTCATTCGTCAGGTGAGCTGCTTCGTTCGTCTAATACTCGCGATGGATATGCGGTTAAAACAGCGGTAGAGTCTGGTTTTCCTGTTGCCATTATAACAGGAGGCAAAAGCGATGCGGTTGGCACTCGTTTTAGGGGTTTAGGCGTAACCGATATTTACCTGAACGCAACCGATAAGCTGGATGCGATAGAAGATTTTAGGTATAAGTATGGGCTAGAGCTCTCCGAAATACTGTTTATGGGCGATGATATTCCGGATTACGAGGTAATGCAACACGTGGGTTTTCCCACCTGTCCAGCCGATGCCGCCCCCGAAATAGTAGAATTAGCATCGTATATTTCTAATTTCGGAGGGGGTAAAGGCTGTGTTAGGGACGTTATTGAGCAGGTGTTGAAGTTAAAAAATTTATGGCTTAAATAATTCTGGGTATGTTAAGCAAAGTATTACGGTTGGTGCGTTATAAGAATTTGCTCATAGTGGCTTTAACTATGTACTGCATGCGATTTTTTATTATGCAGCCAATTCTTTTTAAGGTGGGCATGCAGCTTCAGCTAAGCGAGTTGCTGTTTCTTATGCTTGTGCTTTCAACCGTTTTTATTACCGCTGCTGGTTACGTTATTAACGATTACTTTGATACCCGAACCGATGAGGTTAATCGGCCCAAAACCGTTATTGTAGGGAAAGACCTGTCGCGTCGGTTTGCCATTAGATTGCATTGGGCTCTTTCTGCTCTGGGTGTTGTGCTGGGAGCAATGGTTACGATATGTATTAGCCGGCCAGCCCTAGCCCTAGTGTTTTTGATTGTACCCGGCTTGCTTTGGTTTTACTCAACATCGTACAAACGGCAACTTTTGATAGGTAATATAATGGTTGCGCTGCTTACAGCGGTAGTCCCCTTAATGCCTTTTTTGTTTGAATTGCCACTTCTGCACGACGAGTACTGGCAAGTTTTGCTGCTGAAACCCTCAATGTTTAATGAGGTAACTTACTGGATTGTAGGTTATACAATTTTTGCTTTTATACTCACACTTTTTCGTGAAATTGTTAAGGATATTGAGGATGTAGAGGGTGATAATGCTTTTGGAAGACGAAGCTTGCCCGTTGTGGTGGGGGTTGATAATGCCCGGAATATTGCTGCAGTTATCCTTATGCTTACCATTGTGGTGCTAGCGTATTTATTTGGAGCATATCTAAACCATTTATCAACAGGAGGGTTCGACTATTTTTCGTTTGGATATATAGTTGTAGCTATAGGCATCCCAATTTTTATTTTAATAGTTAAATTGCTAACAGCCCGCACAAAAGCCGATTTCCATTGGGCTAGCAACTTTTCCAAGGTTATTATGCTGTTTGGCATACTGTACTCAATTTTATTCCGATACGTTGTGGTGTAGATTTAACCCTATATCACGCGTAGCAAGGGGCGTTGGTAAAAAATCACTCTCCCATTTTAAATTCATTGTAATATTATACACAAAACATGGTTAATTTCGATAGGTTTTCGCTCGATAACGGCCTTAGGGTAATTGTACATAAGGATACCTCAACGCCACTAGTATCAGTAAATCTTTTATATAATGTGGGGTCAAAGCACGAGCATCCAAACAGAACAGGCTTTGCCCACCTGTTCGAGCACCTCATGTTTGGCGGTTCGGTTAATATCCCTAATTACGATGAACCCATTGAGCTGGCTAGCGGAATGAATAATGCATTTACAAGCACCGATATAACGAATTACTTTATAACCCTGCCCAAGGGTAATATCGAAACAGCCTTTTGGCTCGAAAGCGACCGAATGCTCAGCCTAGCCTTTTCGCAGAAGAGCTTAGATGTACAAAAAAGCGTTGTAATAGAGGAGTTTAATCAGCGTTACCTCAATCAACCCTATGGTGATGTATGGTTGTTGCTTCGCCCGTTGGCGTACAGGGTGCATTCGTATCGGTGGCCTACCATTGGAAAGAAACCAGCACATATTAGCAGCGCAACCCTCGATGAGGTAAAAAGTTTTTTTTACTCAAACTATGGGCCTAACAATGCGATACTTTGTATTACAGGTAATGTTGAAACCGATAAAATTAAAGCCCTGTCCCAAAAGTGGTTCGGCGATATTCCCAAGCGCAATATTGTTCGCCCTGATATTGCTAAGGAGCCTAAACAAACCCAACAACGTAGGCTAGAGGTAAAACGTAAAGTGCCATTTAATTCGATATATATTGCTTTTCACATGTGCAATAAGTTGCATCCCGATTATCCCGCTACCGATCTTTTAAGCGATATTTTATCAAACGGGAAATCGTCAAGGTTTTTTCAGAGCTTGGTTAAGCAACAGCAGCTATTCAATAGTATCGATGCATTTATTACTGGTGATATTGACGAGGGTTTATTCGTAATTACAGGCAGACCAGTCGATGGGGTATCGTTGGCCCAGGCCGAAAAGGCTGTTTTTGCTGAGCTTAAGCAACTTTCGCAGGAGCTAGCCGATGATTACGAGCTTAGAAAGGTAAAGAATAGGTTCGAGTCAACCTTTACCTTTGGACTAACCAGCGCTACCGAAAAAGCCCTAAACCTATGCTACCATGAACTGCTAGGCGATGCTAATATGCTTAACCAGGTTGTTAAGAAGTATAGAGATGTTACCCCGAATGATATTAAACGGGTTGCAAACGAACTGTTCACTCAGGAAAATTCTTCGGTTTTACATTACATAGCCGAATAGGTTTAGGTGAAAACACCTTAGTACGAAAGAAAATAATCAAATTATTATATGACGTTTAGAAATCAGGCCCCACCATTAAAATTACAGGGAAACTTTAAATTTACTCCGCCTCAAATACTCACCATGCCCAATGGATGTAAGTTACTAGTTGTATCGCAGGGCGATGTTGATGTTTGTAGGGTAGACCTCCTTTTTAATGCCGGATCCCGTTACCAAAACCAAAAATTGGTGGCAAACGGAACGTTTTCCCTTATGTCAGAAGGTACCGCAAAGCATACCTCACAGCAAATTTCTGAGCATTTCGATTACTGGGGTTCATTTACAGGCTTTGGTGCCGATAAGGATTATGCCAAGGCAACTGCATACTCGCTTACCAAGCACCTTGATCCAACCCTTGACATGATGCATGAAATTGTAACCTGCCCCCTATATCCTGTTGATGAGCTTAACGAGTGGAAGCGCCGAAGAAAGCAGTCGCTAGCCGTTGAGCTGGAGAAAGCTTCAACAAAATCGCGAATAGGGTTTTTTAATGCTCTTTACGGAGAAGAACACCCATACGGAGCATTTGCTATACCCTCCGATTTTGAGTTGATAGAGCAGAATAGCCTTATGCATTATCATAAGCAATTTGTGGGTTCGAAAAACTGTACCATAGTTCTGTCTGGGCGGGTAAGCGATGCCCACATCGCCAAGGTGCAAAGCGTTTTTGGTAGTGATAGCTGGGGTGATGCAGGCCAATCGAATGGCAATCAGATTGCTGAACATCAAGGGAATGAACAAAGTGTTTTTATCGAAAAAGTTGATGCTTTGCAGTCGTCCATTAGGGTGGGGCGCAAACTTTTTACGCGCTCGCACCCCGATTACCCCGATTTGGCCGTAGTAAGTACAATTTTAGGGGGTTACTTTGGTTCGCGGTTAATGAAAAATATTCGCGAGGATAAAGGGTATACTTACGGCATCGGCTCCTACTTTTTAACATTTAAGGATAGCGGTGCGCTGGTTATTTCAACCGAGGTGGGCGAGCAGTTTACCCAGCAAACATTGCACGAGATTACCAAAGAAATTAAACTTTTACAGAACGAGCCCGTAGGGCAGGATGAGCTGCTAAGGGTGCAAAGCTACCTAATGGGCGAGGCACTTCGTAGCGTAAATGGGCCATTTGCCATTGCCGATAATGTTCTCTCGCTCTTTTACTTTAATAATCTCGATTTTGAGTTTTACAATAATATGGTTAATTTGATAAAATCTATAACGCCTAATAGGATAATGGAAATAGCCAATAAATGGTTACAGGTAGATGATTTAGTACGCTGTGTTGTGGCAAAAAGCAATCCTTTTTAAATTGATAGGCGGCAATTGAATAATTAATTGGGTATTTTAATACATTAGCTAATACTATTTCACTATTTTTAAAGGTTTAATTGAGGTTATATCTTCTTATGATACGTAAACTATTTATTTCGAACCGATTTATTTTAGCTATAGCTCTCTTTTGTGCTCTTTGTGGTACTAATGTGCTGGGGCAGGATGAGTATGATCAGCCATTACCGCCAACTTTTGATTATATCACAGTAAACCCAAATTCAGGGTATCCTACACTACACTGGACAGCACCGCCAGACCATCCAGTTAGACCCGCACCCACTGGGTACATTATTTACCGAAGAATTATTGACAATTTGGGTTACTCCAGAAAAGAACCCATAGATACCCTTGCTAAAAATATTTTTAGTTACACCGATACGCAGGTTAATGCAGGAGTTAAGCCCGAGTCGTACACAATAGCATCAAATGGAGATAACGAGCCCAGCACCCAAACATCCGAGCATAAAACAGCTTTTGTAACGGCTCGTTTCGATACTTGCCAATACCGACTTATAGTAGATTGGTCGCATTACGAGGGGTGGGGCAATAGGATAGAGTACTATAAAGTGTTTGTAGGTACAGATTTGAATGCCGATTTATTTACACAGGCCGATTCGGTTTTGGGTTTGGTTGACAGCACATTCATTTATGAGGTAGATGGTAATCCCATAGAAACCAATACAACCTATTACCTGTACATAGAGGGCAAAAAGAAGAATGTAGAGCTTTATACTAAATCGAACCTAACATCGATAAGCACCAATGTACCCATACCGCCCAGCTTTATGTATGTCGATTCGATACTGGCCAGTGGCAAGCAAACCGAAATATATTTCACCATAGACACCGAAACAGAGTATACCGATTTTAGAATAACACGGTGGGAACAGCCCGATTATGTGGGGTCCTTGTTTTCAGCCCGTACCCTAAATAGCTTCTCCGATCCAAACACTATGTTTTATGCCGATACCACCGATTTATGGACAGCACGCTCCCGTAAATTCTATTATAAGATCGATGCTTACGATGGTTGCGATGTACGGGTCGACTCATCAAATCTGTGTAACTCTATGATTATTAGGGCTTTTCCTAAAGAGTCGAGGGTAAGCCTTTCGTGGGATTCATATTACTCGCCCGATGACAACGATGTGCGTTACAAAATTTACCGAACAGCCTTTGCCCCAGAGCAGCTTGAGCCCGAACTGATATATGATGAGGTAAATCCACTAGACACAACATTTGTTGATGACCTATCGATTTTTCGCGGTAGAAGCTACAACCCGAAATTTTGTTACTACCTTGAAGCCTACGAAATTTTATCGCCTATCGGTAAGCATAGATTAAGCCGTTCGCAGCCAGTTTGCGTTGAGGTAACCCCCGATGTGGTTATGCCTAATGCTATTGACCCATTAAGCCAAGTTGTTAATGATGATGGTAAACCTCGAAATGTTTTTGTGCCCACAATTTCGTTTGTAGCCGACTACAAGCTAACTATATATAGTCGTTGGGGCGGTATTGTTTACGAGGGCGTGAATGCCGGATGGGATGGTCGACTTCCAAATGGGCAACATGCAAAGGAGGGTACCTATATCTATCGTCTCGAGGTGTATCCTCCTTCAAAGCGCACTATTACTAAAACGGGTTACCTCTCGGTTATTTATGGTCCCTTTTAACGGTAAAAAATTGCAGATATAATTAAAAAAACGCTTCTGCTGAAGTAAGGTAGCTGATTTTTACTATATATGTTTGATTTTATAGTATGTAAAGTATGAATTTACAAGTACAGGACGAAAAAAAGTTGATTTCAGAGCATTTTGATGATTTGTTGGCGAGCTGTCCACGTTGTCAAAATGAGGAGGATTTAAAGCTTATTAAAAAGGCTTTTAATCTTGCTAACGAGGCGCACAAAGGGGTAAGGCGTAAATCGGGCGAGCCATACATATTGCATCCCATTGCCGTAGCTAAAATTGTGGCGAGCGAAATTGGGCTTGGAGCCAAATCTGTTGTTTGTGCGCTTTTACACGATGTGGTTGAGGATACAGAATATACCATAGAGGATATAGAGAGGATTTTCGATAAAAAAATCGCACAGATAATTGATGGCCTCACAAAGATTACCGATGTTTTCGATGCTAATTCATCGTTACAAGCCGAAAATTTCCGGAAGATGCTGTTAACCCTCACCGATGATTTTAGGGTTATTCTTATAAAGCTGGCCGATAGGTTGCATAATATGCGGACCCTTGCATCGATGCCACCCCATAAACAGATGAAAGTAACGAGCGAAACCATCTACCTCTATGCGCCATTAGCGCATAGGCTCGGACTTTATAATATTAAAACAGAACTCGAGGATCTTAGCCTAAAGTATAGCTACCCAAAGGCATATGAAAATATTCGTAGTAAAATTGAGGGGTCCGAAAAACGCCGGATGCGCATAATAAACTCATTTTCACTTCCCATTATTCAAAAGCTAGAGGAGAATAATATCGATTTTGATATTAGCGGACGGTCTAAATCCATTTACTCTATTTGGAAGAAAATTCAGTCGAAAAACATAGCATTCGAGGATATTTACGATCTTCTTGCCATACGCATTATTTTTAATCCGTATCCCCATATTCCCGAAAAAACACAGTGTTGGCATATATACTCGCTAATAACCGATATATATAAGCCTAAGCCCGATCGTATACGCGACTGGGTTAGCACTCCTAAAGCCAATGGTTACGAAGCGTTACACTGTACGGTAATGGGGCCCGATGGTCAGTGGATTGAGGTTCAAATTCGTTCAGAACGAATGGATGAAATTGCTGAGAGGGGCTTTGCTGCTCACTGGAAGTATAAAACCTACGAATCGTCTTCCAATGAGAATTTGTTTGAGCGTTGGATATCACAGGTTCGCGAGCTGTTAGAGAATCCCGAAACTAACGCCCTAGAATTTCTCGATGATTTTAAGCTTAACCTATTCGCTTCCGAAATAATGGTTTTTACCCCTAAAGGCGAAACAAAAACTTTACCCAATGGCTCTACTGCTCTCGACTTGGCTTACGATATCCACACCGAGATTGGCAATAAGGCAATTGGCGCCAAGGTAAACCACAAGCTGGTGCCGCTTAGCCATGTTCTCTCCAGTGGCGACCAGGTTGAAATTTTAACCTCCAGTAACCAGAAACCATCGAGAGCGTCACTGAAATTTGTGAAAACAGCCAAGGCTCAATCGGCTATTAAGTCGGCCTTTAAAGCCGAAACAAAGAACCGCATTGAGAAAGGGCGTAAACTGATAGAGAGTAAGCTGGCCGACTTGGGCATAAAACCATCGTCGCGAGTCTTTAAAAAGATTTTACCTGCTTATGATGTGGTGTCAAAGGATGAGCTCTACAGCAAGGTGGGGTCGGGATTAATTTCGCTTGGTAACCTGAAGCGAATTTTAAAGCGAAATACCAAAAGTAAGCTGGTTAGGTATTGGGAGTTGCAGTTCTCAAAATCGGCTAGTAAAAAGCGTGCTTCAAAGCCAGATGGCGACGAAACTACCCAAAAAACACCTAAGCTAGATACGAATAAACCTTACCTCCTCCGCGAAATTGGCGACGACGACTCAACTTCGTATGAGGTGGCTGAGTGCTGTAACCCTATACCCGGCGACGAGGTTGTTGGCTATGTAACCGACGATGAGAATGTTATTGTGCACAAGGTAAACTGTGCTGAGGCCATAAGGCTTATGTCGCGTCATGGCGATCGGATCGTTTCGGCAAAATGGACTACCCACAAAGTGCTGTCGTTTTTAGCACGTATTGAGATTAGGGGTATGGATAGAACCGGCTTACTAAGCGAGCTGGTTAGAACTATTTCTGATGAGCTAAGGGTTAATATTAGGAAACTTGATATTGAGAGCCACGATGGGATATTTAATAGCTCCATTGATTTGTATGTACATAGCGCTTCAAATTTAAACACCTTGATAGGTAATGTGATGAAAATAAAGGGAATAGATTCGGTAAAGCGAATAGAACATTTCGATAATTAGCAGTCTGGTCCTCCTTACTATCTCATCTCTAAATTTGGCAAGATAGATGCATTTTGCTGTATCTGATTTCCCGCATTATTTTCAGATTTTATAAACATTTCCCATTGCTTTCTGTTTCCTGTTTTCCGCACTTTTTCGGGACACCCTCTACACCCCTTGTAAATACTAGGATGTTTTTTAAATTTGGGTGTCCCAACATTTGTTCTTATGTATGTTCGTAAAAAGAAAAACAGCTCAGGTAGCGCATCAGTACAGGTGATTCAGAAGATTAATGGTCGCTATAAAGTATATAAAACTATTGGTTGCGCCACCACACAGCAGGAAATTGAAAAATTAGTATTGCTTGCTAGACAAGAGATTGAAAATATTTCTGCTCAGCCTAAGCTATTTCAATCAGAAACCGACCAAGCCATTGAACAGGCAATATCAACTATAAGCAATGGGGACGTGCGAACGGTTGGTCCCGAAATAGTTTTCGGTAAAATTTACGATAGCATTGGGTTCAACCAGATTGAAGAAACCCTATTTCGTCATCTTGTCATTTCAAGATTAGCCTTTCCGCTCAGCAAGCTAAAAACAGCTGAGTATCTCTATCGATACCAAGGCGTCTCACTTAGCGTTGATGCCATTTACCGCTTCCTAGACAAGCTTAATGACCAGCTAAAGTGTAAGGTAGAGCAAATTGCTTTTGCTCACACATTGAAGGTTTTAGAGGGTAAAATTAGCATCGTGTTTTACGATATGACGACCTTGTATTTCGAAGCAAGCGACGAGGACGATTTACGCAAAACAGGCTTTAGTAAAGATGGGAAGCATCAGCATCCCCAAATTTTTGTCGGGCTGCTAGTTGGTCTAGGTGGGTACGCGATTGGGTACGATATCTTTGAAGGAAACACCTACGAAGGGCATACCCTCATCCCGTTTATAGAGCAGATTAGCGCTAAGTTCAGCTTAGACAAGCCCATTGTTGTTGCCGATGCTGGTCTGCTCTCAAATGACAACATAAACGCCCTGGAAGCTAAAGGGTATGAATACATTATTGGGGGTAGGCTAAAGAATGAAGCGGGACATATTAAAAAACAGATATTAGCGGATAAATTTGCTGATGGGGTTATAAAGAGCTACAAAAAACAGGGGGAAACAAGGCTAATTGTACACTACGCTAAAAGTCGGGCGACCAAGGACGCGTACAACCGAAAACGGGGGTTGCTACGCTTAGAAAAGCTCGTAAAGTCTGGGAAGTTAACTAAATCATCCATAAACAATAGAGGGTACAATAAGTATCTAAAGCTAACAGGTGAGGTCTCTATTGAGATTGATTATGACAAGTACAGTCAAGATGATACATGGGATGGGCTAAAAGGGTACGTTACAAACACGAAACTTACGGATCAAGAGGTTCTAGCTAACTACAAAAACCTTTGGCATATCGAAAAGGCATTCAGGATGTCTAAAACGGATTTACGAATACGGCCTATCTATCATAGGCTAAGAAATCGAATTGAGGCACATATATGCATCTCATTTACTGCATATTGTATTTACAAAGAGTTAGAAAGGGTACTGTATCTATCAAAGTCCAATCTTTCACTAAGAAAGGCCGCAGAGTTAACACACACCATATATCAAATAAAATACACTCTCCCTGAATCAAAACACACCAAGTCTATACTATTAAATATGGACGAGAGTCAGATGGAGCTATGCGAAATTATCAAAGAAAATTATTAGGGTGTCCCAAAGCGGAAAACAGGA
>Ga0265295_1006326_pt1 | contig 14420 bp, 9 predicted proteins | sample Munlansysbiofilm_FD_192503 | JGI IMG/M metagenome (GOLD analysis project Ga0265295, IMG submission 192503) | Leachate microbial communities from a municipal landfill in Southern Ontario, Canada - Methane capture system biofilm | ecosystem: Engineered > Solid waste > Landfill > Unclassified ... | reverse complement strand
ATTACAGCCGGTGTTGCGACCACCTGGTTACTTTCATTGATACACCAACGCATCAATCGTTATTTGGGAGAGGAGCAAGGGTCAGAAATTCTTTTAAGTTTGCTAACGCCTTTTGCTGCCTATGTAATTGCTGAAGCTATTGGCGGTTCGGGAATCTTGTCAGCCGTAGCGGCAGGCTTAATGATGAGCTCCCTTGAGTTGTCTGGTCGTATTTCTCCTTTGACGCGCATGCGGCGTACAGCCATGTGGGATCTCTTGCAGTTCACGTTGAATGGTTTTATGTTTATTTTATTGGGAGAACAACTTCCGACCATTTTCAATGAGGCGATTGATCTGGTTAACCAAACTGGACACCATAATCCATGGTGGTTGCTCATTTACGCCGTAGTGATTTCTCTGGCCTTAACGGCTTTCCGCTTTATTTGGGTAACCATTTGCCTATACATACCCCGTCTTATTTCGCGCAATGGACGCCAATCAGGCATCCCAGCGTGGCGCCATATTTTCATTTTGTCATTTGCCGGTGTTCGTGGTGCCGTCACGTTGGCTGGTGTAATGACCCTTCCGTTTCTTTTGCCTGATCAATCTGAATTCCCCGGTCGGGATGTAGCCGTTTTTCTGGCTGCTGCTGTTATTATTATTTCCCTTATTGCAGCCAGTATTGCTTTACCTATATTATTGAAAGGCGTTGCGCCCAGCCAGGAATTTCATATTAACTATAGCAGTCAACGGAAAATGGCCATCCAGACTGCCTATGAACAAGCGGCGGATCATTTAAAATCGCTTATTGATGAACTGGATAAAAATGATCATTTGGATAAGCAGTTTTATGATGAAGTTAAAACCAGACTGCTTGCTGAGTTTGTAAATAGTTTTCGGGTTGATGATGAAGAGAAAAATTTTGAGTACGATAAATACCTGGCAGAACGTACTTTGCGTTTGGCATTGATTGATCAGGCTCGCAGCAGTATTTTTCAATTAGCCAGAAAAAATATAATTTCTGATGAGTTGGCCAGAGAGTTAGTTGAGAGGCTTGATTTTGATCATATCCGTTTTACTTGATGTTGAGAAATACTATGTCATAAGTTAATGATTAAATTCAGTAAACTGGGCGTGATGGATTTTATTACATGACATCATTCCTGATTTGTGCGATTTTTGTTTCTGTACCGTATTTTTTAATTTTAGTATAAAGGGTGCTTTTCGCGATACCCAGGTGTTTAGCGGCTGATGTCATGTTTCCATGATGCAGCGCTAATGCCATTTCAATTGATTTTTGTTCTGAATGCTGAAGCAATCCTGTTTCAGGGGTGGCTTGTGTATTTAAGGCTGGCGTAGATGCTTTTTTTATACTGGACATGATATCTGCAGGAATGTCTTCAGGCAACAATACGTTGTCATGACTCATGAGATACATATTTTCAATGGTATTCCTAAGCTCTCTGACATTGCCCGGCCAGGAATATTCATAAAGCAATCTTAATGCTTCAGGTGTTATTTTTTTTGATCCATTTTCATATTTATGTTTTAAATTATCCAGGAAATAATTAATTAAAAGCGGGATATCTTCTTTTATTTCACGTAAGGCAGGTATATGAATGCTAGTGACAGAAATCCGGTAATACAGATCCATACGGAAACGGCCTTCGGAAACTTCCTCACGCAAGTCACGGTTAGTGGCTGCAATTAATTTAAAATTGATTTTTCTTGGCTTGTTTTCTCCGATCCGATAAATTTCACCTTCTTCCAGCACTCTTAAAAAATGAGGTTGCAAGTCAAGTGGCATTTCACCTATTTCGTCAAGAAACAAGGTTCCACCATTGGCTGCCTCTACTTTGCCAATCATGCCGCCTTTGCGGGCTCCGGTAAAAGCACCTTCACAATAGCCAAAAAGCTCACTTGCCAATAATTCAGGTGTTAATCCACCACAATTCAGGGCAATAAAAGACCTGTTATCTTCTGTTGTACAATTCTGGGCATGATGCATTCCCCTGACGAAATTCTCCTTGCCTACGCCGGTTTCTCCATGAATTAATACGGGGACATTGGTTTTTGCCAATAAATGGGCTTGTTCTATGGCTTTTTTTAGTAAAGGAGATTGGCCAATGATCTGTTTGAAACTTCTGTCTTTTAATGGATTGCCTGAGGAAAGATCTGGCTGCGGGATAGCTAGGGTTTTTGCTTTACTTTTAGTAAGGCTGGGAATAGTCAGGATTGTACCGATCCGTACGCCGTCATTAATAATGGGTTCTATCCAGTCGTTTTTTAGCCATTCCGGTTTTTGTGTTGGATTCCCTTTACTGATTTGACTCAAATCCAGGGAAAAAAGGGATTCTGATGTATTCAGGTCAAGTTTGATATTTTGTGCCAGCAAGGCAGAGTTGACTTGTTCATTTAATTTTATGGGCCGGCCTCTTCGGTCACAAATGATTATGCCATCATTGGTGCCAGAGAATTTGGTGATGCTTTTTTCCAGCAGCCGATAGCGGAATCCAAGCTCTCTTTTGGCCAACATGCTCTCGATACGACTGGCGGTAGTGGCTACCAGTGCCAGGCTATGAGGGCTGAACGTGTTTTTTAAGCCGGAAATATCAATCGCGCCCAATGTTTGGCCGTCATAAGGATCTCGAATAATTGAAGCCGTACAGGTCCATTCACGGACACCGGAACAGAAGTGTTCAGCAGCATGAACCTGTACTGCCTGACCGGTCATTAAGGCTGTGCCGATGGCATTGGTGCCGGTACGCAATTCATTCCAATTGTAGCCGGTAGTAAGCTGGATGGATTCCGCGGCATCAAGGCCTCGTGGATCACCTTCAATTGACAGAATGACACCGTCCGGGTCTGTAAGAATCATGACGCTACCCGTTTCAGCTAAAAAATCCCTTGCCATCATCATGACAGGACGGCTGGCTGCGATCAGTTCAGAATGTTGCTGCCGCAGGAGTTCCAGTTGATCACCATCCAGAATGGAAGGCGGTTGCAGACGCACAGGGTCAATGCTGGCTTCAAGGCACCGCCTCCAGGAATCATTAATTAAACGTCTTAGTGCATTTGGGGCAGGTGTATGACCATTCATCACACTTTCCCATGCGGTAATGACACGATTGTCATTTTCTGGGTCAGATAAACGCTGACTTTTTATTGAGCTCGTCATATTGTCTCCGGCTGAACTTGATTCTATATGCTTGATAGTTAGTTACAGCTTAAATGATGCGATGCGCATTGATTTTTATGGTCTTTATTGTGTTACTTGTTTTGACTAAAAACTTATAGGGTGCATCGTATTTTAATTATTATCCCACTATAACTTTTTCCTTTTTTAAGTGCAACCAAAGACTTATGATAAAGGGTAGGCAATATTGATATTGATTGATTTTTTATTGTTAAATCTATTTTTTCAGTATTAACCCTATTGTCCGGATATTGGTCGAAAAGAGTATGAGCGTCCGGAATTCGAACGTTTGATATTCATTTTCTAAAAATTATTATGTTTAATAATTTGATGTTTAATTTCATTTTTCATATATAAATCAATTGTTTATTTTTTATAAAGAATAATTGGCATGGGTTTTGCTTATACATCAATGTGGCAGACAAATTCTGCTATCAAAGGAGAGGAATTCCTGTAGTGGTAATACGGGCGATTCCAATATAAAAGTTAATAATTATTCAGGAGATGTGTTATGCGGACTGAATCCACTCCCGTACAGGTTATGGGTATTGATGCAGGCGGTACGATGACTGATACATTCTTTGTCAGCAGCGATGGTCAATTTGTTGTTGGCAAGGCCCAAAGTAATCCTGCAGATGAAGCCCAGGCAATTTATGAGTCTTCCAATGATGCACTGGCGGCATGGCGCCGCACGGTAGAGGATGTCTATCCCGAGCTGTTAACCTGCGTTTATTCCGGTACGGCCATGCTGAACCGGGTTGTACAGCGTAAAGGGCTGGATGTGGGCTTGATGTGCAATAAGGGGTTTGAGGACGTGCACTCGATGGGTCGCGCCTTGCAAAGTTATCTGGGTTATGCGCTGGAAGACCGTATTCACCTGAATACGCACCGCTATGATGAACCCCTGGTTCCGCTGTCCCGTACTCGGGGTGTTGCCGAACGTACCGATGTGCAGGGCAAGGTTGTTATCCCATTAAATGAAGATGATGTACGTAAAGCAACTCGGGAATTGATTGAAAAAGGCTCCCAGGCAATCGTTATCAGTTTATTGCAATCACATAAAAATGGCGATAATGAACGTAGGGCCAGGGATATTTGTCTGGAAGAACTTAAAAAACTGGGTGCGGACATTCCTGTTTTTGCAACGGTTGATTATTATCCTTCCCGCAAGGAAAGTCACCGTACCAATACAACCGTTCTGGAAGCTTATGCGGCAGAGCCTTCACGAAAAACCCTTAAAGGCGTAAGTGACCGTTTCAAAAAACATGGCGGTAAATTTGACTTGCGTGTAATGGCCACTCATGGCGGCACGATTGGATGGAAAGCCAAAGAGCTGGCGCGTACCATCGTATCGGGTCCTATTGGCGGAGTTATTGGTTCCAAATTTTTAGGTGAGTTGCTGGGTTACGACAATATTGCCTGTAGTGATATTGGTGGCACCAGCTTTGATATGGCCATGATTACCAAAGGTAGTTTTGCCATTAAATCAGATCCGGATATGGCTCGCCTGGTTCTGTCATTGCCCTTGGTCGCGATGGATTCGGTCGGTGCGGGTGCGGGCAGTTTCGTGCGCATTGATCCATACAGTGGCTCTATCAAGCTGGGACCTGATAGTGCTGGTTACCGTGTTGGCATGTGCTGGCCGGAAAGCGGGCTGGATACAGTTTCTGTTTCTGATTGTCACGTTGTACTGGGTTATCTGAATACAGAAAATTTCCTGGGTGGTGCCATCAAGCTGGATGTGGAAAGGGCCCGGCATTATCTGAAAGTGCAAATTGCAGATCCGTTGGGGCTGTCTGTTGAAGATGCGGCGGCAGGAGTGATTGAATTGCTGGATTTGCAGTTGCGTGAATACATGCGTTCCACGATTAGTGCCAAAGGTTACAATCCGGCCGATTTTGTCTGCTTTTCGTATGGTGGTGCAGGTCCTGTACATACCTATGGGTATACCGAAGGATTGGGCTTTGAGGATGTAGTGGTTCCTGCATGGGCTGCCGGATTCTCTGCGTTTGGCTGTGCCTGTGCCGAGTATGAGTATCGCTATGACATGAGTGTAGACGTTGCCGTGCCGCCCGGTTCTTCAGATGAGGTCAAGCAACAAGCAGGCGTGACGCTGACAAAGGGCTGGAAAGAATTGGCGGAAAAAGTGATTGAAGAGTTTGTCATCAATGGCTTCAAGCCTGAAGACGTCATGCTTCGTCCTGCTTACAGCATGCAATTTCTGGGCCAGTTGAATGATCTGGAAATCGACTCTCCGATCAGTAGTGCATCTACTGCCGCAGACTGGGAAAAAATGGTTGCTGCCTTTGATGAAACATATGGGCGGGTGTATGCCACTTCTGCCAGTTCTCCGGAACTTGGTTTTGGTGTTACCAAAGTCATTATGCGTGGTAGTGTTATTTCAAAAAAACCCGAGTTGCCAGAAGAAGAGCTGTCGGGCAAAGAGCCGCCTAAAGAAGCGTTTATTGGCAAACGGCCATTTTACCGGCATAAAAAATGGCATGACGCAGATGTCTGGTCTATGGAAGGCCTGAAAGCCGGTAACCATATTGTCGGGCCTGCCGTGATTGAATCTGACGCCACCACTTTTGTGGTGCCAAAAGGGTTTGAAACCACGCTGGACAAGCATCGCCTGTTTCATTTGAAAGAAGTGAAATAAACAACGCCAAGGAGACAAAACATGAATATGATGTCAATGAAACAAGTCGGGCTGGGAAACTTATTAGGCAACGGCTTGACGCTGAAAGCACACCGTGATGCCGTCCTGGCCAGAACCAAAGAAAGTGGCTATTACAATGCACTTGAAAAACTGGATTTCAAGGAAAGCGATCCGATCAGTTACGAAAAAATGTTTTCAAGGTTGCGTGGGGGGCTGGTACATGCCCGTGAAACCGCCAAGAAAATTGCCGCTTCACCTATTGTGGAACAGGAAGGAGAATTGTGTTTTACCCTGTATAACGCTGCCGGTGACTGTATTCTGACCTCTACCGGGATCATTATCCACGTGGGCACCATGGGTGCAGCTATTAAATATATGATAGAAAACGATTGGGAAACCAATCCGGGTATCAACCCGGGTGACATGTTTACCAATAATGACTGTTCTATCGGAAATGTACACCCTTGTGATATTGCCACCATCGTGCCCATTTTTTGGGAAGGCAAACTGATTGGCTGGGTGGGTGGAGTTACTCACGTCATTGATACGGGTGCGATCTCTCCGGGCTCCATGTCTACCGGACAAACCTCCCGCTTTGGGGATGGCTACATGACGACCTGCCGCAAAACAGGGGTGAATGATGAGCCATTGCGTGACTGGTTGCATGAAAGCCAGCGTTCAACCCGTACACCCAAATACCTGATTCTTGATGAGCGCACCCGGATTGCCGGTTGTCACATGATTCGCCAACTGGTTGAAGAGGTGGTTGAATCGGAAGGGGTAGAGGCATTTGATAAATTTGCCTATGAAATTATTGAAGAAGGGCGCCGAGGCCTGCAATCACGATTAAAAGACATGACCATTCCGGGCGTTTACCGTAAAGTGGCCTTTGTTGATGTGCCTTACAATCATGAAGATGTCCAGTTAACGGCCTCTTATGCAAAAATGAACACCATCATGCATGCACCCACTGAGCTGACCATTCGGCCAGATGCCACTTGGCGCATGAATTTTGAAGGTGGCAGCCGTTGGTGTTGGCATAGTTTCAATGCCAACCAGGTGGCATTCACCAGCGGTATCTGGGTCATGTTAACGCAAACGCTGGTACCCACCCAACGGATTAACGATGGCGCCTATTATGCTACGGAGTTCAATATTCCCAAAGGTACCTGGATGAATCCGGATGATCGCCGAACCGCTCACTCTGACGCCTGGCACTATCTGGTTTCCGCCTGGACAGGTATGTGGCGGGCAATGAGCCAATCTTATTTCAGCCGCGGTTATCTGGAAGAGGTAAATGCCGGTAATGGTAATACCAGTAACTGGCTACAGGGTGGGGGTATCAACCAGGATGGGGAAATTCACGCGGTTAACAGTTTTGAAACGGCGGCAACCGGTACCGGTGCCTGTGCGGTCAAGGATGGTCTGAACCACGCTGCAGCGGTATGGAATCCCGAAGGAGATATGGGTGATATTGAAATCTGGGAAATGGCCGAACCCTTGTTGTTTATGGGACGTAACGTAAAAGCCAATTCGGGTGGTTATGGCAAATACCGGGGTGGTTGTGGCCTGGAAACCCTGCGTATGGTCTGGCATGCCCAGGACTGGACCATGTTCTTTTCGGGTAACGGTTATATGAACAGTGACTGGGGACTGATGGGAGGTTATCCGGCAGCCACCGGTTACCGTTTTGAAGCACATAATACCGATCTTAAAGCCCGGATTGAACAGAAACTTTCTATTCCACTGGGAGCAGACAGTAACCCGAGTGAACCGGATTATGAGCGTCATATCAGTGCGACTGCCCAGATTAAACGTGATAAACAATGCATGACCACGGAAACCATATTCGAGGACCATGACCTGTACCTGAACTATATCCGTGGCGGCCCAGGTTTTGGTGATCCATTGGATCGTGAACCGGCAGCCATCGCCCGTGACCTTAACAATCGTTTCGTATTGCCAGAGTTTGCCCGGAAGGTTTATGGCGCGGTTATTGAACAGGACGATGATGGCAATTGGGTGGTTAATTCTGAAAAAACAACGGTAAGACGTGCTGAAATTCGTAAAGAACGATTGCAGCGTGCGGTGCCTACGCGAGAATGGATGAAGGAAGAACGTGAGCGGATCCTGACCAAGAGCGCTTCGGTTCAGGTAAGGCATATGTATTCCACCAGTTTTGCCTTAAGTGAAAAATTCACTAATGAATTTAAGCAATTCTGGGATTTGCCGCAAGAGTGGTCATTGCCCGAATCCGAGTTGGGTGTCCCTTCATTTGGTTCAACCTATCGCAATGACATTTCAGAAATGCCGGGCGTCAGCACTATTGTTCTGGTTGATGAATAAAGCAGGATCATGGCCTTGCGCATCGTAAGGCCATGAAATAAAAAAAGATCAAGGAGATAAATTATGTCAGTATTTACAAGAGAACAGGTTAACAATCTGGTTGATGGCAAGCTTGATTGGGATACCACCCTGCGCATGTTGCAAACACCCAAGGATAAAGAACGTTTTGAGCTGTATTTAAGCGTATTGCAAGACAAGGTTTCCTGGAAAGACAAGATTATCCTGCCATTGGGCCCTCATCTTTACATCGTGCAATCCCAGTCGAGTGGGCAGTGGGTGAATAAGTGCAGCTGTGGCCATGAGTTTGGTGACTATAAACATAACTGGAAAATGGATGCGGCCATTTATGTACGGGACACCCCCGAAGCCATGCAGGAAATTTACCCTGAGTTGATGGCGCCCGATACAGACTGGCAGGTTTATCGCGAGTATTATTGCCCTGAATGCGGGATACTGCATGACGTGGAAGCCCCTACACCGTGGTATCCGGTGATTCATGACTTTGAGCCGGATATTGAATCGTTCTATAAAAACTGGTTGGGTATTCCTGTTCCTGACAGGGCTGATTAACCGTTGATAAACAGAACGAGGTAATCAGGCTTTAATAAATATTAATCGCAGCCTGTGAGTCAGTATTTTGCACTGGATTCACAGGCTGCGGTTTTATTCTGGCTGAGTCGATTTAATCAAAGTTGGCGCGAACCAAGTGCCTCTTTGATTTTTTGGTCAGTCTTGAATTGGCTAAGGGCGTATACCGCCCAGATCGTGGCGGGTATCCAGCCAAGAATACTAATTTGCAGGATTAGGCAGATAATGCCGGCAATAGGTCGGCCGATGGTGAAAAAGGTCAACCAGGGCAAGAGTAAAGCAATAATTAAACGCATTTATTTCCTTCGTATAATTCTTGCCCGGCAAGTTGTTCGTACTGGGCATGTAACCTGAAAAGCAGGAAGAACGTAATAATAACGAAGGGTGGAAATAAATGCAAACCTGTCTTGCTTCAAATCATCTTGTGGTGTTTCATGGCAAAATCAGTTTATATTTTGCATGACTGTTCACTACTTCCAGACAAGAAAAAACTATTTTGGCTGTGAGCTTCTTGATGAGGCTAAACTCAAATTTATATGACATTTACTTATGAAAAACCTTTTGCCTTCGTAGACGTTGAAACAACCGGAGGTGTGATTGGGCAAGACCGGCTTACTGAAATTGCCATTATCCGTTATGACGGCAAAGATGTTTCCACCTACCAGACCCTGATTAATCCGACCTGTCACATTTCCAGCTTTATTCAAAACCTGACAGGTATCAGTAACGAGATGGTGGCAAAAGCGCCGCTCTTTTCTGAAGTGGCTGAACAAATTCGTGAGTTACTTGAAGGTCATGTGTTTGTTGCACATAATGTGCGGTTTGACTACAGTTTCATTAAAAGTGAATTTAAGCGAATTGGCATTGATTTCAAAGCAAGCAAATTGTGTACGGTCAAGCTGTCCCGCAAGCTCTATCCCGCTTATGAAAGGCACGGGCTAGATTACCTGGTTCAGCGACACCAGCTTCAAATCACGCAGCGGCACAGGGCGTATGGCGATGCCCATGTGTTATTGCAATTCTGGCAATTACTGAACCAGCAGTTTGATGGTGCTTATTTGCAACAAGCTGTTCAAGAACTGATGACTGTTCCTCATCTGCCTGAGCATATTGATCCGGAAGAAATTGAATCCATCCCTAATCAGCTTGGTGTTTACTTGCTTTATGGCGATAATGACAGGCTTCTTTTTGTTGGCAAAGGTAATAAGCTTCGCCAGCGAGTGCTGTCTTTTTTTGCCAAAGACCGGGCCTTGCCGGCTGGAAAATCATTTTCTGATCGTGTGATGCGGGTGGACTATATTGAATGTGCCGGAGAGCTGGATGCTTTGCTGACTGAAGAAAGATTGATTGAGCAATATAAACCAGAGAAAAACAAATCATCAAGGCGCAGAAGAACAGGTGAACTTGAGCAATGGCCGTTCAGGGACTATGCCGTTTTGCCTGAAAAAAATCTGAAACATGTGTTTTGGCATTGGCAGTATCTGGGTACGGCCCATGACACCGAAGAGCTTGCTCAAACACTATCGCGGGAAAAACATGACTTTTCCCATACCGTTTATAAGCTTCTGGTAAAGAATATATCCCGACTGGTAGAAGTGAACAATAGCCTCGTATAACAGAACCACGACAAAATGGTAGGGGCTTTGAAGCGGATGACAGAAACGCTGGCCCTGAAAATCCGCGGTTCAATAAGGTTTAAAGACGTCTAGTTGCAAGACGTCTTTATGAGTTATGAAAACTCTCCCTCATTCACTCAACCTGAAAACAGGCATTTTCCTGCCTTCTTTCATGCGTTGGAAGGCCACCGTTACCGGTGATCCGATTTTCAGCTGGTTAATATCCGCATCAATAATATTGCTCATGATGATGGGGCCTTCGTGTAACTGAACATAGGCCAGCGTGTAAGGAGGATTTGCTTTTTCAATATGGCTGAACGCATACAAAGAGCCCTGTCCGCTTGCGTTTAGCCAAGCCGTATTTGCACTGCCGCACAAGGGGCAAACCATACGTGGATACCAATGTGGTTTGCCGCAATCGTGACAGGTTTTTAGCAAGAGTTCATCTTTTTCCGCCGCTTCCCAAAAGGGTCTGGTTTCCGGGTAAGCATTGGCATATGCATCGGAAAGAAAGTCCAGGGTTTTATTATCCAGATTATCCATATTTATTCTCTTCCTAAAATAAGGGTGGCATGGGCATGGCCTTCACCAACCACCAGGCCCGGGCCGGCTGCCAGAGCAATATCACAATTTTTTACCTGTACGGCCGGGTGGGCTTCTTCACGCAGCTGGCGTATCGCTTCAATCACTTTGGTAATACCACCGCGATTTGAGGGGTGGTTGTTGCACAAGCCGCCGCCATCCGTATTCCAGGGTAGTTTGCCGGTGCCGGATATTAAATTGCCTTCGGCCACAAAATGGCCTGCCTGGCCTTTTTTGCAGAAACCCAGGTCTTCAAGCTGCATAAGAACCATAATCGTAAAGTTGTCGTAAATAGAGGCGTATTTAATATCATTGGGGGTAACGCCTGCCTCGGCAAAGGCTTCAGGGCCGGTTTTGATGGCGCCTGTTTCCGTGGGGGCGATATAGCCGCCATGGCTGGTTTTGATAGTTTGGCTGGCACCCATGACTTTGACTAAAGGCCGCTTAAGTGACTTTGCAATGTCAGGTGTGGTAACAATTAGTGCACCACCGCCATCGGTAATGACACAACAGTCAAGCCGGTGCAAGGGGGGCGCAATAATGGGTGAGTGAATGACATCGTCAACCGTGACCACTTTTTTAAGCAGGGCATTTTCATTATATTGGGCATGATGTGAGGCAGCGACTTTGATGGCGGCCAGCTGTTCGGCGGTGGTGCCATATTCGTGCATATGCCGTTGGGTGATCATGCCATAAATGCCGGTAATGGTGGGTTTGTAAGGCAAGTCCCACGGGGTTTCCGGGCGTTCGGGCCCAAGTATCCGTGGGGCAGTGCCGGTTGCTACACCGGTGCTTTTGGGTTTGCCCGCCAGCGTAATCAGGGCAACCCGGCATTTACCGGCAGCAATGGCTTGTGCCGCACGCTCTACATGCGCAATATAAGAGCATCCGCCAATTTCCGTGCCGTCCAGCCAGCTCAGGTTAAGGTTAAGATACTCAGCCATGGAAATCGGGCTGCCACCGGGAACGTCGCCGGCACAAAAGTAGCCGTCTACATCCTTTAATTCCAGCCCGGCATCCTGCAAGGCACCCAGCGCGCTTTCTGCATGAAGTTGGGCAACAGATTTATCGGGTGCAAACCGGGTGGGATGCTCATAAGCGCCAACAATATAGGCCTTATTTTTAATCGTCATTACAAACTCCGGGTAAGTGGTTTTTTACATTTTTGGGATTTTGGCTGCGCGAATGACATTGCCCCATTTTTCATATTCATTCTTTACAAATGCTGCGGTTTCTTCGGGCGTATAAATAACAGGGATGACCGAAGCCGTATCTAATGTCTTGCGTAATTCGGTATTTTCCTGGGAGGCATTGATCAGCGCGTTCAGTTTTTGTGTGGTGGCAGCCGGTGTGTTTTTAGGCGCAAAGGCTGCCAGCCAGCCGACTACCTCGAATCCGGGTACACCAGATTCCGCTATGGTAGGGACATTGGGCAATTCCTTGGTTCGTTTGGCTGTTGTGACGGCCAGGGCTTTTACCTTACCCGATTTTGTCTGGCTGACTGCAGCACCAATATTGGTAAACATGAAATCAACGTGGCCGCCGATTAAGGCCGACATGGCTTCAGACGGGCCGCCGAACGGGATATGTGTGTATTCAATGCCATCGACTTCTATTTTGAGTAATTCGGCAGCAAGGTGCGCTGAACTGCCTATGCTACCCGACGCATAATTAAGTTCGTTCTTGTTGCTTCTGAGGTATTCAATAAATTCCTCAAAGGTATTTGCCGGGAAATCCTGTTGGACAAGCAGTACATTTCCGTTCAGGCCAAACATGGCAATGGGCTGAAAATCTTCAAGTGGATTGTAGGGCGCCTTTTCCATCATTTGCGGTGTGATGGCATGGGTAACATTGGTGCCAAGCAATAGGGTGTAGCCATCTGGGCTTGATTTGGCCACATGGTTGGCGCCGATGGTCGCGCCGGCACCCGGGCGGTTTTCTACAATAACAGGTTGTTTAAGCGAACCGGAGAGTTGTTTGGCAAAAGTGCGGGCGGTCAGGTCAGTAACACCACCTGCTGCAAATGGAACGGTTAAATGGATTGATTTGTTGGGGTATTCAGAGGCCGCATGGGTGGTGGCGCTTAATGCGCCCATGGAAATGCAACCGGCTACGATTAAAAATTTTTTTAACATCATCATTGTCTCCTTGTGTTATGCATGTCGAATGACTGTCTGCATTTTTATCGTCTTACAGGCCTAGCTAACCATTCTGTCCTGCTGGTTCCAGAACTTGCTGCGAATGGTTTTTCTATCAATCTTTCCCAGTGACGTTAAGGGAAGCTGTTCTTCAAAGAAGATGGCTTTAGGAGTATTTACCGGTCCTTTTTCCTTCAGTACAAAATCAATCAGTTCTTTTTCACTTGGTGTGATGCCTGGTTTTAACACAACAATGGCAGTGACTTCTTCTCCCCATTTTTCGTGTGGTACACCAATGACGGCAGACATGGCAATGGCAGGGTGTGTGGCAAGGCAATTTTCAATTTCACTGGGGTAAACATTAAAACCGCCAGAGATAATCATGTCTTTGGCCCGGTCAACGATGTACAGGTAACCTTGTTCGTCTTGTCGGGCCATGTCGCCTGTATGCAGCCATTGGCCGGCAAAGACTTTTTCATTTTCTTCAGGGCGATTCAGATAACCGTCCATAACCAGCGGTCCGCGAACACAAATTTCACCAATTTCTCCTGGTCGGACCTCATTCAAATCCGCGTCCAGCAATTTGACCGTATTGCCAGGAATAACGCGGCCACAAGAACGAAGTAAATGGGGGCGAGACGGGTCATGATCTTCCTTGCGTAAGTAGCTGATCATCATGGGGGCTTCGGCCTGGCCATAAAGTTGCCCAAAAACAGGGCCAATTTTCTGTAAAGCCTCAAGCAGACAGGAGGGTGCCATGGGAGAAGCACCATATAAGATGTATTCAAGGCTGGACAACTTGGCCTGATCCAGTAGTGGGGAATCAAGTAATGTATAAATTTGGGTTGGTACCATAAAGCTTGTATTGATCTGGTGCTGCTCCACATACTGAATGAAGCTGTCCGCAGCGTATTTATCCTGCAAGTGCATGGTGCCTCCACGCAGGAAAATGGGCAGCACGAAAGAGCCAGCGGCATGCGAAATGGGCGTGGTTGCCAAAAAGCGTATGTTTTGTGGCCATTCATAGTAAGCGAGCTGGTAAGTGACCATGGTGATCGCCGTGCGGTGAGTTTGCAAAATGCCTTTTGAACGACCGGTTGTCCCACCTGAATATGAAATTTTTGTGAAGTCATCAGGCTGGGATTCAATACTGATTGGTTCGGTGCTCATGGTTAAAGCCTGTTGCAATAAACCCGCATCAATTGAAGATGGTGCCAGGGTCAGTACTTGCTCAATCGTGTTTTTTTGATACAGGGCTTGCACGCGTTCAGGAAATTTAATGCCGTCGGCAATCAGCATGCGTGCTTGGGCGTCTT
>Ga0265295_1006325_pt1 | contig 14420 bp, 12 predicted proteins | sample Munlansysbiofilm_FD_192503 | JGI IMG/M metagenome (GOLD analysis project Ga0265295, IMG submission 192503) | Leachate microbial communities from a municipal landfill in Southern Ontario, Canada - Methane capture system biofilm | ecosystem: Engineered > Solid waste > Landfill > Unclassified ... | reverse complement strand
TTTGTAGCCGTGATCCTGAAAGATGGCGTAGTCCAGCGGTGTTTCCACACCGGCATCTCTGGCGGCTGCGGCAAGTTGTTTGTTGTGGGTTGCCAGCTCGTTGCGAATGGCCAGGCGTTTTTCAGCTTCCGAGAGGCTGGAAAAATTGGCTTCGTCGGTCAGTTCCTGCCGCCGGGTTTGCAGGGCGAAGTAGGTTTGGCCGTTGGCGATGACGGATTTGCTCGGGTCGCCGTTTTGTACGATCAGGTAGCAGGCGTAGCGGGATAGGCGCATGTCTTCCACCGGGCGCTGGGCACCGGAGCCGATATCGACCATTTTGCGGAGATGCGCAAAATGGTTTGCCACGGGCTGTCCACTTTGCTGGCAGGCGACTTTGGCCCTGTCCAGCACCGGGAGAAAATTGCGCCATTGCGGGTAGTCGAGTACCGGTGCCAACTGCCGTGCCAGCCAGTACTCATTGCCGTGCTCGTCACGTTGGCGAATGCCGTCAAAGGTGGTGTGCTGCTGCTGGTCGATGTGCTTTTTAATCATGGTTGCTGCTCTCCGTAGCCCAAACCTGCCAGATTCTTCCTGATCTGCGCTTCCAGCTTGGCGCTCTCCACAAACTGCTCCGCCAGTTGTGCCGTCAGCCGCTGCATCTTCTCGGCAAAGGGTTCGCCGTCGTCTTCCTGTTCCACCGCACCCACGTAGCGCCCCGGCGTCAGCACATGTTCATGCTTGCGGATTTCGTCCAGCTTGGCGGAATGGCAGAAGCCGGGCACATCCCCGTACCCCTCGCCTTGCTGCCAGGCATGGAAGGTATCGGCGATCTTCTGGATGTCTTCCATCGTGAAGTCACGCAGCACGCGGTCTTTCATGTAGCCCATCTGGCGGGCGTCGATGAACAGGAACTCACCGCGCCGGTCGCGCTTCTTCTTGTCCAGCGCGAAGCCGTTCTGCTTGTCGCGAGTCAGGAACCAGATGCAGGCAGGGATCTGGGTGTTGGTGAACAGCTGGCCAGGCAGCGCCACCATGCACTCCACGTAGTCGTCCTCGATCAGCCGCTTGCGGATCTCGCCTTCGTTGTTGGTGTTGGAACTCATCGAACCGTTGGCCAGCAGCAGCGCCATGCTGCCGGTGGGGGCCAGGTGGTGGAGCATGTGTTGCAACCAGGCGAAGTTGGCGTTGCCTTGCGGCGGCGTGCCGGCAATCCAGCGCGGATCGGCGGCCAGCTTTTCGTTCCACCATTCCTTCATGTTGAAGGGGGGATTGGCCATCACGAAATCGGCGCGCAGGTCCGGGTGCAGGTCGTTCAACAGCGTATCGGCCGGGCCGCTGCCGAAGTTGAAGTCGATGCCGCGGATGGCCATATTCATAGCGGCTAGCCGCCAAGTGGTGGGGTTGCTCTCCTGTCCGTAGACGCTGATCTGCCCACTCTTACCGCTGGCGGCCTTGCCGCCGTGCTGTTCGATGAACTCCTCGCTCTGCACGAAGAAGCCGCCGGAGCCCATGGCCGGATCGTAAACGCGGCCCTTGAACGGCTGGAGCATTTCCACGATCAGGGTAACGATGCTCTTGGGCGTGTAGTACTGGCCGCCCTTCTTACCTTCGGCCAGAGCGAACTGGCCAAGGAAGTATTCGTAGACGTGACCAAGAATGTCCTTGGATTTCAGGTCCAGCGGCTGGCCTTTGTACTCCGTGGCGCTGAAATCGGTATCCGAGAAATGGCTGATTAACCCGGCCAATTTACTGGAATCGAGCTGGACGCGGGCGAAGTCCTTGTTGAGCACGTTCTTCAAGCGGGTGTTCTCACGCTCGACGGCTTCCATGGCGTTGTCGATCAGCCAGCCGACCGAGCGCATTTCCTCCGGCTCGTCCTTGCCGGGCTTGTTCCAGGGCAACGCCGCCTTGGGCGGCAGTTGCGCACAATCGCGCAGGGTCTGCCAACGGGCTTCCACCGGCACCCAGAACACGTTCTTCTCGGTGTAGTAGTCGCGCACCTCCAGCTCGGCGGCGATGTTGTCTTTGTAATCCTGGGTTCCTGCGCCGCCGTATTCGTCCGGGTCCATGTAGTAATCATGAGCCGGGTTGGTGAACTGTTCGCGCAGTTCGCGTTGCCGTTCTTCGAAGGCATCGGACACGTACTTGAGGAAGATCAGCCCAAGCACGACGTGCTTGTATACAGCTGCATCAAGGTTAGAACGTAACTTATCAGCCGCAGTCCAGAGCTTCTTTTCCAGGTCATTAAAAAATTGTTGTTCGATATGCTTCATATAAAAATATTTTGTTAATGGTTACTGGCCAGTGCCAAGTAAAACGCTGTAAAACGAATGCAGTCAAAAACCTAATCATCAATAATTCAATATGATAACGCCTCAAACATATTTGTTTACAATAAATTAAATTTTTAACTATTTACCCATCACTTCCGAATACAAAACAGAAAGGAAATTTCACCCAGCAAAGTTTTTTAATCGTAACTAGGCAATACTTAAACCTGCTCTGCTTCTCCCGTTCTAAGTAAAAAAAATGTTCAATCAGCCGCACCATGAGTTCTTTCTGTTCCGGCAAACTTTCCGCCACCAATAAGGCCAGTGCCACTAATGTATTGTCGTTAATCAACTGTTTTACCGGCTTTGCCAGAAAATGCTGATTCAGCCGTAAATACCAAAGAAACAGGAAAGAACCGGTACGTTTATTGCTATCGGCCAAGGGATGGTTCTTGATGACGAAATACAGCCTGTCCTTCATTGGAAAAAAGCTGCTGATTTGCCAGGGTTCTGGATAGCAGATTCACGGCCTGTTCAAACTCAATACCCCGTTCCTGTAAGCGACGCTGGTTAAGGGTGTAACCATCTACAAGATATTGACGTAATATGTTGGTCGCCCAAATACGAAATTGGGTTGCTCTCCTTGAACTGACCCGATAGCCTACGGAAATAATGGCATCCAGGTTGTAGTGCTTGATACGTCTGCGCACCTGACGTGAATCTTCTTGACGAACTATTAAGAAATCCTTAGTAGTTGCTACCTCCGCAAACTACCCCTAAAGCCACAGCGCCGCCTCACTTCCCAATACAAAACGAAGAAAAGATCTCACCCAGCAAATCATCACTGCTGAATTGCCCGGTAATCTTGCACAACTCATCATGCGCCAGCCTGAGTTCCTCGGCAAACAGATCCAGCACCCGGTCATCATGGCTGGCATGCTCCTGGGCCATCTGCAAATGCTCATTGGCACTGTTCAGGGCGTGCAAATGCCGTTCACGGGCCAGCCAGGGAGATTCGGCACTGGGGTTCCAGCCGGCAATCTCCAGCAGTTTATGACGCAAGGTATCCAGGCCCGTTTCCTGTTTGGCGGAAACCAGGATGGCCAGGGCTTCATGCCCGTTCTCTTCGCTTGTCTGTTCAACCTGTTCCCGCATGCGCTTCAGGGCAGCCTCATCCAACAAATCCATCTTGTTGAACACTTTCAATACCGGGGTACGGGCCGGCAGGCGACGGGTAATCTCAATATCCAGCTCATCATTGGGCGAACGGGCATCCTGCAAATGCACAATGACGTTGGCCTTTTCAATCTCGGCCCAGGTCCGTGCTATACCAATGCTTTCAACCGTATCGTCGGTTTCCCGCAGGCCCGCCGTATCAACAATATGAATGGGTACGCCCTGAATATGAATCTGCTGACTGACCTTGTCACGTGTGGTACCGGCAATCGGGGTCACAATCGCCACTTCATCGCCTGCCAGGGCATTCAGCAAACTGGACTTGCCCACATTGGGCTGGCCCGCCAGTACCACGTGCATGCCTTCGCGCAAAATCATGCCTTGTTTGGCCTGCCTGATCAAATGGTACAAATCATCCTGAATGCTTTGCAGTTCTTCCCTGGCCTGGTATTTTTCAAGGAATTCAATTTCCTCTTCCGGAAAATCCAGTGTGGCCTCTACCAGCATGCGCAAATGCACCACCCGGTCGGCCAAGGCATTAACCAGGTTGGAAAAAGAACCGCTTAAAGAAGCCATCGCGCTGCGTGCAGCCGCCTCTGAAGAGGCATCAATCAAATCGGCCACGGCTTCGGCCTGGGCCAGATCAAGACGATTGTTCAAAAATGCCCGTTGGGTAAATTCACCAGGCTCGGCATGGCGCAGGTCAATACCAATTTCCCGACCAACCTCAAGGCAACGCTGCATGATCCGTTTAAGCACGGCCGGCCCGCCATGCCCTTGCAATTCAAGCACATCTTCACCGGTATAAGAATGCGGGGCCTTGAAAAACAGGGCAATCCCTTCATCAATCGCCTGTCCGCCTGCATCCGGGAAAGGCAGGTAATGGGCGTGGCGAACCTGCAATTCCCGATTGAAAAATTGCCGTATAAACACGCTTAAATCAGGGGCTGAAACCCTGACAACACCAATACCGCCCCGGCCGGGTGCTGTTGCAATGGCAACAATGGGTACATTATTTGAAGTCATCATTTTTTTATGCCGAATAACCAGATACCTGAATTATAAGGGGTACGATACACAAGAACCTTTTAGGGCATAATATAGCGGAAGTAATCCTTCTTCATTAACACACCATTTGCCCAATGCGTATTTTATTAATCGAAGACGAACCCGATCTGGCCCAATGGTTAATGCGTAGCCTGCGCAACCAGGCCGGCTTCACCATTGAATGGTCCAATGACGGTTTGGTCGCCTACAAGCGATTGCAGGTAGAAGAGTTTGATGCCATTATCCTTGACTTGGGCATCCCTGGCATGGATGGCAATACCCTTCTAAGCCGGCTGCGAGCCGAAGATGACCGTACGCCCATCCTTATACTGACCGCCCGGGATTCCCTTGCCGATCGTGTGGAGACCCTGGAATCAGGCGCTGATGACTTCCTGCCAAAACCTTTCATGATTGAAGAACTGGTTGCAAGGCTTAATGCCCTTATTCGCAGAAGCCGTGGCAGGGACAAACCACGCTTGAGCTGTGGTGACCTAAGCTACGATGTGGGAAAACACCAATTCCTGGTTAAGCAGCAAATGCTGCAGGTTACCCCCCGTGAAAGTGAAGTCCTGACCATCCTTATCCAGAAAAGTGAGGAACCCGTTAACAAGAAATTCATACTGGAACGTTTGCTGGCCCATGATAATAATGAAGAAATCGGCATAGAATCCATTGAGGTCATCATTCACCGGTTACGCAAAAAACTTCAAGCCTCCACGGTACAAATCACGACTTTACGGGGTATTGGCTACTGTCTTGAACCCATTCCAGACGATGAAATTTAAAAGTCTGAAATCAACACTACTATGGTTATTGATACCTGCATTGGTCATTACCATGCTGATTTCACTCTGGGCCTCAAACCTTGAGTTAAGGGGACAAGTCAACACGGCATTTGACCGTTCCCTGGCCGGTGCCATCCGCTCCATTGAAGTCAACATAAAAACCGAAGATGGTGGCCTGGCCATGGAACAACCCTTTTACATGCTTGAGTTCTTTGAACTGACCACGCGAAGTACTGCCTATTTCAGGGTGGCCACCGAAGACAGGTTGACAGAAATCGGCTATGTCGACCTGCCCTTGCCGACAACCCCGCTGGATACCGGTAAAGCCGTTTTTTATAACCGGGATTATCTTGACCAGCCCATGCGGATTGCCGCCATTGCCATTCACCCTAAAAAAGGCCTGCTTTATGACCCTGATAGCCGTATCATCATCCAGGTTGCCGAAAGCATGTCCAGCCGGGAAGCCTTCATCAACCAGCTCATCTGGCAATTGATCCGTAAAGACTTTGTAGTACTTGCCATTTTTATTCTTTTGCTTTCCGGCGGCATTATCATTGCGCTTCGTCCCTTAAAAGCACTCAGCAAAGAAATCAAGAATCGCTCCGTTGACAATTTGCTGCCCATTGATGAAAAAGAGTTGCCCAAAGAAATCAAACCTTTGGTCCAGGCCATTAATCTTCACCTGGCGCGTTACATCAAGCGGAATATTACCCAGCAACAGTTTCTTGATGACGCCTCCCACCAATTGCGCACACCACTTTCCGTATTGACCATGCAGGTGGATTATGCAAAGAAACTGGCCAAAACCACCGAAATGGAAGAAGTGTTAAGCGCCATACAGCAAAGACTGGGTAATACGATTCAGCTCACCAATCAATTACTGGCATTGGCAAAGGTTCGTGATGCCGCAGATAAACTGACGGCCAATGTTTCACGTGAAACAATTGATATTTGCCAGCTGGCTGCCGAAGTGGTAAGCAATTTATTACCGACGGCACGCAAGAAAAGAATGGATTATGGACAGGAACTGCCCGAACATCCCGTCATGATTAATGGCATTGAATGGCTGCTTAAGGAGGCCTTAAGCAATCTTATTAGCAATGCCATTAAATATTGTCCTGTCCGCGCCCAGATTACCGTTTCTGTCCTGGAGGAAAAAGAGCATATTATTTTACAGGTTGAAGATAACGGCCCCGGCATGAGTCCGGAAGATATTGCCCTGGCAGGCAAACGCTTTCGCAGGGGCACATCGGGCAAGGAAAAATACGGATCGGGATTAGGACTGGCCATTGTGAGCACAATTGCCGAAATCAACCGGACCAGGCTTGAGATTTTTTCGAAAAAAAATGAAACAGGCCTTATTGTCCGGCTGGTGTTCCATAAAATTCCTATGGATTACCCTGATAAAAGCCGGTTTTCATCAAATTGAAAGCTAATCGAAAGCTTCAGTTTTGTATCGTTAGGTCCTTACCTATCAATGGAGACTGTAATGATACTGTATAAAAAGACCTTATCTTTCCTTACCGCAAGCCTGCTTGGCCTTGCTTGCCTTGGCAATGCCCAGGCACAAGAACAGCCCAAAAAACCCGAGTGTATTGCACCGGCACAACCCGGTGGCGGTTTTGACCTGACCTGTCGACTGGCCCAGAATGGTTTTGCCCAAACCAAAATCCTTGAAGCACCCATGCGAACCGTTTACATGCCAGGCGGCATTGGGGCCGTGGCGTATAACAATATCGTGGCCCAACGCCCTGCCGATGGCAACGCAATTGTTGCCTTTTCAGGCGGTTCATTGCTCAATCTGGCTCAGGGCAAGTTTGGCAAATACAACGTTAATGACGTGAAATGGCTGGCAGCGGTCGGTAGCGATTATGGCGTTGCCATTGTACGTAATGACTCCCCTTATACCGATCTCAAATCCTTGATGGAAGCTTTCAAAGCGGATCCCAGCAAAATTGTTCTGGGCGCAGGCGGCTCTGTGGGTAGCCAGGATTGGATGAAAGCGGCCCTGACTGCCAAAGCGGCCGGTGTTGATTACAAGAAAATGCGTTTCGTTGCCTTTGAGGGCGGTGGTGAAGCCGTAACCGCCTTGCGAGGCGGGCATATCCAGGCTTATATGGGAGATGCCGCAGAAGCCCGTACCATGCTTGATGGCGGTGCCCCCATCCGGATTCTGGCTGTTTTCAATGATAAACGTTTGCCTGGAAAAATGTCGGATATTCCTACCGCTGCAGAACAGGGTTTTGATATCAATTGGCCCATCATTCGCGGTTTTTACATGGGTCCCAAAGTATCAGATGGCGAATACAACTGGTGGGTTGACGCGTTTAACAAACTGATGAAAACTCCAGAGTTTGCCCAAATGCAAGAGCAGCAAGGTTTGTTTCCATTTGACAAAACCGGTGCTGAACTGGATAGCTATGTAAAAGAGCGCGTTCAGTTTTATACCGAACTGGCCGATTCTTTTGGCCTGATCAAAAAATAACTCATTAAAAAACAATAAGTACCTCTGCTTGTCAGGGGTACTTTAATCTATATTTCAAAGGTACTCCTATGGCATTAAATGACAGGGTATTAGGTATTGCCGCCCTTTTCTTTGCCGCCTTTCTTACCTGGTTTGGCTACGATCTTGAAGCACCGTTTACCTATGAACCCGTAGGACCCAAAGCATTTCCGCTTATGCTTGCACTCATTATTGCCCTTTGCGGTGTACGCCTTATTTACAAAGGTGGAAATTCAGTTGATCCTAATCCGGAAGGTGCCAATTTCCGGATTATGACCATGGTCGTCTATGTTGCCGCTTATGCATTTCTCTTTCAATGGGTCGGTTTTATTGTATCTACAGCACTTATGAGCATTTTTGTAGGCAGGCTGTTTAATGGCACATGGATCAAATGCATTATTGGCGGTGTTGTAATGGGCATTCTTTTCTTTTTGCTTTTTGATAAAGGCCTGGACGTCGTATTGCCAACCGGTATTCTTGGAGATCTCCTATGAGTGGATTAATAGACCATTTAACTATCGGGTTTGGTGTTGCCTTTTCAGGCATCAACCTGCTTGTGGCAGCCCTTGGCTCATTTATTGGCACCATTGTTGGCGTATTACCCGGGCTCGGACCCATTAATGGCGTAGCCATGCTAATTCCTATTGCCTTTGCCATGCAGCTGCCCCCTGAAACAGCCCTAATCCTGCTGGCTGCTGTTTACGTAGGTGCCGAATATGGTGGCCGGATTACCTCTATTCTTATTAACGTACCGGGTGAAGCGGCTGCCGTAATGACCACACTTGACGGTTATCCTCTGGCACGCCAAGGCTTGGCCAGCGTGGCATTATCACTGTCTGCCTGGTCTTCATTTATTGGTTCCACCATTGCCATTTTCGGCATATTGCTTCTGGCCCCCCTACTGGCCAAATGGGCGATTGCTTTTGGTCCTGCCGAATATTTTGTTTTGATGGTATTTGCTTTTTGTGCCCTTACCAGCCTGTTGGGCGAACAACCGGTCAAAGGGATTCTGGCCGCCATGATTGGTCTGGCTATTGCCACCGTTGGTGTCGATGCCAACTCCGGCGTTTACCGATATACCTTCGATTTACCTAATCTGGCCGATGGTGTTGATTTTGTGGTGGTGGTGATTGGTCTTTTTGCCGTTTCCGAAATGCTGCAAATGCTTGAAAACCTGCTAAGCGGTGTTTCAATTGAGGTACCCAAAAGCAAACGCAAGTTATTCAACTTAAAAGAAATGTCATCCACTTGGTGGAGTACGGTTCGCTCAGGTATCTTAGGTTTCTTTATTGGAATTTTACCGGGAGCCGGTGCCAGTGTTGCCTCTGCCGTTGCTTATGCCAATGAGAAAAAACTAATTGAAAGTAAAGACCCTGAAGCCAAGTTTGGTAAAGGTGACCTGCGTGGCCTTGCTGCTCCCGAATCAGCCAACAACAGTGCCGCAACGGGTTCATTCATTCCCATGCTGGCACTGGGTGTACCCGGTTCTGGTACAACGGCCGTTATGATGGGTGCGCTTACGCTTTACAACATCACGCCAGGACCAGTCCTGTTTGAGACCCAACCTCAGCTGGTATGGGGGCTAATCGCTTCCCTGTTCATTGCCAACGTCATGCTGCTTTTAATGAACATTCCCATGGTTCGTGTATTTGCATCCATGCTATCCATCCCTTCATGGTTGCTGGTACCTGGCATTTTATCCATCAGCTTTATTGGGGTATATGCGATTAATGCCACTACATTCGACTTGATGCTGGTGGTTGGAATTGGCGTGATTGGCTATTTTCTGCGGAAAATGAATGTGCCTATGGCACCGCTTGTCTTAGGCGTGGTATTGGGCGATATGATGGAACAAAACCTGCGTCGTGCCCTGTCCATTACCAACGGTGAAGTTTCTATCCTGTTTGAAAGCCCCATTTCCATCGGCTTATGGATTGCCGCCATTCTGGTTAGCGTGGTTCCGCCATTGTTCAGGAAATTTTCAAGAAAAAATGAAATTCATGTCCCAGCCAATTAATATGACATGTTTGTAAAATATTTAACCGGATTCCTTGTCACACTGTCTGGCGCTTTGGTAGCGGTATGGTTAACCATACCGCTACCATGGCTGATTGGCTCATTGTTATTGACGGCAATTACAAAAACCGCTGGCCTCAACAGCACTTCACATACTGTTTTTCGTAATATTGGCCAATGGGTCATTGGTACAACTCTGGGCTTATATTTCACACCAGAGGTTCTTAATATCCTCAGTGGTTATTTCCCCTTTATTTTTTCAGGGATGGTATTTGCCATTTTACTTGGCATCAATGGTTCCCTTATTCTAAAAAAATGGGGAGACGTTGATTTTAAAACTGCCTGGTTTGCCAGCGCCATTGGCGGTGCCAGTGAAATGGCCAATCTGGCTGAAAAAAATCATGCAAGAACAGATCTGGTTGCTTCCGCACATAGCCTGCGAATGATTATGGTTGTGGTTTCCATTCCTTTTGCCTTTAAATTCCTGAATATATCTGGCCATTATCCTGGAACGGAAACCCTTTATTTTTTTAATACCGGCGGTTTTTTCAAGCTCATCCTATTAACCAGCATCGCCGGATTAATTTTCAAAAAGCTCTCACTTCCCAACCCTTGGGTCTTGGGTCCTTTACTGGTGACCATTCTATTAACCGGTAACGATACCATCCTGACCTATCTGCCAAATGAAATATCAAAGCTTGGTCAATTGTTCATAGGCTGGTCCCTCGGAGACAAATTTGGCCCGGATTTTTTCAAAAAGGCTCCACGCTATTTATCAGTGGTCGCCATCAGCAATACGCTTAACCTGGTACTGGCATTTGGATTTAGCTACCTGTTATTTCTTGTTTCAGATATCTCTTTTCCTACGCTTGTGCTCAGCAATAGTCCGGGGGGCATTGCTGAAATGGCAATTACTGCAAAAGTGCTATCATTAGGTGCGCCAGTTGTAACCGCGTTCCACGTGTCACGTATGGTATTTGTCTTGCTCATAACCAGCCCGCTATATCATTTTTTTGAAAAAAACCTGAAGCCAAAAATCAGCACCAAGCACCGTACTGACTGACATATCCTTTAAACTGAGGTGTTTCAAGACTCGATACCTCAACGTTACTATGTCAACTGACTCCACCCATCACGCAAAACCGGACAAAACACAACCATCCACTGCCGTTCGGCTGATTCCCTTTATTGTCGGGTGCGCCCTTTTCATGCAAATGCTCGACTCCTCTGTGGTGGCAATGGCCTTACCCATGATGGCCGATACTTTCAACACCACGGCAGTACGCATGAATATTGCCATAACCGCATATCTTATAGCGGTTGCAATTTTTGTTCCCGTTTGTGGATGGGCCGCAGACCACTTTGGTGCAAAACGGATATTCCTGCTCGCCATCCTGTTATTTTGCCTGTCCTCACTGGGCTGCTCGATGGCACCAACGCTTGAGACTTTTATACTTTTCAGGTTTATTCAAGGCCTTGCCGGTGCCATGATGGTGCCTGTAGGTCGCATTATCATGTTAAGAACCGTTCCCCGCGAGCAATTGCTCAAGGCAACGGCTTTTTTATCCATTCCTGCCCTGCTAGGACCCATGCTTGGCCCGCCACTAGGTGGATTTATTGTGACCTTCACTTCCTGGCACTGGATTTTCCTGATCAATATTCCCATGGGGATGCTTGGTATTTTTATGGTACTTAAGTATATTCAGGAATATCGAAAAGAAAATCCTCCTCGTCTGGACTGGCCCGGGTTCATCTTAAGTGGCATTGCCATGGCTTCTTGCGTATATGGTTTTGAATCCCTGGCCAAAAATCAGGGATTTATCAATGCCTATTTTCTCTTAGCCATTTCTCTTATCAGTGGGGTCCTGTACTGGTTTCATGCCAAGCGGGTTGCCAATCCCATTATTGATTTGTCCCTTTTAAAAATACAAAGTTTTGCCATTTCCATTATTGCAGGCAATTTATGCCGCTTTGCCATTGGTTCAACGCCTTTTTTACTGGCCTTATTGCTACAAATTGGCTTCAATTACACGCCTTTATCCGCGGGCCTCATTACTTTTGCCGGTGCATTGGGCGCGCTTGCCATGAAGTTTGTTGCCATCCCCATCCTGAAAAGATTTGGTTTTCGCCGTGTGCTAACCGTTAATGCGATTATTACAGGTCTTTTTATCATGGCATGCGCCTTGTTTACCCTTGAAACCCCCGTCTGGCTCATGACAATGACCCTGCTCTTTGGCGGTTTTTTCCGTTCTCTCGAGTTTACATCCGTCAATACCTTGAGTTTTGCCAATATCAAACCTGAAAAAATGAGTCAGGCCAGCAGTTTTTCAGCAACTGCACAACAAGTTGGCATCAGTATGGGTATGGGGATAGCGACCCTAAGCATTGACTTAAGCATGCGGCTGAATGGCTCCCTGACGCCTTCAATCCAGGATATCAAATCTGGTTTTATTGTTATTGGAGCCGCCTCAATCCTTTCCGCCTTGTGGTTTTACCGACTGGAAAAATCAGCAGGCGCAGGTATGTATTAATCATACTGATTCATACCCTACCCTATATATCTGCTTGCATTTGCGTTGTGCTACTGGCTGTATGGTATTAAATATAAATAATAAAAAACTGAACCCGGTATTAAACCGGGTTCAGTTTTTAAGCAATGTAAAACCTGCATGAATAAGTATTAATTCAACTCATCTATAGCAGCAATGATTTTATCAGCCAAGGACTTGATTGCCTCCATATCCCCTTTTACACGCGCATGAGCATGGAGGTTTTGTCCTTCATAGCGAGGCACCAGATGAAAATGAACATGATCTACCGTTTGTCCTGCCGCAGCACCATTAAACTGGCTAAGAACAATTCCATCAGCCTGGGTTACTTTCATGATTGCTGGCGCAATTTTTTTTGCTGTAATCACACAGGCTTGGGCGGCATCGTCAGACAAATCAAACAAATTAATAGCAGGCTCTTTAGTTAACACCAATGTATGGCCAAACGTTTGCGGCATGATGTCCATCATGACATATGTTTTATCGTCTTCATACACCTTAAATGATGGTGCTTCACCCCGTAAAATTTTAGCAAAGATATTATTTGTATCGTAAGCCATTCCAATTATCCATAAAAGTAGTTAATTCACTGAAATAGTAGCAATTTTCTAATTACTTTAACACAAAACACCACCAAAATTTACGCACATTTCCATAAGAATGGCTTTTCTCAATCACAATAAATGATCAAAAAAAGAAATTATCTGCCATCAAGCTTAAGCTGCAAAAAACGAAAAAACACGATTTAATTCTGTTTTTTAAACTTTTTTAGGACTAAAAAACAGGGGTTTGTCGTGTTTTTATGAAAATTCACCTGTGGATAACTACTATGAGGACTCAATGTGAATAAGTTTTGTATGAAAAGTGAAGAACCCGGTTGCAAAAATTTGCACTACCACTTGTTCAACTTTATCCAACACTAAAAAGAATTGAATTCAACAACAGAAAAACAGCATAAAACCCTGTTTTTAATGAAAAAAACAGGGTTTTAGCACTTATCCACAGAGCATCTAGTTCTTAATCAGTTATATATAAAGAAAAATAATAACTAAATAGTACTTAACACCGCTAATGCTTTTTCCAGGGTTTCATTTTTCTTTGCAAAACAAAAACGAACTAAATTGTTGTTAGAGGCCAAAGCAGAAGAATCTTTATAAAATGCAGATACCGGAATCAAGGTGACCCCATGTTTTTTTGTCAATTCTGTAGCAAAGTCCAATTCATGGGCAGATGAAATATCACTATAGTCAGCTAACAAGAAAAAAGTACCTTCACTCTTTATTGGTTTAAAACGTGTACTTAATAAACCGCTATAAAGGAAATCGTGTTTTTCTTGATAAAACCAGGATAGGTTCAAATAAGTATTTGGATCTTTCATAAATTCGGCAAATGCATATTGCATGGGTGAACTTACGGTAAAAACTACAAACTGGTGAATTTTCCTGAATTCTGCGGTCAATTTTTTTGGGGCACTGCAATACCCTACTTTCCAACCAGTGGTATGGTAGGTTTTGCCGAATGAAGAAATGACAAACGACCGGCTTGCTAAAAATTCACGTGTAGACAAACTTAAAAACGGTTTATTGCCAAATACAATATGTTCATAAACCTCATCTCCAATTAAAAATATTTCCTTATTTTTAATTAAATCTTCTACTGCATCCAGATCAGACGATTTCAATGTGAGTCCGGTTGGGTTATGCGGAAAATTCAGAATAATTAATCTGGTTTTTTCAGTGATGGCATGTTTCACTTTATTCCAGTCAATTGAATATGAGGAGTTAAGTTTGGATGGTGGTGTCAACGGTACAAACAACGGGGTGCCGCCGGCCAATGCAATGCATGGAACATAAGAATCGTAGCTGGGTTCAATAACAATCACTTCATCACCAGCGTGAACAATGCTTAGTATTGCAGATAATAGTGCTTCAGTTGCACCATTGGTAACTGTAATTTCAGTATCGGGGTCATAACTGTGTGAATAAAGCTTATTTATTTTTTCTGCAATGGCAAATCGTAATTCTTGTACGCCAGGCATGTATGGATACTGGTTATGTCCGATCATCATTGATTTATTAACCAATGAAACCAATTT
>Ga0265295_1006324_pt1 | contig 14421 bp, 17 predicted proteins | sample Munlansysbiofilm_FD_192503 | JGI IMG/M metagenome (GOLD analysis project Ga0265295, IMG submission 192503) | Leachate microbial communities from a municipal landfill in Southern Ontario, Canada - Methane capture system biofilm | ecosystem: Engineered > Solid waste > Landfill > Unclassified ... | reverse complement strand
AATCTGAACTTATTTATAAAAGAAGGGACAGTTTTTGGAATACTTGGCAAGAATGGAGTAGGTAAATCTACACTTATCAATATTTTGATGGGATATATCAAACCAAAAAGTGGTGAGTGTTTGATATTGGGTGAGGCGTCACACAGCTTATCTCCTGATGCAAAAAAAGATATTGCCCTTTTGCATGAGGGGTTTGTGGCATATGATTATATGAGTATAGAAGAGTATGAAAAGTTTTTTGCCCCTTTCTATGATAGGTGGAATTCAAGTATTTTTTATGATTTGGTTGATTTAATGGGGCTTGATTATTCACAAAAACTATCTACTTTATCTTTTGGACAAAAGTCTCAAGTAGTTCTTGGAGCTATTTTTGCTCAAGATGCAAAGCTTCTTATTCTTGATGATTATTCTATGGGGCTTGATGCTGGGTATAGAAGACTTTTTATTGATTATCTCAAAGATTATATAAACAAAAGGAAAAAAACAGTACTTATCACTTCTCATACGATGAATGACCTTGATGGGCTAATAGATGAATTTGTAATAGTTCAAAAAGGTGGCATTATCCATCAAGACACGATGGCAAATTTCAATGCGGACAAATCAACTACTTTTGAAGATAAATTTTTAGATTTTGTGGGGAAATATTAATGTTTAATTCAGTAATCAAAAAAGAGTGGATAAAAATCAAATATTTTATTTATGCTTTAAGTTTTTTTAGTGTTGTGATTGTAGGTTATTTTTGGTATAACCTCAACTTTGAGTTTGCTACTATAGAGCCAAAATCTATGATGTGGTATAGATTTGCTCACCTTGAACAAAAGCCTTATTATGAGTTCTTGTATTTTTTCTTACTTATTGGGGTTGTAGTTAGTTTGGCTCAGTTTATACCTGAGAGGATAAGAAATAGAATAAAAATCATCACACATCTTCCTTTGTCTCTCAAATCTGCATTGATAATCCATCTTGCAGTAGGATTTGTATTCATTATTATTGTGTCTAGCTTTTTGAGTTTGTTTATTATAAGCATAATACTTTTTTATTATCCAATCGAAATATTGAGTGTGGTTGTCAAAGATTTCTTTTTCTTTTTCTTGGGTACTTTGATAGTATATTTGGGTATTAGTTCAGCTATTATTGATAAATCTCCACTTGTTGGAGGAATCAAGTTTTTTGTATCTATTTTGGCTATTTTTACATTTTTTAAATTGAGATTTGAACTTTTGGATTTAGGATTTTTATTTGTTATAGTAGTGTTATTTTTTGTAGTGCTTGATAGCTTTTATAGTATCAAAGAACAAAGACTTCAAAGTAATATTTTTAAGATTTCAGTTTTTGTTTCACTATTATTTATAGTTTTTACTACATTTAATATTTATCAAAATAAATACGCTACAACATTTAGTAAATATTATATTTTTTATTCTCCTACACTAAAAGAGTTCGTTTTCCAAAAAAACTTTGGTGATCATAGATTTGAATACACAAGTCAAAGTGGCACTAAGTTTGACCAAAAAAGGTATGAATCAACATTGCCTTTTGTGTATTGGAGAGATTTGGATATACAAGGTTTATTGCCACTTGATATTGATGATGAAATGTTTGATAAGCAAATCATTCAAAACAGCCGTTTAAGCTTTAGTTATGAGCCAAAATATCTTATGAAAAAAGAGCTAGAACTCTACCCACTTATCAATCCACAAAGTACTCTTGGTATGATAAGATTTCCATCTGAAGCATTGGTTTTTAGTGATACAAAAGTACGGATTTATGAATCAGATCATGATGACCATGATGAAGGGTGCGAAGAGGACTTAAATAAGGAGTTGCAAACACTTTTTAGAGCGTATGATGTGAGTATGCCTATCAAGCAAATATACGGTAAAGCAACCAATATGAAACCTTATGATTTGGGGTATTTTATCATAGATAATAAGGATAGACTATTCAACCTAAATAGAGCTGATGATGTACTTCACTTAAAAGAGCTAAAATCACCAGATACAAAACTAGCCCATATAGAAATCAGTGAAAATAGACAAAGAAAGCTTGGCGGATATGCAATAGATGAAAAAAACAATTTTTATATCATAGACTATGAAACTTTGGAGTTCAAAGAAGTCAAAGTTGAAAATTTTGACTATAAAACTATGAGATTACAGCTATATAGCGACCCAAAATACTACCTTATAAGATATGATGATGGTACAAACTATTATGCAAGAGTTTTTGATAAAGAATTTAATTTTATTGATGGTATAGTTGTACAATAATTTGGCTTTCTCAAGGTGTACTTATGTGTTTGGTTATTTCAGTAATTCTTGTTGTATTTGGTATTAGTTTTTATTTAGATGGTAATACCACACAGTCATTGATTTATTTTGGTATCTCTTTGCCTTTTTTGATTGTATTTGCTTGGCGTATTAGGGCTTATTTGAAAAAGAAAAAAAGTAATTTTTGATTCTTTTGCATAAGTAATACTTATTTTATGTTATAATTATAGAGTAAATTCACAAGGAGGCGAAAGATGACAAAAAACATAGGTAAAGTTGATAAAATTGCAAGAATAGTAATCGGTGTATTAATTATTCTAGTAGGTATTATGACTGGAAGTTGGCTTGGTATCATAGGTCTTATTCCTTTGGCTACTGGTATAATGGGCTGGTGCCCTCTTTATGATATATTCAAAATCAATACTTGTTGCAAAAATGATGAGTGTTGTGAAGTAAAAAAAGACTAATTAGAAATCCTAAATTTCTTAAGTTTGAGAATACTAAAACCATCTGAGATTAATAATAGTTATCGTATAATATCGTATAATTACTATTTAATTTCAAGGTTTTAGTATGACAAACTGTAGATATCACCACCATCACCATCCTATAAGTTCCCATTCACACGATGATTGCGACCAAGAACACCATCACAACCACGACCATAGCAACATAAAAGACAAAAAACTTCTCACGATTAGTTTTATTATCACTTTTGTTGTGATGATAGTAGAGATTATAGGTGGAATATATGCCAACTCTTTGGCTCTTATTAGTGACGCTGTTCATATGTTTACCCACTCTTTTGCCCTTGGACTTTCTTTGTTTGCTATAGTTATATCAGCCAAAAACCCAAACAACGCCAAAACTTTTGGCTATTTTAGAGCCGAGATTCTAGCTGCATTTATAAATGGTATTACCATAGCCTTATCCGTAGTTTGGATTATTTACGAAGCAATAATAAGACTACTAAACCCCACAGAGATTTTGGCTACTACTACCATCATCATAGCCTTTGTAGGTCTTATTGTAAATATCATCACAGGACTTATTCTACTTAAAGCAAACCACGACAATATCAATATTAAATCAGCCTTTTTACACATGATGGCAGATGCTATATCTTCTGTTGCCATAGTGTTTGGTGCTGTTGTCATATATTTTACCAATTGGTATATCATAGATACTCTTTTGGCCGTTTTTGTAGCTATTATCATAGCAAAATGGGCAAAAGGACTTCTGAGCGATTCAATACATATTTTGCTAGAAGGCTCACCTTTTGATGCAAATGAGATTAAATGTGGTATTTTAAAAGAGTTCCCATATATCAAAGATATCCATGATATACACTGTTGGGAGATTTCCCACAACTATTATTATCTGACCTGCCACATAGTTCTTGACAAAATAGACGAAGACCTATACAACCAAACCATTATAGATGTAAGCAAATTTTTAGAACACAGATTTGGAATAGGTCATACTACAATACAGGTTGAAAAAGATTAAGTTTTATAGAAATAGAAACGAAACTAGTAAAATTCACAACATATAAAAACAGCTATTATATATTAAGCTAAAATTAAGATTACAAATGATACGATTTCGCTATCAAAACTAAAAAAGGAGTAATTATGCAAGTTTGTTGTCCTAAACATCAACATATCGTAAATCAACACAATAATAAAGTTGTTTCTTCTCTACTCCTCCTTACAATCTCTACACTACTCTAATCTTTACGATTTCAGTCATTTTTTTTACAATACAAAAAACAAAAACAAAAATTTAGATTTAGGTTTATAGCCGTTTTATATATGGTTATTTTAATACATATTTAGATTATTTTCTAATTTAATGGAGATTTATATGCAATTTAATAAATACAGACAATATCCTGTTGTCAAAAATATCAAAAGAGAGTGGGTAAACAATACCATAACAAAGGCACCGATTTATTGTTCGGTAGATTTAAGAGATGGTAATCAAGCTTTGATTAACCCATTGAGCATAGAGCAAAAGGTTGAGTATTTCAAAACATTGGTAGGCATGGGTTTTAAACATATTGAAGTTAGTTATCCAAGTGCATCTCAAACTGACTTTGATTTTACAAGAAAAATCATAGAAGAAGATATCGTACCTGATGATGTATATTTGCAAGTATTGATACCTGCAAGAAAAGAGTTGATACAAAGAAGCGTAGAGGCTATGAAAGGTGCTAAAAAAACTATATTTCATTTGTACAACCCTACAAGTGAATTTCAAAGAAAAGTAGTGTTTGCAAAAACAGATGATGAGATAATTTCGATGGCTGTTGACGGAATGAAGCAGTTGATAGAAATGACAAAAGATTTTGATGGTGAAGTGATGTATGAATATACTCCTGAGAGTTTTTCACAGACAGATTTGGAGTTTGCAGTAAGAATATGCAATGCAGTAATAGATGTAGTAGCTCCGACACCGCAAAACAAAATGATAATTAACTTGCCTAATACTTTGGAAGCTTGTATGCCAAATGTATATGCAGATAGGGTGGAGTGGATGTGTCGAAATTTTAAAAATAGACAAGCTATCATAGTAAGTGTTCATCCTCACAATGATAGAGGTACGGCAGTAGCAAGTGCGGAAATGGCAGTATTGGCAGGGGCTGATAGAGTAGAAGGAACATTGTTTGGCAATGGTGAAAGAGCAGGTAATTTGGACTTGATAACCTTTGCTTTTAATATCTATTCTCAAGGTATTGACCCACAAATAGATTTGTCAAATATAGATACGGTAAAAGAATTTTTTGAAAAAGTTACAGAGATTAAAACACATGTCAGACACCCATATGTGGGAGATATGATATTTACGGCTTTTAGTGGAGGGCATCAAGATGCTATAAAAAAAGGGATAGATTTTCATAGGCAAAACGGTTCACAAAGTTGGGATGTACCTTATTTACCTATCGACCCAAAAGATATAAAAAGAGGGTATGAACAAGTCATTAGAATAAATTCCCAGTCAGGCAAAGGTGGAGTAGCCTTTATAATAAGTGAATTTTTTGGTCATGATATGTCAAAAGATGAGATGATATCTTTTGGTAAAATAATCAAAGAAGAATCAGACAAAAAAGGTAGAGAGCTTTCAAAAGATGAAATAATCTCTAACTATGTAGATAAATTTGTTTCAAGCAATGTGAGTTAAATCATATTGCTTGAAATTTGTAGTCGAAATTATAGACCACAGAATTTTTATTAAAAGAGCTAAAATTTAAAAGAAAATCCACATACAACTAACTTAAAATTAAACTAGCAAAAACTCCCAACACATATATCTCAAACTAAATTTACATTATAATACAAATAACTTTATACAATAAAATATGGAGTAAGAATATGGCAGTTTATGTAATAGGACAAATCAAGATAAACAATTATGACAAATGGCAAGAGTACAAAAACCAAGTTGCAGATACACTTACACCTTATGGTGGGAAAGTATTGTTTAGGGGAACTCATATAGATTCATTTGTAGGTGTGACTGAGTATCCTGATGTGGTAGCTATCGAATTTGAATCAGCCGACATCGCAAAACAATGGTATGAGAGCAAAGAATACCAAAGTTTGGTAGAGATTAGAGAAAAAGGTGCGGATATTATTTTGCATGTTTATGGGTGAAAAAATTCATAAAAGGTATATCTTAGTATCTATGTATTGATTGCATTTAAATACAATATTGACAAATAGTGTATATTTTAATTTATATTTAAGGAGTATTAATATAGAATTGTGACATATTTGTCAATAAAGGCTATTTTATGATTTTAGAATTCGGTGCAAAAAATTTTTATTCTTTTAAAGAAGGTTTTGAGGTTGATTTAACTTTAAACGAGAAGAATTCAAAACAAAAGGTTGCTAATGTTTTAGCAATTAAGGGTGCTAATGCATCAGGTAAAACAAATGTATTAAAACTTCTTTCTTTTCTTCCATCTTTTGTAAAAAATTCATTTACTGAGCTTAAGCCAGATGAGCCAATTTTAATTAATTCATTTTTTTATAATGATGAACCAATAGAAATATTTATTGTATTTTTGGACAATACAATAGAATATAGATATGAGATCACTCTAACTAAAGATAAGATTTTTTCAGAAACTATCTATAAAAAAGAGAAGAGATGGACAAAAATTATTTGGAGAGAAGAAAATAAAATCGATTCAGTGGCTGAATACTCAGAAATTAAAAAAATAAAACTTAGAAATAATGCTTCAATGTTAAGTACAGCAAAACAATACGAAATTGAATCTATTGAACATATATATAACCTTTTTGAATTAATGATTGTCAATGTACATGCACATGGAAGACATGAGTTACCTATTGATTATCAAAGTGCTTCAAAGTTTTATTATGATAATCCAACTATTTTTGAGTTTGTAAAAGATATTTTGAGAAAATCTGATACAGGTATTGAAGATATTGAAATATTAAGTAAAGAAGACAAAGAAAATGGCAAAGTAGAATATTTTCCTCTTTTTTATTTTTCAAAAAATAAAAAAGATAACTTTTTAACTTTTCATGAACAATCTAGTGGAACCAAAGAATTATACAGACAATTAGGGTTTTACAAAATAGTACTGTCAATGGGTAAAACACTTGTATTGGATGAGTTTGATACAAATCTTCATCCAGACTTACTACCAATGCTTGTAGATTTATTTGAAAATAAAGAGATAAATACAAAAAATGCTCAAATGATTTTTACGACACATCACACGGAGATAATGAATAAATTAGGTAAATATAAAATTGTATTAGTCAATAAAGAATCAAATGAAAGTTTTTTATATCGTCTTGATGAAATTCCTGGGGATATGATACGAAATGATAGACCAATTACTCCTATTTACAATGCAGGTAAAATAGGTGGCAAACCAAAGATTAGTGCATGAAAAAGTTTAAGAACTCGAAAAAAACATCGTTTTTAGACTCTATTCCTACAATATCATTAGATGATGATTCAAACAGTTTAACAATTAAATGCAAATTTAATTTTAGTTATTTTGATGTACAAAACGGAATAAGTCAAGGATTTCAAGATTGGACACACGAAGAGTTAGTTAAGCTTTTGGAAAAACTTAGAAACTACTCAGAATTTTCTTTAACACACTGGAGAAGTCAAAAAGTTGGAAACTATCCAGTATTTGTAGTTTATGAGCGATTTCCAACAAATACAGATTTTGCAAAGCCAAAACATATTCCACATCAAGCTTTGTGGGCAAGATTTCATTTGGAAAACAAGGTAAGAGTCATAGGTTTTGTGATTCCAGATGAGTATGAAGATAAAGCTCATCAAAAAACTGCTCAAAGATTTGATACAAATACTTTTTATATTGTATATTTAGACAAAGAGCATAAGTTCTATAAGACTGAAAAATAAGTCATTGTTGTGATTAAGATTTATAATAAATTTAAGTGGAAAAATGAATTTTGATAAATTCTTAAAACTACTTGAATCAAAAATAAATAGTAGAAACTATATTGGTAAAATATTCTTTGCTTCATTAACAACGGCTTTTATTTTTAGTAATAGTAAGTTTTTACTAATATATTTTACCGACACTATAAGTATATATGAAAAATTATCTCTTTTATCGAATGAAGAAGTTTTATATTTGAAACCTATATTTATCGCATTTTTATTTACAATCTTTTCTACAATACTTAATATACTTTTTTATATGCTAACTTTAAAAGATATGGAATTAAAACAAAAAACTATAAGTAAAATGATAGGTATTGAAAAGCAGGAAGTTAAGTTGGAAGAATCACTTACAAGAGAAGAAAAAATAAAACGAGAAAAAAATAAATTAAACAACCAAGACGAAGGATATATTTAAAATGAAATTTTATGAATTAATGGATAAATTTAACCAATCAAAAAATACTAAAGATACTTTCGAAATTTATAATAATAATTTTCAATCTTGCAGTGAACATAAATTAGAAATTATTTCAAGCGATAAAAATATGGCAATTAATTTGCCAATATTAAAAGAAATAATGGATTTACCAAATATCATGACTATATTTGAATATCCTAATCTTGCTTTTTATAATTCCGAAATTGTACTTGGTATGGTTGATGGCAGAAGAGCTCCATTTTCATTAGATTATTCCATAAGTTTTGAATCAAACTCAGCTAGATATTTACATGATTATCTGACTACAGGTACCTGCAATGGTAAAAATTTTGAAACTACATTACATACTTTATTAGAAAGAAATTATAATCTTGATCCAATGTTTTATATGATAGAAAATTCTGCTAAAGATAATAAATCTAATAAGTTTTATGAGAACTTATATAGTATAAAAAAATTAATGACTTGTGATATGAACTATTACTATAAAACAAAAAAAATCAAGTCAGTTTTTACTGATATAGAAGTACAAAATATTGTAAAAGAAGATTTATATCACTTAGAGAATAAGTTTAAACCAATTATTGACAAAGCAAAAGAGCAGCAGTTAACAATGAAGATTATACTTTTAGCAATGACATTTGCTAGATATAAATACACAAATGAAAAAGAACAAGTGTCATACTTAGTAAAATTTATGTCAGAAAAATTGAAAACTATTTTTTTGAGAGAGTTATTTATTGCAATAAATTATTTTTATTTTGAAAAAATTAATAAAGAAAAGCCAGACTTCTTTAATCCTTTAAATGGGCAAGTTGAAAGTAATTTCTTTAAGAAATTGGATGGAATGGCATGGGATTTTACATTAGTCAGACAACTTGAAATGTATTTTACATCAAAACCGAATCCTAAGGCAGATTTTTTTATCCCATTTTTATTTACTTACGACGAGGGGTTGATTGAAGTTATGAAAATGTTTTATTGTAAAGACTTTTTGATTTTTCATAAAGATAGAAGAACAATCCCAATACCTTCTATTAATAAATTTAATATGGAAAAAATTGAAGAATATGGACTCAGTCATTATTTTACAGAAGAAGCTATGAATAATAGATTACAAAATAATATAGTAGATTTTGAGAAAGTTTTTAACGAGCTTAAAAATGAGTTTATTGAATTAAGAATGAAAACAAATTGAGTATATAGTAGATGAATTTTTAATGCTAACAGTTGATAAAAAGGTTTCATCAATATGGAAAATAACATAGAACACATTGAACGAAATCAAGATATACAATCAAAAATATATACGATTCGTGGTTTGCAAATTTTTCTAAAATAAGAACAAATCCAAAAGTATTTATAGAACAAGGCATCTATATGCTAGCTACTATATTAGACAAATTACAATAAAAAAGGTAATATAAAATAGAAAAAATTAAACAAAAAAGGAACCAACCATGCTCTTAAACTTCTCAACCCTAACCGAATCAAAAAAATACAGTACGATGAGTAACACCATCTTCCCTCGTCCAATCGCTTGGATAACTACAGAGGATAATGGTGTGGTAAATTTAGCACCTTTTAGCTACTTTACACCGCTTAGTTCACAGCCACCACTTGTGATAGTATCTATCGCCCATAAAGAAGATGGAGAACCAAAAGATACCTTTGCAAATATCCTCAAACATAAAGTTTGTACTATAAATCTAGCCCATAAAGATTTGCTAAATGACCTTATAAACTCTAGTGAAGAACTCCCTCATGAAATAAGTGAATGTGAGAAATTTGGTATCAAAACAAAACCACTACTTGATGGATTTCCTCCGATGGTTGCAGAAGCGAAGTGTGCTTTATTTTGTGAATTTGTAAAAACAGTAGAACTTGGAAATAGATACGAACCGATGATTTTGAAGATAAAAGAGGTGTATATAGAAGATAGTTGCATGGATGAAAAAAGGCATATCACTTTAGATAATATCGGCAGAGTCGGGATGGAGTTTTTGGTAGATAGTAAAAGGATTAAAAGTTTATAACTTTATAGTGACTCTAATCACATACTAGATAGCTCTTTTTATATAAAATAAGATGAAATTTATTTGTACAAAATAAACTAGAAGGGAAATTTATATGTGTAAGAAAAGTTGTTGACTTTGATGATTTCAAATGTTAGGTGTAAAATATTAAGGGGAAAAAATGAACCAAATTGAATTTTATGAAGGAAAACTAGAATATGAAACTGATTCATGGGATTTGTCAGAGTCTTTAAAAAATGGTGAAAATATAGTTGTCGTCGATGTGCGTTCAACAGAGGCATATAAGGTAGAGCATATTCCTTTTGCTATTAGCATCCCCCATAGAACCATCTCTGCTGATACAACAAAAAATTTGGATAGATCAAAAATATATGTCACTTATTGTGATGGTATCGGGTGCAATGCTTCTACAAAAGGAGCCCTAAAACTTGCCAAGCTAGACTTTAAAGTTAAGGAATTGCTCGGTGGTTTAGATTGGTGGAAAAGGGACGGGTATGCTACCGAAGGGGAAAATGGAGCTAAAGGTAAAACAATTATTTGTGGTTGTTAAGTTTAGTTTACAGCTATCATTCCCCTGCCTAATGTTATGTACCCTTTTTGTTCAAGTTTTTTTAGATTTCGGCTGACTGTTTCTCTTGTCACACCAATAGTTGTGGCTATTTTTTCATGTGTAATTTTGATGATGCTTAATCCTTGTACATAAAGCCAATTGAGTAGTTGTTGTTCTATATTTGAGAATTTTACATCAGAAAGTAGGTGTACTAAGGCATTCATCCTTTTTCCGACAATATCAATTTTGAAATCTCTGAAAGACTCTGAATTGTTGATAAGCCATTTGATTGTTTTTTGCGGTACAAGCCATCCTTCAATAGGTGTAATTGTTTTGGCATTTGCGATAGTTGGATTTGATGTGATAGTACTAAACAGATTTACCACACATTGCCCACCAGCTTCCAATTCATAAAGTGTCATCTCTTCGCTACCAATCTCATTTGGTTGGATATAGATTCTAACAGTGCCATTTTTCAAAAATAAAACATCATTACAAACATCACCCACATAATAAAGTATATATTCAGATGGTAAAATTATCTTTTTTGAAGTATTTATGAGTTCTTCTTTCTCACTTTGTGTTAAATTGTTAAAACAATAATAATCCAAAAGTTCCATTTTTTGCTCCTATAAGACTTTGGTATTTTACAAATATCACTAAAACCATACTCTTTTTCAACTTTATAATCCATAATTACATACGGGCAAAAGCCCGTTAATGTTTATTAAAATGATAACGATTGAGTAGATGGAGCCAATAATGCACCAGCTACATCACTTGGTGTTACAATTTTAGCACCTTCTATCACATCTTCTGTTGTAATCTCTTCAAAACTAGCACACATACCACATAACATAACAGTACCACCATTTTTGCTAAGAGAAATTAGCATATCTCTTATAGATTTTCCAGTAGGACCAAATTTTTCTTGGTTACCTTTTTTTAAAACTAAATGAGAGGCATCTGCACCAATTAAAACAGTTGTTTTTACTCCTGCACCTTGAAATGCACCTGCAACCGCAACTCCCATACCAGCTTGTTTGAGATTGTCAGTTGTTATTGTTACAAAAAGATTTTTATATCCTTCTGAAGCTTGTGCCGAAAGTACAAGCATAATGAGGACAAAAAATCCACCTAGAATTTTTCTTGATTTTTGCATTTTTGACTCCTTTTGATTTTTTATGTATGCAAGTGAATTTTATACCAATAAGCAATCATTTTCTGTGATACAAATCACACAACAGCCTTATTTTTCTAAACTTCTAATATAATTAGCCACCGCTTGTATTTGTACTTCTGAAAACCTACCTTCAAAGCTAGGCATAGTTCCTATGACACCTTTTTTCCCATTTTTCAAGACTGTAGAGACTAATTCATCACTATATGTTGTGATATTTGGGGCAATAAATGGTATCCCTTTGCCATCTTCATTATGACAAGTTGCACATTTTTCCCAAGCTTTTGGTTTGTCGCCTTTTAAACTATTGGCGACATATTGAGCTACCTCTTTTGCTTCAGTTTGAGTGACTAATCCTGCTGGCATCCCTTGAGAGTATATGGATTTAAAATTATTTGAACCGTTGTTTATAATATCAATAATCGATTTTACAGCCATTCTTTGTGTGTGGTCTTGGGCTTTATCATTATTTCCTTTTCCATCTTTTCCATGACATGAGGAACAATAGACCAAATAGATTGATTTTCCTGTTGTTAGAAGTTGTTTTGATGAATTGTCTTCTTCTATTTTAGAGGCGATAGGATATTTATTGAAATGGACTAAATTAAGAGCCAAAAAAAGTTTTGATACCAATAATGTCACCACAAGAACTATCCCACCTACTATTATATATCTCATTTTGCTTCTCCTTCTTTTAAGTATTTCTAAAAATATATCTTTATCTAGAGCTTTCTTCTGTGATGCCAATCACATAAAAAATCGTTGGTATCTATTAAGATTTCAATACAAAGAAAATATTTGTAGATAGCTATGAGATACTTTTTGTATATATTTTTGACAATCAAATTGTTTGCAAATGATGATTTAGAGTTGGTGAAATTAGCCTATAACAATGGATTAAAGCCAGTCCCTAGTAGTTTTGAAAATCTTTTAACTGTTTTAAACACAAATTCAAAAGAGTTATCAAAAGATAAAATCATTTTAGGTAAAAAGCTTTTTTTTGAGAAAGAGTTATCTTTGGATAGAGATATTAGCTGTGCATCTTGCCATAGTTTTGACAAAGGTGGTGCAGATGGTAAATCCACAGCCATAGGGCATAAAAATCAAAAAAATCCTTTTCATCTCAATACTCCTACGGTATTAAATAGTGCATTTTCCAAAAAGTTCTTTTGGAATGGTAGAAGTGAAACTCTTGAAAATCAAGCCAAAGGACCACTACAAGCACCATTTGAGATGGCGATAACCAAAGAACTAGCGGAACAAAGAATCAAAGAGAAAGAAGAATACAAGGAGATGTTTCAAAAAGTATATGGACAGATTATCTCTTTTGAAAATATAGTGGATGCAATTGCAGCTTATGAAAAAACAATCATCACAAGAGGAAGATTTGATGATTTTCTAGCGGGTGAATTTGATGCTATGAATAAGCCTGAAAAAGAGGGATTAAAACTTTTTATTACAAAAGGTTGTGTCGGATGTCATAACGGCATTGGTCTTGGTGGAGAGGTATTGAGAAAATTTCCTTTGTCTTATCATCGTATTTGGAGTATGGCAAAACCTTTGGAGGTTCAAGAACTTCAAAAGAGATATAACTATTTTTTAAGTAGATTAGATGAGCTATCGTTCAAAGATAATAATAGCAAATTAAACTATATGAAATTTGCATTGGGAGATGAAAATACAAAGCTTTTAAAAGAAAGTTTTTTCCATCAGATAGAAGAAAGTGAGACTTTACAAGTGATGATTACCTCTTCATGTACAAAATGTCATGAAAATAATTCCAACCATATAAAACAAGATTTGGTCAAAAAAGTAGCTTTTCCATTTGATAATATAGGGGGATTTTTAGGAGATGACTCCACACAATATTTTAAAGTTCCACTACTTAGAAATATTGTACAAACCAAGCCATATTTTCATAATGGAAGTGTTGAGAAACTTGAAGATGCTATAAAAATTATGGGAAGACACCAAAGTAGAACAGATTTGACTGATAGCGAAATTGATAAAATCATTTTGTTTTTAAAAGCAGTTGATGGTGAGATGGTTGAGTACTAAATCATATAATATAAAGGAAAGTAGTTATATAATAAAACATTATTTTGATAGTTGTGTACTTTTAGAAAATATTATACTACACGATAAAATAAGGATTACTACATGAAACCACAATTTGAAATAAAAGATAAAAAATTGATAAATGATATTTTGTCAAATGTAGAGTACGGTACATTGGCACTTTGTCAGGACAATATACCTTATAGCGTACCAGTCAATTATTCCCATATAGGAGATATAGTATATTTCCACGGCTCACAAAACGGTAAAAAAGCACAGATAATATCTCAAAATCCATCGTGTTCTTTTAGTGTAGTAGAGCCTTATTCTATGATTCAGTCATATTTTAGTTCCCGTGAAGGATTGGCGTGTCCTGCTACCCATTTTTTCAAATCCGTGCATATGCAAGGCAGTATAGAAAT
>Ga0265295_1006323_pt1 | contig 14423 bp, 20 predicted proteins | sample Munlansysbiofilm_FD_192503 | JGI IMG/M metagenome (GOLD analysis project Ga0265295, IMG submission 192503) | Leachate microbial communities from a municipal landfill in Southern Ontario, Canada - Methane capture system biofilm | ecosystem: Engineered > Solid waste > Landfill > Unclassified ... | reverse complement strand
GTCTGGCAATCCATGGTTTTGAAATAAAGGTCAGTAAGAGCGATTGGAAAAACGAACTAGCCCAGCCTGCCAAAGCGGAGGCCGTTGCCAAGTACTGCGACTTTTGGTGGGTCGTTGCACCAGAGGGGGTTGTGTGTCCCACAGAACTCCCCGCCCCTTGGGGACTGCTTGTTGAAAAGAACGGGCTTCTACATGCAGTCAAGCCGGCTTGTCAAAAAGAGACTGTACCGGTAACGCGCAGTTTTATGGCGGCTCTTTTTCGTCGGGTTTCAGACAAAGAATTGGAGGACGTCGAAGCTGCCGCAAGGCTCATGGCGAAAGAGATTGACGCGAAGAGAGAGCAGCAATTTGAACGGCGGGTCGCTTCCAGGCTGGGTGATTTCAAACAACTCCAGAAAAAGGTGGACGAATTCGAGGCGGCCTCTGGTATTGATTTGGCCCATTGGTCGACGGTGCCAAAAGACTTTGGCCGGGCTGTCAAGTTTGTAATGGACAACCAAATATTTGGTGCCTACCAATCTGTGGAGGCTTTGCGGGAAGGGCTTTGTCAGGTCCTGCGTGTGATGGATGATGCCCTATCTGCAAAGGAGCCCGCCAAAATAGTACGGACCCGCTAGTCTCGCAAAAAGGTTAAAACAAGGCCCCCGCTGGAATGCATAGTTCCCGGGGGCCTTTGCTATTCCTTGGTTTCCCCAACGTCCAGCCCGCTTTACCATGCCCTACGTTTCGCGCCAATCCAATTCCTTTACCATGGGGCTTGCAGATTTCGGTAATACGGATACTCTGTCCCCTAACAAGTCCGCTGGCCCGCCTGGAAAGGCATATTTAACAAATGCGAGGAAACGCAACATGAAGCTGAAGTTAGACGAAAACGGTAATGTGGTTGTGGCAGACGGTATGCCTGTTTATGTGCACGACGACGGGAAGGAAATCCCTTTCGACGGTGCCCAGGCCATGGTCAAGATCAAGGAACTGAACAACGAAAGTAAGACCCATCGGGAACAGGCAGAGGCCGCCAAAAAGCAGCTGGCCGGTTTTTCCGGGCTTGATCCGGAAGAGGCCCGCAAGGCTTTGGATACGCTGAAAAACCTGGACGACAAGAAGCTGGTGGATGCCGGCGAAGTCGAAACCCTGAAACGGACCCTTTCCGCCAGTTTCGAAGAAAACCTGACCAATACCAAAAAGAGCTACGAGACGAAGTTGGAAGAGGTAGCAGGCAAGGTGAAGAAGCAGGAAGACAATATTCACAAACTGCTTATTATGGGCGCTTTTGAACGGTCCCCTTTTCTGCGCGAAAAGACCACGTTGACGCCTGACATCGCCTACGCCAGTTTCAAGAACGGCCTCCGCGTTGAGTATGATTCGAAGGGCGAGCCGTTTGTCGTTGGGTATTTGGATGGTGACAAGATTTTTTCTCGGACCGATCCAGGCAAGTTCGCAGAACCGGAAGAATGCATTGAGATGATTATCAATGCCCATCCGATGAAGGAACGCTTCCTGAAGGGTTCCGGCCAGCAGGGTTCCGGAGCAGGTGGTGGAGACGGCGCGGGCGGTGGGGATGATCTCCAGGCCCAGCTTATCGCCGCCGAGAAGGCACAGAATGTGCAGCTCATGGTCTCCTTGCGCCGCCGGATTGCCGAGAGAGCCAAGAACGGCAAATAAACAAAGATTTCCGAAAAAAGGAGAAGTACCATGGCTGTAGCTGATATGTGGAGTGCCCCGAACTATGTGGGCGAATTGTTTTTGATTGGCGCGACCCAGACCCCTTTCCTGAACATGATGGGCGGTCTCAACGGTGGCAAGCAGTACGCTGCGTTTGAATTCCCGACCTCTCAGCCTTGGTCGCTGTCCGCGGCTTCGCAGCCTGCAGTAACGGAGACCGCCTCTTTGAGTGCGCCGACCGCCACGACCATTGCCCGCTCCCTGGCCACCAATACGGTCCAGATCTTCCATGAGGCTGTGACCGTTTCCTACGCCAAGCAGTCCACCACTTCCGTCATCACGGCCGATGCCACCACGGGCAAGGCCATGGCGGGAGCCAACCCGGTTATGGACGAACTCGATTTCCAGATCACTGGCCACCTTCGCCAGATCGCCCTGAACGCCGAGTATTCCTTTATCAATGGCGCATACCAGAAAGCCACGACGGCTGCTATAGCTGCCAAGACTCGCGGCATCCTGGCAGCCTGCACGGTCAATGCCATCGCCGCTTCCGGTGCTGCTTTCTCGAAGGCCCTGTTCAATGCCCTGCTCCGGGAGATGGCTGCGAACGGCGCGGTGTTTGTCAATATGGTCCTTCTGTGCAACGCCTTCCAGAAACAGGCCATCACTGACCTCTATGGCTACGCCCCGGCAGACCGTAAGGTTGGCGGCGTTTCCGTGGACGTCCTTTTGACCGACTTCGCACAGATCGGTGTGGTCTGGGCTCCCCAGATGCCGACCGATTCCATCGCGCTTGTCGACATGTCGGTCGTCTCCCCGGTCTTCTGCCCCGTGCCCGGAAAGGGTCTGATCTTCTACGAGGCCCTGTCCAAGTCCGGCGCGGCTGAAAGCGGTCAGATTTACGGACAGGTCGGTCTGGACCATGGCCCGGCTGCCTACCATGGTAAGCTCACTGGTCTGAAGAATTCCTAGGCCATTCTGTGAACTGAATAACTAGGACGAAAGGAGAAACGACATGCAAGGATTGAATCCCACGACCCGGGAAAGCATTGCAGTTCGTGATTCCGCAATGTCCGGAGACATCGCCTACCGGGTGTCTCCGGCCGCTGTAGATCGCGTAGCTGGTGCCACTGCTTGGACCCAGGCCATCGTTATTGAATTGGTGAACAGTGCGGGCAAGGTCCATGATTGGTTCAATGGGGCCATTGCGACCGCGGCCAGTGTTGCGGACACTTCCACTCTTGGCACGGCGACCATTAGCGGAACGACCCTCACCTTTGTCAAGGGCGTCGCCACGCTGACCTTGTCCGGCTCGGCCCATGCTTGGGTTGCGGATGAGACTGCCACGGTGACCTTTCCGACCAAGACCATCTGTGGAAAGGCACTGGTTGAGAAGACCCATGTAACCACCATCATCGCCGCCTAGGAGCCGTTATGCCTGTATTTTACCAAGACGAGCTGCCGGGAGTCCTTTGGAATCCGAATACTGGTTCTGAAGGTGTCCGGTTTGTAGCTGGTAAATTCGAAACGGAAGACGTGGAATTGTCCCAGTTGCTTGCGGACAATGGGTACCGGTTTGAAGGGGATCTGCCCCAGGCCCAGGAGCCGGATGCTGACGAAGCCCCGGATGCTGACGAAGCCCCGGCACCAGTAGCCAAGCCGGCACGTCGGAAAAAATAGGACAGGGAGGCCGCCATGGCATTGGTAGTAGGAACGGACACATACAAATCGGTCGAGGACATTCAGGCTTGGTTGACCGCTCGCGGATATGCTGTTGTTGTGACCGAAGCGGTCGTCTTACGCGCCATGGACTTCCTTGAAGCCCAGCCATGGATTACTCCGGAAGAAGAAGTAACGACCCCGTTACGTTGGGGAGACAGTCCTCCTAACGGGGTCGTTTTAGCCCTCTACGAAGCGGTCCGCTTGGAGCTGTCCTCCCCTGGATCGCTGAACCCCGAAACGAGTCAGAATCTCAAAGCCCTTACTGTGGGACCTGTCTCTCTGACCTTTGGCCAGGGGGAAGGCAAGGAGGGCATGCCGTCAATTTTACGCCATCTACGCGGGCTGCTTGTGTCTTCCCAGATCATCCGGCTTGCTTTGATGTAGGAGGCCCATATGTCGCTACGTGTTAAAAAAGTGAATCTTGTTGCCGAAGCAAGCGAGATTGTTGCTCCTCATGTTCCGCAAGGTTTCGCAAAGCACCAGTTTGTGTTTACCGGCTCGACTGGGACCGTCCTTATTGAAGCGGACATGGGTGCCGGATACCAGACCCTCGTTACTGTCGACCTGACCGAAACGGGTAACTACCCTCCTTACGTCAAAGAAGCGGAAATCTTCGCATTCCGTATTACCCCCTCCGTCGTCACCACTATGGCATACTGTGCAGAGGGGTGTGTGTAATGACCCCACCAGAACCGTTAAGCACCTACCAAATTATCGGCATCGTCCTCACCATTGCCATCCCGTTCGCCGGGGCGCTTTACGGTGTGTTTAAGTATTCCGTCGGGCGCAATATTGCTTCCATGGATAAAGGGTACTCGGACCTTAAACGGCAGGTGGCTAGCGTGGAGACAAAACTGGACGATCTAAAACATGCCTACGGTAAGGAAGGCATGACTCGAGGTGAGTGTTCTGTTTGCAGGAAGGAATGCTCTGACCATACTGCCAGACGCCAAGATGAAATCCTTGAGTGGATGCGTCGTCAGGATGACAAGGCAGACCGCATTCTCATGATGGTGGCAGACCGGAACCGCCGCCAGCGCTTTGATGACTCCGAAGGTTAACAAAGGGGGTTTAATGTCCTGGGAACAATTTTTCGAATGGCTTATGAGATGGGAGAGCCGAGCAATCCACCATGATCCGGATGATCCTGGTGGACTTACTGCTTGGGGCATCGCCCGCAACTTCAATCCAGACTGGCCTGGGTGGCAGCTGGTTGACCGGAGCATTATCTCCGGGCCACAATTTGAATCCGCGGTGCGGGACTTTTACAAAAAGAAGTACGAGCATTTGTGGACGGCCCTGCCAGTTCGCGTTCGGGAGGCAGTTGTTGACGCCGTTATCAATATGGGGCCAGGCCGGCGCGGGGATGATGTCCTGGGTGGCATTGAATTACTGCAGGAGGCTTTGTGCAGGTTGGCCCGGTCTCGCTACGTTGTGGTGGATGGCGTTATGGGCAGACAGACCATTGAAGCCGTCAAGTCGGTGGACCATAGTGCCTTGGCTTTTACGATTTGCGCCCTGCGCCTCGCTGACTATGGGCATCGGGGCAGGACCGGAAAGGTCGCTCGCAAGTATTTGGACGGATGGATCAGTCGCGTCAGGAGTTTGATGGAGGTCATATGAGGGCGAGCCAATTTCTCAAAGATGATTCGGGTCAATTTTCATCCATGCGCCTCATTGGAGTTTTGGTAATTTCAACTATTCTTGTTGTCTGGGTTTGGGCGAATATCTCCAGCGGGCAGTACGTCCCGCTGGGTTATTCTGAAGCCGGCATCATTATGGCGGTGGTCGGGGGCAAGGCATTGCAGAGTCGTTTTGAAATGGGACCGGACCCCAGCCGCTACACAAGGAGTGGCCATGCCGATTCCAATTATTAGCGCCCTGTCTCTCGTGTCAAAGCTCAAAAGCGCCTGGGTCCCTTGGTTGCTACTGCTGGCCTCTATCGCAATTTGTATGACCGGATACGCGCTAATGTCCGGCAGTCTGGAAAGGGAAGAGACCTCCCATAGCCTCACCAAGCAGTATCTGCAGCATGCCCAGGAGCAATTGTTGCAGATGCGGGTGGTCATCGAAGCCAAAGAGCGATCTGTTGTCGCTTTGCGGGAGACACTTCAAGAGGCCCTGGACAGGGAAAAGGAAGCCTTGGCTGCTGCGGCTGCCAGGAAGCGTATTTTGGATGCAATGCAATCCCGCCCACGCACCCCGGAAGAAAAGGAAGTGGTGGTTGACGATGAGACTCGGAAGGCTGTGGCTGATAGGCTTAATCGTCCTCTGTAGTGCATGCGCTGCCAAGCAGGTCCCGCAAGCGCCGGTGGTGGTCGTCCCCGTTGTGGAATGCCCTATGCCGGCGCTTCCTGTTTTGCCTGACCTGTACGGTGGTCTGCCTTTCGACCATCCTTCCAATGTGGAAGTTTTGATGGAGCGGGATGACACCATGCGGGCGTACATTAAAGGGTTGCGGGCAGCTTGCAAATGTTATTTGCAGCAGCTGGAGGTGCCGGCTGGTGACTGATGATTTTGCACAACGAATTGCGGCTCTGCCACCGGAACTGCTCAAGCATGCCAGGAATTCCTGTTATCCTGGGGCAAACATGCAGGAGGTCTTGGAGACGGCTGAAAGGTTTGCGTCCTGGGATGGCCACCGCAACCTGGATCGCATTTTTCTACAGCCCTTTCTCACGGAAAGGGAGACCCACGTGGTAAAGGACGCCCTCCTGGGGCACTCCACCGATATTGTAGAGGACCAGCCATGCCTTGCGAAACTGCAAGAGTCTTTTGTGGGGTGGCTTATTGGATATGAAAGGGAACAAGTAAAGAGGGAACCAGATGGCGAATCTAAGTAATCTTGTCAAGTCTGCAATAAATACGGTTGCGAAAATCGTTCCAGGGGCGGTTGTAGTTTGTACCTGGAATCCAATTACGGAGTCCGTATATGATCCCACGACCGGGACATATACTGAAACGACCCCGGTGACTTGCATATTCAAGGCAATAAAGAGCGAGTACAAACATTCCCAGTTCCAACAGAGGCAGGAAAGTCCGGCGGGGATTGAGGCCGGTGACTTCCCCTTGCTGGTCAATCAGGACGCCTTACCAAGTCGCCCACCCATTGGTTCCGTGATTTCTTTCAATGACAAGGACCATGAGGTCGTCAATATTACTGAAACGGCTGATCTTTTATACTCTATGCAAATGAGAGATAAATAGATGATTACTTTCGATATTAGCTTTTCCCTGGACGACCTCGAAGCCCCTTTATTGGAGTTCATGGATCAGGTCCAGCGAAAGTATGCTATGGATTTGTGGAGCGAGCTTATTGCGACCACGAACATTGATACGGGCAGGGCTCGCGCAGGCTGGTCCATTGGTATGGAAGGCAAGGGGGATGACGTTCCTGCGGAAGTGGACAAGCCGACCAAATGGAAAAGCGGGAAGCGCCCGTACTACAGGAAACCACGCCGGCCCAGTATTGGCAAAGGGGCAGACTTCCTCGTCGTGTACAATAATGTCAATTACATTGTCCCTCTCAATAACGGGACCTCCTTACGGCCAGGAATGTTTTTTGTAGAGAAGGCTGTAGAGAAAGTAAAAATGCAAATGCGTCGGGAGATTTGACAAATGCTAGACTTTATTCGACGCCTTATTACGACATACCTTTTAAGCAATTGGACCGAAACGCCGATTGCTTTACCCAATGGGAAGCCATTGAGTGTAAGAGGGGAGCCGTGGATACGGGTCTCCATAGTTCCATACTCGCACACCATGTCTACCGGGGTCGAGGAAACGACCCAAGTCATGGACGGGGATGTGGTTATCCAGATCTTCGTGGTCTCCGGAACCGGGGACGGGGAAGCCACCAGACTGGCTGATACTGCGGCGGGCTTGTTTAATAGTTTCAGCGCAACTGGTTTGGTTTGTCTGACTCCCAAAGAGCCTTATGTGCGAGGCGATGATGGCAGAGGCTGGTACCAAATTGACGTAGCAATCCCATTTCGGGCGGAGGTCGCGTTATGATGCCCACCGATTGGCTAGGGGCAGGTCCTCTTCTGGAGGCCGTTATTGAAACCGCCTTGCCGGCACTCGGAGCAGTACGGCAGGTCGTCTCCATTCAGGAGGCCCAGGCCCTAGCCACCGGGACCCCTGCTTGCTTCGTTGCTTGGGCGGGGGATTCTCCGTTTGACATTGGTGGCAGGGGGCAGGTCACTGCGGTCACCCAAAAGTGGATGGTCATCATCGTTCGAAAAAAGGGGGAGGCTGTAGGGGAAATCCTTTCACAGGTCATCTCAACCCTGTCGGGCACTTTGTTATCCGACGACTACGACGAGCTCCGTTTTGCTGGTTCAGGTGGTGCTGTCTTTGACGGCACTTACGTTTTTTACCCTCTATATTTCTCGACAGCGGTGTTTGCCGCGTGAGGAGGTTTTGAATGGCTAGTCAGTATTTTTCACTTCGCGGCAAAGTCTACATTGGTGACCGCGATGCCAATGGTAACCCGGAGGGCTTGATCCACATCGGCAACGTGCCCGATTGCACCCTGTCCCTCGCCACCGAAACCCTTGAGCATAAGGAGTCCATGTCCGGCCAGGATCTGACAGACGTCTCCATTACCACTTCCAAGAGCGGGGAGCTTTCCTTGACCACGGAAGAGCTGCTCAAGGAGGTCTTTGGCTACATTCTCAATGGTACTGTGACCGACGTCGAAGCCGGCACGGTTGCTGGTCCGGAAGCCCTTTGCACGGCTCCGCAGACCGGACGCATTTATCTGCTGGCAAAGCAGAATGTCTCCAGTGTGGTTTTGACGGACCATGAAAGTGCTGTCATCTCTGCCACCAAGTACACGGTCAACGCCAAGCATGGCAGCATCGAATTCACTGACGTGACAGGGCTCTCTGGAGCAGTCACCGCGGCCTACTCGTACGGGGCTTTCCGTAGCGTTTCCATGTTCACCGCGGATTCGATGGACAAGTGGTTTCGCCTTGAAGGTCTCAACAAGATCACCAACGAACGCGTCGTGGTCGACCTGTACAAGATCGCAATCAATCCGACCGATGGCATGGCCTTCATTTCGGATGAGCTGGGCAACGCCCCCATCAAGGCCAAGGTCCTGGCAGACACCCAGAAGTCGGCGGAAGGATCCCTCGGGCAGTTCGGCCGCATCATCCTGGTGCCCGCTACCTAATCAACCTCGGGGGCTGGTCAAGCCGGCCCCCTTTTAAGGAGTCTTTTTCATGGACAGTTTAGCCAAAGTCGTAGCAGATCCGGTTCGCATTGATATCGCAGGTGGCAGGGAAGAGATCAAACCGATCAAGACCCGGGAGCTGCCGAAACTGTTTAAGGCAGTCAAGCCGGTCCTGTTCGATCTGCAGGAATTGTTCAAACGCCTGCCCAGCGGCTCTGATGAAATCAGCAAGAAGTTCATTATGGCCTACCTCATGGAAGGTTCCGACCAGCTTGTTGAGTGCCTCATTCAGGCGACCGCAATTGCTGCCCGCAAGGAACGGGACTGGGTTGACGATCTTGACCTTGACGAGCTGGTCCTTTTGATGGGCAAGCTGATTGAGGTGAATGGCGATTTTTTGGCCCACAGGGTCCTGCCCCAGTTCGCGACAACCGTAGAGGCAGTGACCGAAGTCTTTCTTGGGCCGGAGCAGTCGACTCCCTCGTCGGAGCAGGATACCGATTAGAGGAAGTCCTCGACTTGTCTTTGGCTGGTTTTTGGGAATTGGCGAAGGTTGTCGAACAAAGGAACAAAAGGGACCTAGTCGACCAAATTAGGGCGCGCCGAGTGGCCATGTACGAAGAGAAGAGCTTTCAGGCAGCAATACAGGAGTTATCCAAATGAGCAACGACCCATCCATTGCAATCAAGGTCCAGGCCGATGCCGATGCTGCCAAGCAAACCCTTCGCGAGCTGGTCCAGCAGGTGAAACAGTCGGGGCGGGAACAGACAGCAGCAGATCGGGCAGCAATCCGTTCCGCTGCTGATCGCGTTAAAGCGACTCGCCAAGTCGTAAATGCCCATGAGGATATGGCCGTAATTGGCGTACGTTCCTCCCGGGATATCAAGGCGGAGATCGACCGGGTAAATGCGGCACTTGCGCGTCTGGCCAAGTCGTCTGGCACCACAGGCAAGGATCTGGAGCGGGCCACCAGGAAAGCCAAGGAGCAGACTGAGAAGCTGCGCAATGAGCTCAACGTAACGGTCTCTGCAATGGACAAGCTCAAGGAGGCGGCGGGTGGTCTTGCTGCTCTTGCCGGCATGGCCATTTCCTTCGTTATTGCTACCAAAAAGGCCATGGAGTTTGAGGATGCTATAATTGATCTCCGTCGTGCTGCCAATCTGACCCGAGAAGAAGGGGAGCAGATGGCTGGCCCGTTCAAGGCCCTTGCCGTTGAGCTGGGTTTGTCTGCTGTCGCGGTTGTTGGCCTGGCCACGGCAGCTGCCAAGACGGGTATTGCCAAAAAGGATCTGTTGGAGTTTGCGCGGGTTGCTTCGGTGGCAGCCATGAACTTCGACATGATTCCGGAAGAGGCGGGCAAGGCCCTGGCTCTGCTGAAAAACGTATTGAATATTTCTGTGAAAGACATGGAGGCATATGTTGCGACGCTCAACGTCCTTGCAGACAATGCCGCCACGACGGAAGCCGATATCATTGATACGCTGGTCCGTGGTGGTTCTTCCGGAACGCAGCTCGGACTTACTGCAAAAGAGACCGCGGCACTTGCGACCACAATCCTTTCCTTGGGTGCCCGTTCAGAGCAGGCGGGCACGGCGATCCGAACCCTGTCCAGTCGTCTTCGTATTGCGGCCGGTGACACTGGCAAGATGGGCCAGGCCCTCGGACGGGTTGTTGGGGACACCAAGCAATTCCAGCAGGCCCTTGCGGTTGACGCAAAGGGGGCTTTGCTTCAGTTCCTGACCGCCTTACGCCAGATGCCAAATGCAGACCGCCTCAATGCTTTGATCGACGTTTTCGGACAGGGCATGGATACGGAGAACATCTCCAAGCTGTCGGACGGCGTGGATATGCTGGCCAAGTCTTTTGGTCTTGCTGCCCAGGACAATGAGACCCTGATCACTTCTCTGACGCAGCTGACCGAAATGAAACTCGGTTCGACCCAGTCGGAAGTCAACAAGATGTCCCAGGCTTTCAGCAACGCTTCCGGAGCACTTGGCAAACTGTTCCTTCCTGCAGTCCGTGCGGCTGCCATTGCTTTGCAGGCCATTGCCCAGACCGTTGAGGCCCTGATCGAAATGTTTCCTAACTTCTCCAGGCTGGCCTTGATTGGAGTGGCCATTGCGGCAGCATGGGGACCATTGCGTTTGGTATTCACGGCGGTGGCTGCGGTAGGCACCCGGGTGCTCGGGGTCTTCCGTTTCCTCTGGACGGCAACAAAGACCTTTACAACGGCTCTTACTGGGGTCCGTATTGCCGCCGTAGGGGCACGGGTCGCCTTCACTGGCATGCTGGGTCCCCTTGGATTGCTTATCACAGGGGCCACGCTGCTTTACGACGCGTGGCAATGGTTCAGCAAGGACGACGCGGTCGAAGGGCTGGAGAAACAGACCGAATTGCTTGAGGGCGTGGCCGAAGCGGTTGACGGAATTGCCGGAGCCCACTCCCAGGCCAGGGACGTCATTTCCAGCGCCATGTCCGATTCGACCGGAAAGATCGAAGAGCTGGCGTCCAATTACAAAGCCGGCACGGTCGTAATTAAACAGGCCCTTGCTGACCAGATTTCCCAGATCGAAGAAAACGCCCGCCGGGAAAGCGAGGCTGTGGCACGCAATAGGGAGTCCCAGGAAGGGGCAACCATGCAGGCCGCCCGCATTGCCTATGAGGCCGAGCAGCAAAAGGTTGAAGCCATTATAGAAGCCGGCAGGCAGATGGTCTCCGTCTGGGAAGCCACGTACGGGGTCGCGGAAGCCCTGGCCAAAGAGTCAGGCGCCAAGATCGAAGACCTGGACGGCGACGCATTGCAAGCCAAGATCGAGGTTTATTCCCAGATTGAGCAAGCCCTTGCCGCTTCCCTTGAACGCCAGATTGCGAACGAGCAGAAGTACCACCAGCAGGCCCTGGCCTTGGAAGAGGAAAGGGTCATGCGGAAGATGGGTCTCGAAGACCGTGTCCGTGCGCTAAAACAAAAGACCATGACGGAGGCCGCGGCTTACGCGGACAGGGCTGCCCAGATCGAAGAAAAGATCGCCCTTGCCATGAAGGCTTCGACCGCTGGCAATATTGACGAGGTCAAGAAGTTCGCAGACGAGGCGACCCAGCTTGCCGGACGGAATGCCGGGGAAGTGGTCGAGCAGATTGAACAGAATGGCAAAAAGGTCTCCCGGGTAATTGTCAGTGAAGCGGAAGCCAATGCCTCCGCCATCGACCAGATGACCCGCGCCCACGAAGTCTTGGACAAGGCCCTGGCCACGGCCGCAGAGAACCGACGCCAGAACGCGGAAATGGAAGCGGCTGGTCAGAAACAGACCCGGGAAGAATTGGAAGAGACCCGAGGCGTTGTTGACAAGCTCAAGGAAAGTGCTGCTACCAAGCTCGACATGAAATTGGTTGCGAATGCCGAGGACGCCGTAGCAGAGATTGAGCGCATCAAGGAATTGGCGGCCGCGACCCAGGCCGAGATCCAGCTTGGTCTAAACATCACCGCGGCACAGACTGCCCTGGACCTCTGGAGGCAGGACCCGACCAATACGGCGTTGGCCATGGAAGCCCAGCTGCAAACGTCCCTCATTGAGCCTGCGGTACAAGAGCTGCGAGCCAAGATGGAGGAGGCGAAGCTGCCTATCCCTGCCACTCTTGAGACATCGGCAGTTACGGCGGCCATGCAAAAGATGGAGGCCGAGCTCGGGGCAGTCCAGACGACTTCCAGGCATGATGTGAATACCAAGGACGTCGACAGGGCAGAAAAAAAGATCAAGTCCCTGGACGGCATCAAAACGGAATCGACACACATCGTGTACCGAAAGATTGTGACCAAAGCGGAAGGCAATAAGGAAGGCGGCCTTGTCCAGGCTTTCGCAAACGGCGGGTCTGTTTGGCGTAGGATTGCCGGTCGTATTCGTGGAGCCGGCACCGGGACAAGCGACTCTATTCGCGCCCTCGTATCAAATGGGGAATTCATTCTGCGGGAGAAAGCCACCCGCATGGTGTCAAGTATTTTCCCCGGTCTGCTTGACCGCATGAACCGTGCAAGCTCCCCCGGTGCAGTTATGAAAATCCTGGCGAGTGTTGGCCAGGCCATAAGTGCCCCGCAGATCCGCATGGCGTCTGGCGGTCTGGTGGCGGCTCCGGCCATGTCGGGCACTTCCATCGGCGAATCTATGCTGGTGACCTTCCGGGCCGGGGACATCGAGTCCAAGGTCCAGATTCAGGATCAGGCAAGCCAAATGTCCATGAAGTCTTTTGTGGACGAATTGTCGAAAATCAAACTGCTCGCGGGGGTATAGTATGGCCACAGCATATCGTCTGTTTAGTTTAGAAGGCGGGCCTTCATTGACCCCGGATCTACTTGGGACCGGGGACCCCGTTGTTGGTATTGCCCCGAGTGTAAACATTGCCTTTGACCATGACCCTCTGAAGACCGGAGTTGTTGTGACGCCTCCTGCTGGCCGCGGTGGTATTATCAGGACCGGCGGAGGAGTCGTTTATCATGACTTCGGGGTTGTCGAAGGCGACGGGGTCCTATATATTGCCGGAAATGTATCGGAAGGCGAATGGCTCACCCCTGCAACAGTGACGGCACTAAAGGCAGCAGAGGCGGTTGTAAATGCGGAATACTATTTCACAGACGGCGTTTCCTGTTGGAAGGTGCGCTGGTCCAGGAACCCAAGAGGGCTCCGGGCCTGGTACGACGCCATGTGGGCGCGTATTGGTCGCATTGAGTATTCCTATGAAATCAATTTTATTGTGGTTACAAAGGAACTCTGATGGCTAGTCCATATCGTGTTTTCCTTTTTGGGGAAGATATTACCAGCAAGGTCTCTGCCGTATCCACGCGATACATGGCGGATTATCTTTGCGGGGAATGTTCTGTTGAGATCGCCGACCGGGCTATTTTGGACGGGCTCATCTTGCCCCGCATCCCACAGGTCCTGGCAATTACCGTTGAGGCCTGGGAGCTGGTGGCCTGGGTCCCGAAAGGGTCTTACTTCCTTGAGCAGATCCGACACCCCCAAGACCAGAATGTTAAAACGTCTTCTGTGTGGGGGCGCTCCTTATCTGCTCGACTCGCCATGCCTTGGGCACAAAAGATTTCAAAGCAGTGGCCTGGTGAGCAAACAATCAATTCAATCATCCAGGAAGTCGCGGCAATGGCTGGCGTGACGGTCAACGTGACCAACGATTTTGACGTTTGCCAATACTGCTACGCCGTGTCCGACCAGACCCCTGCCGAGATCATCCGCGACCTGGCGACCAAGTCAGGCCAAATCCTCTGGCCTGAGATAGACGGCACTTTGACCGTGGCCCCGCGTCTGTACCACGACCTGCCCGACCCGGTGGTCACCCTGGTCGCTGACGAGATCGTCGTGGAGTCTGTTGACCGCAGCGTGCCCGATTTCGGCAACCGGATTTTAGTGTCCGGTGATGCCGCCGTTGCGGGCCTGTCCGTGCAGGTAGTGCCTTTGGCAGATGATGACGCATGTGTCGTCGCGGACGGGGTATCGTCCGTGCGCCTGATCGCCATCGTGATGGGCGCGGATGGTTTACCGGTTGCCCTGGGAACAGAGGTGACATGGAGCGCGTCGTCTGGGTATATGTCCGCACTCACAAGCCAGACTGCCGAAGTGGTCAGGCAGGGCGAAGTGCACCAGGCCGACGACTACACTCACGTGACCCTCGACCTGCCAGCTGAGCGCATAGTCGGCGTTTACAGGCGGCGCGATGTGCGCAGGGCCAGGAACTACTACATGGAGCGCGGCGGGTCCGTATCGGGCCGCGTCATCACGTTTTCGGCCCCGCTGGATTATTACGACCAAGCGCTGGTCGTCGATTATATCGTAAAGGGCGCACCAGCGACGTGGAC
>Ga0265295_1006322_pt1 | contig 14424 bp, 13 predicted proteins | sample Munlansysbiofilm_FD_192503 | JGI IMG/M metagenome (GOLD analysis project Ga0265295, IMG submission 192503) | Leachate microbial communities from a municipal landfill in Southern Ontario, Canada - Methane capture system biofilm | ecosystem: Engineered > Solid waste > Landfill > Unclassified ... | reverse complement strand
TCAACAAACTGTGCTATTATAAGACCTTTCCAAGGCGATACTGTTTGTGCCGGAGAAACTGCTACTTTAACCGTAGAAAATCCACCCTCAGATGTTACATTCACTTTTGAAGGACCCAACGGATTTTTCCAATCATCATCATCACCTGTGGCTATTATTCCCAACGCTCAAGCTGTCAATGGAGGTACTTATATCTTAGTTATCACACCAAACTCAGGATCTCCTGGACCTCCTACTGAAGCTACACTTGTTGTTCATCCAAAACCAGAAATTTCAATCACAACTTCTGACATCTGTATTGGGGAAAACACTCCAGTTACAGCAACAGGAGCATCAACGTATATGTGGAGCAGTGGACAAACCGGATCTTCAATTACCGTTTCCCCAACCACTACCACAACATATACAGTAACAGGCACATCCATACACGGATGTATGGATACAGCGTCAGCAACCGTGAACATTTATGACAATCCAACACTAACAATAACTCCCTCTACTATTTGCTCTGGCGAAGAAGCGATAGCTTCTTCTCCTACAGGTATTTCCTATCTATGGAGCGACAGCTTGGGAACCACAGCTACAGTAAGCCCTATTGTTACTCAACCCGAAACATACACCGTTACGGTCACAGATATTAATGACTGTTTCACTACATCAACGCTTACTGTGAATCCAACCCCTACTATCGAAGCCTTTGGAGATGAAATTTGCGTCGGCGAACAAGCTCAAATACATGCTACTGGTGGTGACACATACGTCTGGAGCAATGGCATGCAAGGCGAATCCCTTTATGTAAGCCCAACTATTACTATGGATTACTCAGTGACTGGGACAAACCAATTTGGTTGTAAAGATGAAGACCATACAAGCGTGACGGTTCATCCAAAGCCCACAGCTAATTTTAACACAGCTACAGACCTTGTTTCGCTAGATAGCCCTGATCTTGATTTTGTAGATGCATCTATAGGAGCTGATTCCTGGTTCTGGAACTTTGGAAACTTCTCTTCTCAAAACAACACTTCAATATTGCAAAACCCAACTTATACTTATACTTCTGTTGGTCATTTCACAACATGGTTGGTCGTTACAACTGAATTTGGATGTATGGACTCTGTTCATAAAGTTATTCAAGTTGAAAGTCCATTCTCTTTCTATATTCCAAATGCTTTCTCCCCTGACAGAGATGGTCTTAATGAAGTTTTCAAACCATACGGAAGAGGCATTGATCCCTCCGAATACACGATGATGATTTTTGACCGATGGGGAAAGTTAATCTATAAATCACATACTCTTTTTGATTCTTGGGATGGTTATATCAATGGAGAAAGAGCACCTCAAGGATTGTATGTTTACCGCTTCTTTATAAAAGATTTGGAAGGCAGAAGACGAGAATACAGCGGACACTTTACAATACTGCGTTAATTGTATCTGAAAATAAAAAAAGCCAATTTCAACGGAAATTGGCTTTTTTTATATAAATATTGAAATTTTCAAAAAAGTCTTGTCTTAAAATGCCGTAAAACAAATCTGATTTACGCTTTTTTTGTACATTTGCAAAATGTATTAACCAATAACAATACTAATATTATATGTTTGAAAATTTAAGCGATAAACTTGATAGAGCCTTTAAGGTACTAAAAGGACATGGTCAAATTACCGAAATAAATGTTGCTGAAACTTTAAAAGAGGTTCGCAAAGCGCTTTTAGATGCCGACGTAAGTTACAAAGTGGCCAAAGATTTTGCGGATGAAGTTAAAAGAAAAGCACTAGGTCAAAATGTTTTAACTGCTCTTTCGCCATCACAATTGATGATTAAAATTGTGCATGATGAGTTGACGGAACTTATGGGTTCTACAAAAGTAGACATCGAAACACAAGCCAACCCAACAATTATACTAATGGCTGGTTTGCAAGGATCAGGAAAAACTACTTTTTCAGCCAAACTAGCATCCCATCTAAAGAATAAAAGAGGAAAAAAACCTTTGCTTGTTGCCTGTGACGTTTACCGTCCAGCAGCGATTGACCAACTTCAAACCCTTGGTAGTCAAATTGGAGTTGAAGTATTTTCCGACATCGAAAGCAAAAAACCAGTTGACATTGCCCTAAAAGCAGTAAAACATGCTAAAATGAACGGCTTCAATACCGTGATTATAGATACGGCAGGTCGATTGGCAGTAGACGAAATGATGATGGATGAAATTAGTTCCCTGAAAAACAACCTGAATCCACACGAAATATTATTTGTAGTTGACTCCATGACGGGCCAAGATGCAGTGAATACGGCTAAAGCATTTAATGACCGTTTGGACTTTACGGGTGTAATTTTGACAAAACTAGATGGGGATACTCGTGGTGGTGCTGCACTAACCATAAAATCTATCGTAAATAAGCCCATCAAATTTGTGGGCTTGGGCGAAAAAATGGACGCCATTGATGTTTTCCATCCAGAACGTATGGCAGATCGGATTTTGGGCATGGGCGACATCGTCACTTTTGTGGAGAAAGCTCAAGAACAATATGATGAAGAAGAGGCTAAAAAACTTCAGAAAAAAATTGCCAAAGATCAATTTAACTTTAACGACTTTTTGGGACAAATCAACCAAATAAAAAAAATGGGAAACATCAAGGATTTAGTGGGGATGATTCCAGGAATGTCAAAAGCCGTTAAAAACGTCGACATTGACGAAAATGCTTTCAAAGGCATCGAAGCCATCATTCAATCGATGACTCCTGAAGAGAGAGAAAACCCAATATTGCTTAATGGAAGCAGACGCAAAAGAATTGCCTCAGGGAGCGGAACAAATATTCAAGAGGTAAACCGATTGATTAAACAGTTTGATGATACCCGCAAAATGATGAAAATGGTAACTACAAACAAGGGTGCTCTTCCTAAAAGAATAAAACGCTAAAAAATAAAAATAAAAATCACCATGAAAATCATTGACGGAAAAGAGATTTCCAACAAAATAAAAAAAGAAATTATTACAGAGGTCGAAAATATGCTAGACAAGGGCTTAAGAGCACCACATTTAGCGGCCATTTTAGTGGGAGAAGATGAAGCTAGTCAGACTTATGTTGCCAACAAAGAAAAAGCAGCCAAGGAGGTCGGATTTATCTCTTCCATCTATCGCTTTCCGTCCACCATAAGCGAAAAAGAACTTTTAGAGTCCATCGGATTTATCAACGACGATAATGATATTGATGGATTGATTATACAACTCCCTTTGCCTAAACATATTTGCGAAAAAAGAATTATTCAAGCCATTAAACCCGAAAAAGATGTAGACGGATTTCATCCAGAAAACGTTGGCAAAATGGTATTGGGACAAGAAACATATTTGCCTGCAACTCCATCAGGAATTATAGAAATGCTCTCGCACGCCAAGATTGAAACCGAAGGCAAAGAATGTGTTGTACTGGGTCGTAGCAACATAGTAGGCAGACCGATGTCCATCCTAATGTCTCGAAATTCTAACCCCGGAAACTGCTCTGTTACAGTTTGTCACACTAAAACAAAAAACTTACGTGAAATTTGTAAGCGGGCTGATATTCTAATTATAGCCATCGGCCAACCACAAATGATTGACGAAACATATATTAAAAAAGGAGCCACTATTATTGACGTCGGCATTCACAGAATTGAAGACAGCAGCAAAAAATCGGGTTTCAGATTGGTTGGTGATGTTCATTATGAATCTGCAGCAAAACTTGCAGGAGCCATTTCTCCAGTTCCTGGCGGAGTGGGACCCATGACAATTGCAGGATTGCTCCAAAACACATTGAAAGCAGCAAAAAAATCACTCCAATAGCAAGCCAAAACGAATCAACACAATAATTATGAAAAGATTATGCATGTTATTCATCCTTATTACAACATTTTTCATGTCGTTTGCTCAAACGGATTCTTTAAATACTCCCGAAAAAATTTGCGAGCACTTTTTCTTTATTATGCAAGACAACAGCGACAATGCCGTTGATTTTCTCTTTTCGACAAATCCCTTTTTCGACATAGCAAACATGCCGCAATTGGACGAGATTAAAGGCAAATTGAACAAACTATACTATTTTGGAAATATGCATGGCTGGGATTTTTCTTCAAAATGCGAATTATCTCCAAACCTATCTCAATATACATACATCGTCCGTTATACTCGTCAACCCATAAAAGTTGAATTTAATTTCTATAAACCCGACAAACGCTGGCAAATACAAACTTTTAAATTTGATGAGGATTTTAAAAACGACTTCGAAAAAACTCCAAAGCAATATTTTAACGATAAAAAATAAAACTTTGCAAAATAATAAAGCGAAGAAGATTCCGTTACTACAGAGAAAATAAAAAAACATATAGAAAATTATTAAACATGTTTTCCATTAAAATTTAAAGAATTGAAATCTATAAATCATACTTTTCGTTTTTTCCTTGCATTGATAGTCATCATTCCAGTCATGTTTTCATGTTCCACCAAAAAAAACAAATGGACAAATAGGACATATCATGGTATTACGGCAAAATATAATATTCTTTTTAATGGCAAAGAGAGCTACAAAAGCGGACTGTTTGAACTAAATAAAAATGCGAAAGAAAATTACACTCGCATTTTGCCCGTTTTCCCTCGATTTCAAAAAACCGAAGCTCAAGCAGTGGCTCCACAAATGGACAGAGTTATTGAAAAATCGTCTAAAGCCATCAAAAAACACTCTATTTATATTCGTGGAAAAGAGTATAACAAGTACATTCCTATGGCTTACCAAATGATGGGGGAAGCTTTTTTTTATAAACAAGAGTATGAAACAGCTCAACGAACGTTTAATTTTATCATTAATAATTATAAAAATCCCGACGTTATCCTTGAGGCCTCCATTTGGCTTGCTCGAACTTCCTCCGAATTGGATGAAATGACCCGAGCCGATTTTCTTTTTGAAGAACTAAAATATAAATTTGAAAAATCATCCAGCAAAAAACTGAAATTGCTCTTCAATATGGCATATGCTGATTTCTTCATCAAACAAGAGAGTTATCAACCAGCAATAATTCCTATTCAAGATGCATTGATGATAAAAATGCCAAAAGATCAAAAAACAAGACTATTATTTATTTTAGCTCAATTATACGAAAAAACAGGCTCTTTTGAAGCGGCTTATGACAACTATAAAATGGTTATTAAGCGCAATCCAAAATACGAAATGTCATTTAATGCTCACATCAACATGGCCAAGTGCATCTCAAACGGAACTGGCGACAAACAATATGTCATGAATATTCTTGAAAAACTCTTGAAAGAGAAAAAAAATGATGAATTTCATGATGTCATTTACTATACATTGGCCGAAGTTTCCCTGATGGAGCCCGACGAACCATCTGCAATAGAATACCTGACAAAATCAGTAGAATCGAGCACCCACAACAATACTCAAAAAGCAGTATCCGCCCTTAGCTTGGCCGATATTCACTTCAGAAATTTAAATTATACTGAGGCACAAAAATATTATGATACCACGATTACTTTTTTACCAAAAGAGTATCCAAACTTAAATGAAATAAAAATAAAAACAGAGCTACTAACCAAATTGGTGACCAATCTAAATATTGTTCAAACCCAAGACAGTTTGCAACGCATAGCACTGATGTCGGAATCCGATAGAAATCGTTTTATCGACAAATTAATTGCCGATTACAACGAACAAGAGCGAGCTCGCCTGGAAGAAGAACGACTCCGACAAATTGCCATTGCACAAGCCAATATGAATCGCCCACCGGATTTGGCGACCGCCGGAAACTGGTATTTCTACAATCCTTCAGCCATGGCTTATGGATCCAATGAGTTTAGGCAAAAATGGGGAGAACGAAAATTGGAAGACAATTGGCGATTGAGCAACAAACAGCTTACTAACATTTTGGAAGACGACCCATTTGCCGATCCATACGACGATGAAGACGACGAGGACACCATTGTAGCAAGACCAACCGACCCCAAAAACAGACAAACATATATGGTGAACTTGCCCCTCACCGAAGAACGAATGAACAGATCGCATGAACTGATTGTCAAAGCACTCTATAATGCAGCTTTTATATACAGAGATGGACTAAAAGACATTCCCAAATCAAACGAAACATTTGAGTCACTTGTGCAACGCTATCCCAATCACAACCTAGCCCTTCAATCTTATTTTATTCTATATCAAGCACATACCGAATCAAACAACACTGACAAAGCAAATTATTACAAGAACATAATTCTTAACAATTTCCCCGAGAGTGATTATGCGGAGATTCTTAAAGATCCTAATTATTATTCTAAAATTGAAGAACGCAACAAAGCCGGCGAAAACTTATACAAAATAACGTATGAAGCTTTCCAAAGTAAAAACTATGCAATTGTAATTCAAAATGGAAACGAAGCTGGTAAAAATTTCAAAAAAAATGAAGACCTTGTAGCTCGCTTTGAATATTTGAAAGCCATTTCACACGAGTTTGTTAACGGTACAGATTCGTTGGTAGCCAATCTCGAAAAATTCATCATCCAGCATCCCACTCACCCACTCACCGAGCGTGCTCAAATTATTCTTAGCACTAAAAAACCAGCAACTGGCAGCGGACTTGGCAATGCTGCTGATTCTAATAGTGTTCAAAACAATTTCATTTATAGTCAAAATGAGTTTCATTTCTATGTTTTTATAGCCGATATAAGAAAAGCGAATTTTAATGATATGAAAATTCGAATTTCTGATTTCAACACAAAGTTTTTTGGCACTCAGAAATTTGAAATTAGCAGCATGTATCTAGACAATACAACTCAAATAATTACGATTTCAAAATTCGATAATAAAACGAAAGCAATGGACTATTTGAATTTTATAAAAGAACATGCTGACGTAATGAAAGGCATCAACACAAATGATATTACACAATATATAATGTCGGACAAAAACTATTTGCTCTACTACCGAAATAAAGATTTACGGTCAAAATACGATGCTTTTTTTAAAGAACATTATTTAAAATAAGAGAGACTAAAAAAACCTCAACGTCTGATTTTAAAGATACGAAAATCAAACACATATAAAAATCGTTTTTTACTATAAATAGCTTAGACTGGTTTTAATGTGCGTAAATAGTGAATTCTCAAACAAAATAAAAACACAAAAAAAAACATTGCACATTTTTTTGTATTTATCAAAATTTGATGTAATTTGGCTCTTTAATAACAAATAATATGGCAAAAAACTACGAACAAGAAATCCCTTCAATTAATTTAATTGCTTCGGGAACAATTTTTAAAGGCGACATTACTTCTAATGGTGATTTTAGAATTGACGGTACACTAATCGGCTCGATAACATCAAAATCAAAGGTCGTAATTGGTACAACAGGCGTTGTGGATGGCGAAATCCACTGTCAAAATGCTGATTTTTCAGGAAAAATAAAAGCCGATGTCAAAGTTGGCGAACTGCTTACACTTAAATCAACCTCTAACTTAATTGGAAATTTGACTATTGGAAAACTGGCGATTGAACCTGGTGCTCAATTTACTGGAAATTGCTCAATGGAGAACGAAAAATACACTCCAACCGACGAGACATTAGATGACGAATAGACGAAACAATCGACTGAAAGATTATGCAAAATACTCTTCATTGGCTTTTCAAATGATGAGTATTATTGTAATTGGGACTTTTGGAGGTCTTAAACTGGATCAATACACATCGATAAAATTCCCTATTTTCACCCTTTGTTTATCGCTTCTATCGGTATTCATAGCTATTTACATAGGAATCAAAGATTTTCTAAAAAAATAATATTGTATGGTAAAAAAACTTTTTTTTCGCTTTATTATCTACATATTGGCTCTTAGTATTGTCATGATACTATTGCAACAAATCCTTATCAAAACAGCCCCTAACCTTATTTCAGAGGCATTTCCATGGATTCTTCTTCTGTTTATCACTGTTAGCCTAGCTTTTCATTACTTCATCATAAAATTTGCTGTAGATAAGCCAAAGAAATTTGTCAATATGTTTTTGGGAGGAACCACCGCTAAGCTACTTATTTATTTATCTACAATTCTAATCGTAATTTTCACAACCAAAGGGAGTGCAAAAATATTTATTCTGAATTTTGCATTTTCATATTTACTTTTTACATTTTTTGAACTTTTAATAGTTTTAAAACAATTAAAAATAATCCAATCCAACAATTTGAAAGACACAGATTTAAAGAAATAAAAGCGGGGGATATTGAAATTTAAGAATTTATTTATCGAGAAATCTTTTTTCTAATTAAAAAAATTGCATAAATTGGCTGTCTGAAATGCAAAAACAACATAAAGCATCATGAGAAGAATTAATTTAAACAAAACCTTATCCATACTTGTATTGTTTTTTCTTGTGTTTATTACTACACAAACGACACAGGCATCTGAGGGTGAAAAAGAAAAATTTAATGCGGGTGAATTAATAATCGACCATATTATTGATAGCCATGAATGGCACATTGCTACAGTGGGCGAAAAACATATTTCCATTCCATTGCCCATTATTATTTTAGATGGTGGAAAAATAAAAACTTTTATGTCGTCTCGCTTTGAACACGGCCATGCAACATATAAAGGCTACGCTTTGCCTGCTGAAGGCCCTCATAAGGGAAAAATCGTAAAAGTACAAGAAGATGGAAACATTGACGAAAATGCCAAAATTTATGATTTTTCAATTACAAAAAATGTATTTTCGCTTTTTATAAGTATATTCATTATTAGCATACTTTTTGTTCGAATTTCTAAACGTTATCAAAAAAAACCAGTATCCAGTCCTAAAGGCTTACAATCGCTGATTGAACCGATTATCGTTTTTGTAGTAGATGATATTGCCAAAAGTTCAATTGGTCCAAAATACCAAAAATACTTACCATTTTTACTCACACTATTCTTTTTCATACTCATAAACAACCTTATGGGATTGATTCCTTTTTTTCCAGGTGGGGCTAACGTAACAGGTAATATTACCGTATGTGCGGTATTAGCATTGTTTACATTTTTGGTCATTACATTTACTGGAAACAAAAACTATTGGGCACACATGTTCAACACGCCTGGTGTTCCATGGTGGCTAAAACTCCCCCTTCCATTGATGCCTATAATTGAGGTTTTGGGTGCCATCACAAAACCATTTGTATTAATGGTTCGTCTTTTTGCAAACATCACAGCAGGACATATCATCGCTCTGGGATTTGTCTGCTTAATTATTATTTTCGGAGAAATATCGGCAGCAGCCGCATACGGAATTTCAGTTGTTTCGGTACTACTATCTGTTTTTATCGGAATGCTTGAAATATTAGTTAGCTTTATACAAGCCTATGTTTTCACACTATTGTCTGCCCTCTATTTTGGAATGGCCGTAGAAGAGCATCATCACGAGCATGAGCTTGTTCCTGAAGCAGTGAACGCAATTACAGAATAAGAAACACTATTGTTTAACCAAAAAAATAAAATCATGTCAATTTTATCAGTTATCTTACAAGCAGCAGCCGACAACTCGTTAGCATTACTTGGATCCGCTCTAGGAGCAGCAATTACAGTAATCGCAGCAGGTTACGGTATTGGCAACATCGGAAAAAGCGCATTGGAATCCATTGCACGTCAACCCGAAGCAGCTGGCGACATCCGCTCTAGTATGATTGTGGCAGCCGCTCTTATCGAGGGTGTTGCATTCTTCGCTATTGTGGTTTGCTTGTTAATTTTGTTTGTTTAATCAAACATTCACAACATACTCTTCTGCGGTTGGCAGAAGGGTATGTTTTATCAGAAGAAATTAATACAATAATATAATATTAGATCACATGGAATTAATACAACCAGGAATTGGATTGGCTTTTTGGATGATTTTATCATTCGGTATTTTGTTTTTCATCCTTACCAAGTTTGCATGGAAACCAATTTTAAAAATGCTAAAAGAGAGAGAAGACGCCATTGACACCGCTCTTCATGCTGCCGAAAAAGCACGTGCAGAAATCTCTACCATCCAGAGCGAAAACGAAGCACTGTTAGTGCTCGCCAAAGAAGAAAGAGATGTGATACTTTCGGAAGCTCGAAAAATCAAAGACAATATCCTTGAAGAAGCCAAAGAGAGAGCACATGTTGAAGGACAACGCATTATTGACAGTGCACGAGAAAACATCCATTTTGAAAAAATGCAAGCCATCACTGATTTGAAAAACGAAGTAGCAAAGCTGTCCATTGAAATCGCTGAAAAAATACTTCGCGAGGAACTTTCAAACAAAGAAAGAAGTCATCAAATCATTAAAGACATGGTCAAAGAAATTAAGCTTAATTAGAACACATTCCGATGAGATACACTAAGGTAAAGAAAAGATATGCCAAAGCACTATTTGATTTAGCAGAAGAGCTAAAAATCATAGAAAACATTCATGATGACATGCAATTCCTGATTCAAGTATGCAAACAAGTCCCAGAATTTAACATTTTGATGAGAAGTCCTATCATCAAATCGGATAAAAAAATCAATATTCTTTCGGCTATTATGCCAGCATCTACCCATCTGGTCACCAAAAAGTTCATCGAAATAGTGACTCGAAAAAACAGGGAACTATTTTTAGATGCAATGAGCTTGGAATTCATCGAATTATACAAAGAATATCACAAAATACAAACGGTTTACTTAACGACCGCACAAGATCTAAGCGAAGACTTAAGAACACTTATTAAATCAACAATTTCTACCGAAATAGACTCTGAAATTGAATTGATTGAAAACTTGGATAGCGAGCTCATTGGTGGCTTTGTTATCAAAGTAAAAGACAAAATATTTGATTCTAGTTTTAAAGGAAAAATTGACAAATTGAAAAAAGAATTTTCAGAAAACATATATAAAAAAGGATTTTAATAACATAAAAATAGAATAACATGGCCGAAATTAAACCTGCTGAAGTATCTGCTATATTACGTCAACAGTTATCAGGATTTCATAGTGAAGCCGAATTGGCAGAAACAGGAACCATTTTGGAAGTTGGAGATGGTATTGCACGTGTATACGGATTAAATAATGCACAATCGGGCGAGTTGGTAAAATTCGACAAAGGAAATGTAATGGGCATTGTGCTTAATCTTGAAGAAGACAATGTGGGAATTGTATTATTGGGCGAAGCCAAAACATTAAACGAAGGCGACATTTGTAAACGTACCAAGCAAATTGCTTCCATCAAAGTGAGTGAAAATATGGTTGGACGCGTTATCAACACTTTGGGAGCTCCCATTGATGGGAAGGGTGAAATTGCGGGACCTTCGTACGAAATGCCTATTGACCGTAAAGCCCCTGGTGTAATTTTTCGCCAACCTGTTAAAGAACCTCTACAAACGGGAATTAAGGCTATTGATGCCATGATTCCAATCGGTCGAGGACAACGTGAACTTATCATTGGCGACCGTCAAACAGGAAAAACAACCATCGCCATCGATACCATCATTAACCAAAAAGAATTTTACGACAAAGGCGAGCCTGTATATTGTATTTATGTTGCCATTGGGCAAAAAGGCTCAACGGTAGCTAATATTTTGAAAACCTTGGAAGAAAAAGGAGCAATGGCATACACTATTATCGTGGTTGCAACGGCTTCAGATCCTGCTGCGATGCAATTTTATGCACCCTTTGCAGGAGCTGCTATCGGAGAGTTTTTCCGCGATACTGGACGTCCGGCCTTAATTATTTATGATGATTTATCGAAACAAGCGGTATCTTACCGTGAAGTATCTCTTCTTCTTCGTCGTCCACCAGGACGTGAAGCTTATCCTGGAGATGTTTTCTATCTTCACTCTCGCTTATTGGAAAGAGCAGCAAAGATTATTGAATCCGACGAAGTTGCCAGAAACATGAATGATCTACCAGACTCTATCAAACACATGGTAAAAGGTGGAGGTTCGCTAACCGCACTTCCTATCATTGAAACACAAGCGGGTGACGTTTCGGCTTATATTCCAACCAATGTAATTTCAATTACCGATGGTCAAATATTTCTCGAAACCAATCTTTTCAACGCCGGTATTCGTCCAGCCATCAACGTGGGTATTTCAGTATCTCGTGTTGGAGGTAATGCCCAAATCAAATCCATGAAAAAAGTAGCCGGTACTCTTAAGATTGACCAAGCTCAATATCGCGAACTGGAAGCTTTCTCTAAATTTGGTTCTGATTTGGATGCTAGTACAAAAGCAGTTTTGGATAAAGGAATTCGGAACGTAGAAATATTAAAACAACCCGAACAAAGCCCCATGGCGGTTGAAAAACAAATTGCTATCATTTTTTGTGGAACCAGAGGTCTACTTCAAAATATCCCAATCAGAAATATCAAAAATTTTGAAACAGAATATCTTCATTTCTTATCTGAAAGACATGCAGATACACTTGCCGATCTGAAAAAAGGAAAATTTGATGACCAAATTATCAAAGTTCTAGAAACTGCTTGCAGCGACATTGCTGCAAAATATATCGATTAAATAAAACATCAATAATAAAAGATTATGTCGAGTTTAAAGGAAGTTAGAAACAGAATCACATCCATTGATTCAACACGGAAAATTACGAGTGCCATGAAGATGGTATCTGCCTCCAAACTTCGCAGGGCTCAATCATTAATTGTTCAGCTTCGTCCATATGCCCGTAAACTAAATGAACTAATAAGCAACTTAAGTGGCTCTTTGAATAAAGATGAAAATCCTCTCTTTAAACAACACGAAGAGATTAATAAGGTTCTTTTGATAGTCGTTTCTTCAAACCGGGGCTTGTGTGGTGGATTTAATTCAAATATTTTAAAATATACGACAAAGCTTATAGAAACAACTTATAAAGAACAAAACGCTGCAGGAAATTTAAAATTTATCACCATAGGCAGAAAAGCCACTGAGTTCGTCTTGAAAAAGCATGGAAATCTTATTGAATCCTATGATCACCTAACCGAAAAAACAAACTTTGAAGAATGTGTTGGAATTGCCAATATGCTAATGGAAAAATATTCAAATGGCGAATTTGAAAAAATAGAAATTATTTATCACCAATTTGTAAATGCTGGTTATCAGGAAGTTGTACAGGAAGTTTTCCTTCCCATACAACCTCCTAAAGTAGATGAAAATAGTTTGAAATTTGAAACTGATTACATCTATCAACCTGATAAAGAGAGCATAACAGAAGACATAGTTCCAAAGATTTTACGTTTGCAATTCTACAAGGCCATTGTCGATTCTGTTGCTTCCGAACATGGTGCTCGAATGACAGCGATGCACAAAGCCACTGACAATGCTACCGATATTCTTAAAGATCTTAAACTGGTTTATAATAAAGCACGCCAAGCGGCAATTACCAATGAGATTCTCGAAATTGTTTCGGGCGCCGAAGCACTTGAAAATGCCTAACTTTTAATATTTAAAAAAAGCACGAATGAAAATCATTCGTGCTTTTTTTTTCTACAATAAACCATCGATTCATTTGTCGATTTCTCTGAAAATCAATAAAATAGCAGAAATATATTACTACATTTATGTCTTTAAAAAAACAGGCTTTGGTATAAAAACAATAAATTATCCTAAAGAATAAAAATTGCTCGTAAATAAAAGCAAAAAAAAATGTAATTTTGTAGGTATGGAAAGAAGATTGAAAATTCAAAAAAGCGCCTTCACTACAATTGAAGAGGAAAAAAACGCCATAGCGAATCTTACGAAAAGCGTGAACAATGATTTTATTGACGCAGTAGAATTGATTTTTCACTCAAAAGGTCGAGTAATCGTTACAGGAATTGGAAAAAGTGCCAACATTGGTCAAAAAATAGTAGCCACCTTTAACTCCACCGGAACTCCGGCTTCTTTTATGCATGCCGCCGATGCTATTCATGGCGACTTAGGTATTATACAAAGAGACGATGTTGTGATTTGCATCTCAAAAAGTGGAGATACTCCCGAAATAACTTTGCTTCTCCCATTAATTAAAATGCTGGGAAATAAAGTTATTGGAATCACTGGAAACCCCGACTCATATTTGGCAAAAAACAGCCATTTTACTATAGACGTAAGCGTACCCAAGGAAGCTTGTCCGAACAACCTCGCTCCTACTTCAAGCACTACTGCTCAACTTGTTATGGGCGATGCACTCGCAGTTTGCCTACTTGAGCTCAGAGGTTTTACATCCAAGGATTTTGCAAAATTTCATCCCGGCGGTGCACTCGGGAAAAAACTATATATGACCGTAAACGACTTATGTTCGAGGAATGAGGTGCCCATTGTTCATCCCAATGATAATATAAAAAAAGTAATTATCGAAATTTCTGAAAAGAGATTGGGCATGACAGCCGTTATTGATAATAAGATTATTGTGGGAATAATAACCGATGGCGATTTAAGACGAATGATGCAAAAAGAAGAG
>Ga0265295_1006321_pt1 | contig 14425 bp, 8 predicted proteins | sample Munlansysbiofilm_FD_192503 | JGI IMG/M metagenome (GOLD analysis project Ga0265295, IMG submission 192503) | Leachate microbial communities from a municipal landfill in Southern Ontario, Canada - Methane capture system biofilm | ecosystem: Engineered > Solid waste > Landfill > Unclassified ... | reverse complement strand
CCATAGGGAACCTCATAGTTTTCAACGGGAAATCCAAAGTCGAACTCAACTGTTGCTGGATTTACGTATGCGTTGAAGTTGGGGAGTTTGTCTGCAATGGGGCCAAAGATAAGACCCGCCTGTCGTGCGTTTTTAAAGTTTTCACCGTTGATCCACACGAGATCCATGGTGCCGGTCTTTTTCCCGGCCTGTTTTTCGGTGAGGAGCTTGTTGACAAACACCTCAGCATCCATGGGTACCCGGTTGAGTTTTATGTCAAATTCTTTCTTCACCGTTTTAGCCACATATCCGTCGATCCAGGCGTTGATGGTGGCTGAACCTCCCCACATGTAGAAGTTGACCCCTGTACCCCTGGCATTTATCAAGGCCTCATCATAGGATAGCAACTCCTGCTGGGCGGTCTGTCTCTGGCAGGAGAGGGTCAAAAGAGCCATACCCATCATAAAAAGGCCCAGCATAAGAAACGTTTTTTTCATCGATTTTCCCCCTTTAAAATACGATGGACAATGAGATCAACCCTGTCACCGGTTTGAAACCCGTTGTAAAGCGCATGAATATGGATAATCGTGTCATTGTTTTTTAAATGATAACTGATGTTGGTCCCAAAGAAAACGATTTTTACTATCTCCCAGGGGCCTTCGCCATTGTTAGCGATCGCTGCAGCCTCGGCCCTGAAGAAGTAATCCCCGGTGGAAAAATCAAGGTTCTTCCCAGTTCCGTTGTCAAGAATCTTTACCTTGCCCAGGATATCGGGTGTCAGGCGGTTCACATGGCCAAGAAATGCCGCGGCTCTTACGGATATGGGTTCATGGAAAACTTTTTCCACCCGGTCGAGCTGAATAAGTTCGCCATCGAGCATGATTCCCATGCGGTCGGACATGCTGAACGCCTCGGCCTGGTCGTGCATCACGCAGATGGTGGTGGTATTGAACAGCTTCTGGGTATTGCGGATAAAAAGAGCCGTGTCCGCCTTGAGGTTCTTGTCAAGGTTGGCAAAGGGTTCGTCCAGCAGCAGAACGCCGGGGTTGATCACCATGGCCCTTGCAATGGCCACCCTCTGCTGCTGACCCGCACTCAGCTTTTTTGGATATTGATCCACCTTTTCCAGGATCTGGAAGCACTCCAGCATCTCCATCACCTTTTCCCGGACGACCTTTTTTTTCGTTCGTGAAGCTCGAAGCCCAAAGGCTATGTTGTCAAAAACCGTCATGTTGGGAAAGAGCAGAAAATCCTGAAACACCATGACAGCAGGATTTCTATTTGCCAGGCCTGTTTCCTTAAAGACGATTTCACCGGAATCAGGCGTTTCCATGCCTGCTATTATCTTTAAAAGGGTGGTCTTGCCCACGCCCGAGGGGCCGATAAACGAGATGATCTCTCCCCTGTCCGCCGTAAAGTTGATATTTTTAAGGATTTTTTGACCGTTAAATGATTTACTGACCTCTTTTACTTTAAAAAACATTCAGTGTCGTCCAGGTAGGTTTTGATCTTTTCAAAGGTGAATTTGTCCTTCAGGGTTCGTTTGGAATCTGTGTATTCAAACCAGGCCATATAGCACCAGCTAAAGGCCCTGAGCAGGATGGTTCGTTCAAGGATGGCCGTTTTAAACTCAAGCTCTTTAAAGGAAAAGTCAGGCAGGACGAGCCGGTAATAATCCCTTAGAAAATCGATCCTTTGTTCCGGCGTAAATCTGAAATCTGACTTCCACAGGGTGGTGGTGGGAATGAGAAAATGGGCAAGATCCTGGTACCTGCACGAGACAACAGCCTTTTCCCAATCCACGAGAAATCCTCTGTTTTCATTATTCTTCTTGTTATCCTGGATGATGAAATTACCCGAATTGACCTCGGTGTTCACCATGCAGAGGGGCTCATTGGCAAACAGCGCCCCGTGGTCATTGTTGAGCCGTAAAATTTTTCCGTGATAGGCGAGAAGCTGCTGTCGCTGCTCTTTCATCGGATGAAGGGGAAATCTTTCGATTAAATGAAGACTTTCGTCCGCGATATCCAGGATGGGATTTTCCTGAACCAGCATATCCCGGGAAACGGGTAAACCATGGATGGAGGCAAAGATCCGGGGCACCTGGTCGAGATCCCGGGTAAAATCAAATCGTCTGCCCGGAATGAACTCCATGAGCATCACGCCTCCGAGGGGCGAATCCGACGCCACAAAAAAGGGCGTGGGGGTTACGCCGGATGGTTCAACGGCCTTTAGGACATTGTACTCATATCGTATCTGATCCGCCTGATTGATCTGGCTGCCGTGGTTGATGCGAAAGAGGTATTTGGTCCTGCCGGAAACCACAAGGTGGTTTTGATTGTATTCCCCGGCGGCAAGGAAAGAAACCTGGTCCACCCGGTCAAGCCAGCCGTTTTCCAGGATAATATGTTCAATGGTTTTTGAATAGGTCATAACTCGTTAATTTTAATAGTATAGTTTCCCTGAATGGTTTTAGCCTCTTCAACGATCTGCCTGTGGTGTGTAAAAAGAATAACCTGATTTTTCCTGGACAGATCAGCCAGAACCTTGAGGGTTGCCTTTGACCGGTTATCGTCGAAGTTTATCAGAATATCATCCACAATAAAGGGCATGGGTTCATTCTTTTCAAGGCGCCACTCGAGAGTTGCAAGGCGGAGGGCAAGGAAAAGCTGGTCCCGGGTACCTGAGCTCATTTTTTCCACTGTCAAACGCAGGTTGTCCGGGCGTAAGCCGACAAGAATCGGTCCACCCTTATCATCCACATCGGTTCGCAACCCCGTAAACGATCCCATGGTTAAATCGTTGAAGTATCCAGAGGCAATTCTCAGAACAGGATCCTGATGCTCTTCCCGGTATTTTTCTATCTCCTGCTGTAAAATTTTTGAGGAGAGCTTTAACAACGAGTATCTTTTGGATAATCGCCGAATTACGGTCAGCTCCTGCTCCATCTCCTCTGCAATCCAAGCTGCCTTACCACTGCCATCCATAGCTGCAAGTCTGGTTTTTTCCTCGCCGATTATCTGGGAGATTCTATTGATCTCAGGGTTTATTCTTTTTTCGATATCCCGTTGAAGAGTGCCAATTTGGCCCGGCAGCCCATCCACATCAGCCTCTGCTGCCTGCCGAATAATTTCTTCAATGTCTGCGCCGGCCACGATCCGGGCCAGGAGTGCCTCGGTATCAGAAATTTTTTCCTGCAGCCGTTGATATTCGGCAAACCTGGCTGTCACGGTTGAGACGTCTTCGGGTTTCGCACACTTGGCAATGCTTAAGAGTTCTTTCATCTGTTCGTTTGTGCTTTCCAGGGTCTTTTCAGCGGTCGAGACTTCCCGGTGCAGGGAGTCTATCTCCTCAGAAAGCTTGTCATACAGGGTGCTGTTCTTTTGAGCCTGGTTGAGCATGGCTCTCAACTTCAAAATTGACTGGTCCAGGGGCAGGTCCACCATGTCGGGAGCAACGGTTTTGAGCAGTTCAACTACCGCCGCCTCCAACTCATCAGCATCCCGTTGAATACCTTTGATACGTTTTTTAAGATCATCCGCCTCTTTAAGCTTATCAAAGCAATTCTGAAGATTATCCATCAGATCAATGGCCTCTAACGTTGAAATATCGCCTTTGAGTCCCAGATCCAGAAAAGCCTTTCGCCATTGTTTCTGCCAGTCGGTCAAATCCTCCCGGGCAGTTTTGAGATCTTCCTCTGACTGGGCCCAGGCCTTTTGTGCCTGGGCCTGTTTTTCTTTGACTTTTTCAAGTCTTGCCCTTTCATGGGCCATCTTCTCCAGGAGAGCCTCTGCAAAGACTAAAACCGGCCCAAGTTCTTCACTGTCAGGCGGGGCATCTTCTCCCGCAGATCCCACAGAGCCCGCAGAATTCATAGAGCCCATGGATCTGATCTCTTCCCATAAAGCCTGTTTGAGGTTTCTTCTGTGCTGCTCATCTATCTTTATTGCCTGTTCTTTTTTTAAGATATCACCTACTTTGAAACGAAGCTTATCTATTTCACCGAGCCACCCGATCATTTCCCTGGGGGAGAGGGGGGTAACTGTCGAAGATTGCCATGCACGGATCCAGGAGTCATGGTTTTTTTGTTCTCTCAGTTTCAATGCGGCAATGGCGTTGTTTTTTTCTTCCACGATTTTTTGGAGTCCCTCTTCCTGGGCCCTTAAGGAAGCTATGCTCACCACCCGGTCCGCCTCCCTGCGAAGTCGGTCTGCCAGCGTATCAGCATGCTCCACATAACTCTCATAGGCATCGACAAGGGATAGTTCAGGATCATACGCTTTACTATCCTCTGTTACGTTCTCCTGATCCAGCCACTCCCGACGAACAAGCTGCCAGCCCTGCTCCCGTTTTTCACGGGTACGGCTCAACTCTCGCTCCGAAGGAACTTCGCCTGCATAAACTATCTTATTGATCTCAACCTGGATCTTTTTAAGTTCTTTTTCTGCGGTTCTAAGTTCCTTCTGGATTTCACGTTTCTGGTCGGCAATCTCGCCGTAGCTGTTTTCAAACCCCTGTATTGTAGCGGAAAGTGGAAGGGTCAGTTCCATGAGAGAGTCCAGGTCACCGGACCAGAGACCTATTCGCCTGAGTTCGGCAAGGGCCTCTTTTTTATTCGTCTCAACATCGCTTTGGTTTTTTTCCAGGTGCCCGTCAATATCCCCGGCCTTTTGAGCTGATTTTACCTTTTGAGCAAGTTTAATCGGAGCCTTTATCTCTGAACGACCAACCGTAACATTTTCTCTGTTTTTGATTGCCAGTTCCGCAGACGTAAGCTTCTTTTGTGCAAGTGTAAGCTGCTGGCTTATGGCCTCATATCGTGAACTCAAGGCCTGAATGGTCTTTTTCTTTAAAAGTAGCGGTCTTAACTGTTCTGCCAGGTCGAGGTCCAAATCAGGTCTCACCTGTTTCAAGAGGTTTCCAGCCTCCCTTCGAAGAGTGATTCTCATGCCGTTTCTTTCGGGAATATCCTTCTGACCCTTGCGGTATTCGCCAAGGCGTTGATGGAAATCATCCACCTTGTCTGCCTGGGATAGAAGATCCCTGTTAAACAGGATACTCCTGCGCTTCTCTTCAAGACTTTCAAGCCGCTCGGTATCCTTTTGCAGCTGATGCCCGGCCTCACGCTTTTCTGAGCCAGTCTGCTGGAATCTTACGTTAAAATCCGGGGGTAAAGGAATAACCTCGCCCAGGGCCGATCGCTGTTCCTTCCAGGATGCAAGAGAGGCAAGTTCAGGAATGGCCTTGGTCAATCGATCGAGACGCTGCACCTCCCTGTTGTGCTGATCTCGCTCCTTCTCCAGATCAGCCCTCTCATCCTCGGCACCTTTCAGGGCTTTTTGATGCTCTTTCCATATTTTGGAGGATAGGGAGAGCTCTTTGAGTTGTTTTTGAAGCTCCTTGAATCTTTTGATGCCCCTGTTGATCTCGGGTAGTTGACCTGACGGTTTGAAGAGCTCCAGAGCTTCCTTCTCAAGCTGGTCAATGACCTCTTTTAATGAAGAGATTCCGGCACCGGCGGCAAACAGGGCCTGGCCGACCTCACCCTTCTGGGCAAGAATCTCTTCACCCCCCTGGACCAGACTGTCATGGTTTATTCCATAAAAAGATTCGAAAATGTTGGATTCTACACCATTGAGAAACGGGACTAAAACATCCGGATCAAGAGGATCTCCAGCTTCATCAATTAGATCGTTGATACGCTTTTTGCGGCGTTGAAAAACTATCTCCTGTCCCGCACTGTTTTCAAGGCAGCCGCCCACAAGCAGCTGATCATAGCTGTGAATGAAATTATCAGGAGTCTGCTGATCAAAACCATACAAAAGGGCCTTCAGGGCCCTGAGCGAGCTGCTTTTCCCCGCTTCGTTTGCACCAAAAACGATATGGAGACCGGGCTCTTTGGAGGTGAAATCTAATGGAGGCCTGTCGGTGAACGGCCCGAATGCCTTTAAGTCGAGGCGTTTCAGTCTCATTTATCTTCTCCATGTTGAAGAAGTTTAGCGATTAAGAGCTCCTGCATTTCATTGCGCAGCTCCTCTATCTTATCCGGAGAAGGATCTATAAGGGGTTCATCACCTGTTTGGATTTCAGCCGGTAGTTTTTTTTCCAGGTTTGACAAATCCGGCACCAGCCTGAAGATGGTTTCTGCATCAAGCTCTATCTGTTCGATGGATTTGAGCAAGCCTGCAATTGGGGAGTCCTGTCCAAACATTTCCCCAAGGCTCTTCTTGCGGGTCGTATGAAACTTCACCTTTTCGAGCCAGATGTCGCCAAGCTGGACGGCAATACTTCGAAAACCTTCAGTCCACTGGGTGGTCTGGTCAAGAAATTCGCCGTGAACAGGAGATGAGCCAGTTAATACAAGCCTTACGACAAGGGGTTTTCGATCCAGCTGATCCTGCTCCTGCTCCAGGGCCTGGCGAACTACGTCATAAACCGCCTGGGATGTTTCGCACTCGGACAGATCCACCTGGCAGAGTTCCCAGCGCAGCACATCGAGTTCAACCGCCTCTGTCTTTATAGTGCGATCATCCTCCACAGTCACAAGTGTGGCACCCTTTGAACCGGTTTCTCTTATGTGGCGACCCTGAATATTGCCTGGAAAGACAATCAGGGGGTCCTGGGAAATGACTCTCCTCTGGTGGACATGCCCCAGGGCCCAATAATCGTACCCTTTGGATGTAAGATCATCAAGATTACACGGCGCATAATCTTCGTGGCCCTCATAGCCCATGAGGGATGTATGAAGTATGCCTATGTTAAAATAGTCAGAATCATACAGGGGATACCCGGAGGCAAGATTTTCAGTTACTGCCCTGTGGGAATAGCTCTGACCATGGATGATGACGCCAAGGTCGTCAAGCTTTACGGATTGGACCTTTTTATGGGCGAAAAAAGTCACGTTGTCGGGCAATGGCATCGCCCTGGTGAGCTGACTTGCCGCATCATGATTGCCCGAAACGATGAACACCCTTATTCCGGCCTTGGACAGTTTACCCATCTGGCCTGAAAAAAAGAGACCGGTATTGTAATCCTTCCAATCACCATCATAGAGATCACCGGCAATGAGTATAAAATCAACCTCCTCCTCGATGGAGAGGTTGATCAGATTATCAAAGGCCCGCCTCGTTGCCCCCCGGATCTCCTCAATCGGCGCATCTTCATAAACCTCAAGACCCTTTAACGGGCTGTCGAGGTGTATGTCTGCCGTGTGAATAAATTTAATCATTGTTCAACTCCAAATCTCCTCCATGACAATAACTCTTTGGATTGAACTATAAAAAAGTGCACTCCCTTGCCGACGGGTTAACCCGCTGGTTGTTCGTCATGCCTGCTCCCTAATGGCACAATCAAGGTTTAACCTCTGCTCCCTGTTCCTCAGAGTCCGGTCTGATGGCACTGACCCACCCGTTTTCCTCAACCCCGGATAAAATTTCTACCAGATCTTCATTTTCCCGACCTTTTTTAACCGCAACCTTTTCATATGTTCCATTTTGAAGGCTGAAGCAGTAAAATCCTGTTTTGTCTTGAAAAATCGCATGGGCGGGAAGTGTGAGTGCATTTTTTACCCTGGCCGAAATAATGCGAACCTGGGCGCTCATTCCTGGCCTTAAATCGGAATCGGTAGAGGGCAGTGCAACTGTCATTTGAAAATTTTTTTCACCCTGATTTCCATAATCATCATCCGAAGCCAGAGTACCGATAAATGCAATCCTGCCGTTGATTTTTTTATTCGGGTAGGCTTCCAAGCTTATATCACAGGACTGGCCAATGGCTACCTTGTGAAGATCAATCTCCCTGATCCGGGTTTTAACAATCATGGTGCTAATGTTGGGGAGGTAAAGAATGGGCTCATTCTGCAAAACAATATCCCCAACCCGTGGTTTCCTTTTTTGTCCGTCCCTGTATGTCTCATGTAGAATGACAATGCCGTCCGAAGGGGCTTTAATAACTGTCTGCACCAATTTTTTTTTGGCGTCTTCAAGTTCTTTTTTATAGTTTTCAAGGGCCGTCTGGATTTCATCCAGGGCAGATTCTGCCTGGTCAATCTGATAGACACTTCCCTTTTTGCTCTGTTGAAGTTCCATCTGGGCCTGATTCACGTCAGCAGTCAACCGATCTACCATCGACGGATATACATGGTTCTGATAGGTTTCAACTTTTTCTTCTGCCCGGTTATAGTTTTCCTCTAGGACACTGAGTCCCTGTTCAGCGTTTTTCATTTCATTGGGGTGCTCATACCCCCGTTTGCCCAAATCCTTGAGATCGTTAAGGTAACGCCGGTATTTCTCTTTTTCCCTACGTGCCTTTTCCATATCTTCCCTGTACTTGACAAGCTGCAGGGGGCCCTCACCGTTTGTGTATCCCTCAAGCTCCATCTCTGCTTTTTTGACTTTGAATTCAGCAATGCCCAGATCTTTTATCACCTGGTTTTTTTCCCACTCAAAGAGCTGTTTTTTTGTCTCAAGTGCAGCGGCTGTTTTTTTAATTTTGCCTTGTAAATCTTGAATAACCTCTTTAAACGGTTCAGGATCAAGCTTTATAAGAATGTCACCCTTTTTCACCCATACCCCGTCAACAGCAAGATCTACAATTTTTCCCATTTCCCCCTTTATGGTGGATGATACCATGTAAGCCTGGCCCGCATCCAGTACGCCAGTGGACCGTACAATGATGTCAAAGGACCTTTTTAACGCCTGGACCCTGGGTTGGGGTTGCTCCATGATGATCTCAGGTTCTGCACCAAACAGGAACACAGGAGCGGCAAGTCCGACTGCCATCAGCAAACAGATACCCGTTCTGAATCCCACCGCCTTTTTTTTATCCTTTTTCATACTCAAGCAAGGTCCCCATAATTTTCCGTAACTGGTAGGTGCCGATAATATAATTGATACGTGCATTTAAAAAACTCAGCCGGGCCTGATGAAGCTCGGTTTCCGCCTCTATCAGATCAAAGTTATTAGCCATGTCGTTGTTAAACTTAATTTCAGCGAGCTCCTTCTTTCCCGTTGTCTGGTGAATTTGTTCTTTGGTGATCGAAATAAGTTCTTCTGCCTTAACAAGATTTCCAAGCTGAGTTCTAACCTCTTTTCGTACCTTGTCCTTTGTTTCGGCAATATTGATTTTTGCAGAGCCAAGGTCGATGAGGCTTTGCCGATAGGATATTTTCTCCTTGGTTCTCCCAAAATCCGTTGTGCTGGTAAGAAAGACTCGCCACTTCTCCTCGTCCATGGAAAAGGCGTTTTCAAAGGTCTCTGCCCCGCTGCCCCTTGAATAATCCATGCTTAGACGCAGATCTGGAAGTTTGTTTTGCCTTGCTATTTTCGAATTCCTTTCAGCCTCGTCAAAGGAGTCTTTAATATGAAGAATATCAATGCTGTTCTCAAGAGCAATTCTTTCGGCCTCCCAAACATCCAGAACCACCGCTTCGATTTCAATGGGCGGGTAGACCACCTCAATTGGCTGATCCTGGGGAATTGATAAAATGGATTTAAGCTCATTTTTTCCGTTTTGAAATGCCTCCAGGGCATTGGTCAAGTCTGCCTGGGCATCTTTTACCTTTATCTCAGCCCGATATACGTCCAGGGGACCGGCAAGGCCGATGTCAGACTTTAGTTTTGCCAGGGTTGCGTGGCTTTTAAATTTATTCAACAGGAGGGTATTCATTTCAACCCGCTCCTTATACTCGACAATGGTATAAAAACGAGTCACTGTTTGGATGATAATATCTGTTCTTGTTTTGTGAAGGCTTCTTCCAGCGGATCGAAGGGAATACTCGGCCCCCATCACAGGGTCCATGTTTATGAGCTTTCCCCATCCCTTGAGAAGGGGCACACCCAGTGAAACACCTACCCGGCTCGTGTAATTTTCCCCTAATCCGGCCGTGGGAGAGAACGAAATATCAACACCCTGGGTGGTTTTTCTGCTCATACGTATACCGGCGGTGAGCTCCTGATCTCGATCGTTCACTCCAGCGCCTGCCGAAGGGCTGATGGTAAGATCAAAGTTAGAACGGGCTGAATCCAGATTTAATTGGTTGATATTGATACTGTTTTTGGAAACAATCACAGATCTGTTCTTCTCCAGAGCCTGTTCAATGGCCTGGGCCAAGGAAATTTTTATACCTTCTGCCCATGCGCAGGCAGCCCCCAAAACCGTAAAAAGCACGATTAAAAGAACCGATACAGCTTTGCTTGTTTTTTTTATCTGTTTTTGACTCATCTGTTGATTTACTTTTCCCGAAACTTATACTTTTAGATAATAACCTGATTTTTGTCAAGATAAATGCTGAAACCCAAATCCATCGCCTAAGGCCTGGTCAAGGACTGCCATGGTGGTCACCGCGCATCCCCCGGCATATGGGTCAATGAATAAATTTTTGAAGTATTATCAAAGAGCCTTTGTCTTGGACGCCATGTCCCAGAGAGCCCGGATCTTGGGAATGGATAAATTTTTTTTGATTGTGCAAAGTCCTATTTCGTAGGGGGGAAGCTCCGGCAGATCCTTCAGGACCATCATGTCTTCCATCAACGGGCTTTTTTCAAGAACCAGCTCAGGCACCAGCCCAATGCCGCACCCCAGATTAACCAGGGCAATGATGGCTTCATGGCCCGCCACCCGGGAATAGATATGGGGCACCTGCTGATGTCTTGCAAACCACAGGTCCATGCGTTCCCGGCTTAAGCCGACGTCGGGAAGAATCATAGGCGTTGTTTTCCAGTCGACCCTGCCGTCCCGGTATTGAACAATACCGGGGAAGCGCCTGGAGGCGATAAACACCAGGGGGCTTGTTACCATTTTTAAGAATGCCAGACTATGGTGGATCTTTTCAGGAAGGGCCGCTATGACCACATCCACATCCCGATTCAGGATCAGGGCGATTGCTTTGGCAGGATCACCAGTTTCAAGTTTTATCTGTACCTTGGGATTAACCACCCGGTAACGGGCGATGATATCGGGCAGGATACTATAGGCTGCCGTGATCGAGCAATAGAGGGATAGTTCTCCCTGGAGCACATCATCTTCGGACAGTTCCATCTCCAGGCGGTCCCAACGCTGGATGACATCCTCGGCATATTTTTTAAAGGCCTGGCCGGCAAAGGTCAATTCCACGGACCGGTTGTTCCGGATAAAAAGGAGGTGCCCCACCTCGGTTTCCAGGCGCTGGATCATCCGGGTCAGGGCAGAGGGGGTAATATTGCAGGCCATGCTTGTTCGGGCAAAATGAAGGGAACCGGAAAGATGCCTGAAAAGCTGTAAGGTCCTAATATCCATATGGATGCTCTGTTAGTCAGTTGATTTTTTCTGTATGTATATCATTGTGTTTTACTTTATGCAATATAACGTTGCAAATAATTCATTTGACGCAATGTAAAAAATAAGCCATTTACAGAACAGGAATTCTACAATGATTTTTTGATAAAAATAATATAATCCACACGTCCTTACGGACATAACAAATGTTGAAACTTGAATTAGGACTGAATTTTGTTTCTTGTCTCTTGTTTCAAGTTTCTTGAATGGTTTCATATAAAAAAAACAAACAAGGAGCAGGAAAATGGGTGAAAATTATTTTAACAGATTGCCACTGCGGCTGCAGCTTGAAGAACTATCCCAGTGTCGGTTCATGGACGCTTCTGAATTCAACGGTGTGGAAGCCCTTAAGGGGAAAAAAATCGTAATCGTAGGATGCGGTGCCCAGGGCCTTCACCAGGGGCTCAACCTGAGGGACAGCGGTCTGAATGTCTCCTATACCCTGCGGGAAGGTGCCATCAGCGAACGAAGACAGTCATGGAAAAATGCCACTGAAAACGGCTTCAGCGTTGGCACCTATGAAGCCATGCTGCCCGATGCCGACCTTGTCATCAACCTGACCCCCGACAAACAACACACCAACGTTGTTGAGGCGGTCATGCCCCTGATGAAAAAGAATGCCTGTCTCTCCTATTCCCATGGATTCAACATCGTTGAAGAGGGTATGCAGATCCGGAAAGACATTACCGTGATCATGGTTGCCCCCAAATCCCCCGGCACTGAAGTAAGGGAGGAGTACAAGCGTGGCTTTGGTGTTCCTACCCTGATTGCCGTCCACCGGGAAAACGATCCCCGGGGAGAAGGATTTGAACTGGCCAAGGCCTATGCCGCCGGTACCGGTGGACACCGGGCCGGGGTTCTTGATTCCTCATTTGTGGCAGAGGTTAAATCCGACCTCATGGGCGAGCAGACCATCCTCTGCGGTGTTCTCCAGATGGGCTCCATCCTCTGTTACGACAGGATGATTGAGCTGGGTGTGGAAGAGGCTTATGCCTCTAAACTTATCCAGTACGGCTGGGAAACAATCACCGAAGCCCTGAAACACGGCGGAATCACCAATATGATGGACCGCCTCTCCAACCCGGCCAAGATAAAGGCATTTGATCTGGCTGAGCAGCTCAAGGAGATCATGGCACCCCTGTTCAACAGTCACATGGACGACATCATCAGCGGCCATTTTTCCAAAACAATGATGGAAGACTGGGCCAATGATGATGCCAACCTGCTCAAATGGAGGGCAGAGACAGCTGAAACCGCCTTTGAGAAATCCACCTGCACCGATGCCGAGATCCCCGAGCAGGAATTTTTCGACAGGGGTATTCTGATGATCGCCATGGTTAAAGCCGGTGTAGAACTTGCCTATGACACCATGGTTGCATCTGGCATCATCGAAGAGTCAGCCTATTATGAATCCCTCCACGAGGTGCCCCTCATTGCCAACCTCATTGCCCGGAAAAAACTCTATGAGATGAATGTGGTTATTTCTGATACTGCTGAGTATGGCTGCTATCTCTTTGCCCATAAAGCCGTGCCCATGTTGGAAGAGTTCATGAAAACCATTGATACTGATGCCATTGGCAAGGGTCTTGATCCCACCGACAACAGCGTGGACAATATCCGCCTGATTCAGGTCAATGCAGCCATCCGGTCCACCTCCGTGGAAAAGGTGGGCAGAAAATTAAGGTCTTATATGAGCGCCATGAAACCGATCATATAATAGTAGGCTCCCCCATGAAAATTATAAATGCCAGCGTCCATGACCTTTTTGTTGACCGGTTTGAGGCAGGCCCCGGGGATGCCTGGTGTCTGGTGGGTACCAACCGGTCCGGGATTGATACTTTTTTCAAATTGCTCGCAGGAGAGTTCACGGATGTAAAGGCCGAGTTTCTGGAACTGCCTGAAAATCCAGGAGTTGTCTCGTTTAAACGTCAGCAGGCGTTGTTCGAGGAAGAGTTGAGAAAAGATGATACCGATTATCTGGATAGGATCGATCCCGGTACCCGGGCCGCCTCCTTTCTTAATAACCCTGAAGAGCATGGCGATCTTATAAGGGCATTTGCCATGGCAGATTCCATGGACAAGGGATACCGCCAGCTGAGCAGCGGCCAGTCCCGAAAACTCATGCTCCTGGCCCAGATCACCCGGGGGGTTGCAAGTCTTTTGGTTCAAGCCCCCTATGAGGGGCTTGACCGGGCAAGCTGTGACGAGCTTGACAAGGCCCTGGCAGTTTGTCACCAATGGGGGGTTCAACTGTTTATTACGGTACACAACCGGGGGGATATCCCGGCCTGGTGTACCCATGTGGGGGGCATCGCCAGGGGCCGGATTGTCCATTCCGGTCCCCGGACAAAAGATTTAAATCAGGTTGAAGCAATTCTCCGGTCAGGCTCCCCAGATTTTAAGGCCTCGGTAAAAGAGCTGGTTCAGGTTGAAAATTTGTCGGGAAAGGATTACGGCAGTGGAGAACCGCCAATGGAACTTGTCCGGCTTCAAAAGGGGTCGGCCGGGTATGACGGTAAGCCCGTGTTCTCAGACCTGGACATCTGTATCCGCACCCATGAGCACACCCTGGTCACAGGACCTAATGGCTGTGGCAAATCCACCCTGCTCCAGATGATCATCGGGGATCACCCGGCCTGCTACCAGAACGACCTCAGCATATTCGGCATCCGGCGGGGAACCGGGGAGTCCATATGGGAATTAAAGCAGCACATGGGTATTGTCAGCCCGGAGCTTCACAGAAGCTACCATGTACCAGGGACGACCCTGCATTGTATTCTTTCCGGCCTTTTTGATTCCATAGGTCTTTACCAGCCATACACCCCAGCAGATGAAAAGAAAGCCATGGAATGGCTGGAACGCACGGGCCTTGCAAACGAAGCCCACACTCCTTTTCGCAGGCTTTCCTATGCCGACCAGCGCCTGGTTCTCATTGCCAGGGCCCTGATCAAGATTCCAAAACTGCTAATTCTGGATGAAGCCACCCAGGGGCTGGACGAATCCAACCGCCTGGCCATCCTTGACTTTCTGGAACAGGTGGCCCGGGAACGCCTCAGCACCATCCTCTATGTCAGCCACCGCGAGGACGAATTTCGCAGTTTTTTCAGCTCCCATCTCCGGATGTTTGTTAGCT
>Ga0265295_1006318_pt1 | contig 14435 bp, 11 predicted proteins | sample Munlansysbiofilm_FD_192503 | JGI IMG/M metagenome (GOLD analysis project Ga0265295, IMG submission 192503) | Leachate microbial communities from a municipal landfill in Southern Ontario, Canada - Methane capture system biofilm | ecosystem: Engineered > Solid waste > Landfill > Unclassified ... | reverse complement strand
GTCGGGAAGCATCGTGCTGGGAACCATCATCAGCTGTACCATCGCCGGCTACGTCTTTGAGCGGGGACACTTCAAGGGAAAGAACCTCATCTTCACCTTGGTCGTCTCCTCGATGTTCGTCTCCCTCGGAAGCCTGACCCTCTACCCGGTCTTCGTGATCGCCAAGTTCTTCGGCATCAACAAGTCGCTGTGGGGTGTCATCATCATCCGTGTCTTTGGCTTGAACGTTACCAACCTCTTCATCGCCAGGGCGTACATCAGGACGATCAACTACGAGATCGATGAGTCAGCCATGCTCGACGGCTGCTCGTTCTTCCAGATTTATCACACCATGATCCTTCCGCTGCTCAAACCCCTGATTGCGACCATCGCCATCCTGGAGTTCCGCCACAGCTGGAACGACTATCTGATGCCTCTCGTCTTCACCCTCTCCAATCCCAAGCGCATGCCGCTCATCGTCGGCATCATGGAACTGAAGAGCAGTGGTGAGGCGGCAACCTCATGGAACCTGATGCTTGCAGGTTCCTCGATAGCCCTGATCCCCATGATCGTGGTCTATCTCATCTTCAATCGGAATTTCATCGAAGGCCTGACCGCTGGATCGGTCAAGGGCTAGTACAAGAGGAGGACTATGATGACCAAGACAGAGTTGCTGAACGAGATCCGAAAATACCGCTGTGCAGACCTCAGCGATGCCATGGATGCCCTGGGTCTGGTGGACAAGGGGACCATGCATGAGTCGATGCGCCCGATCAGGAGCGGCATCGAATTCAAGGGCTTCGCCCATACGGTGAAGCTGGTGCCCAAGCGTGACAAGGTGGTCACCTGCGAAAGCGTGGAGCAGTGGAGGGACGAGCTGCAGAAAGGGTGTGAGAACATCTACCAGTTCGTTGACACCGTCACCACCGAGAATGCAAAGGACATGGTCATCTGCATCGATATGGCCGGAGTTCGCGGTGGAGTCTGGGGCTCCGAGATTGCCCTGACCATGATGGAACGCGGCATTGAGGGAACCATTGTCGACGGTGGATGCCGTGACAGCTACGAGGCGAACATGGAGAAGGCTCCGGTGTTTTGCACCAAGCGGACCTTCACCCACGCTTACGGCAGGGTGGAGTGGGGTGCAGTCAATGTCCCCATCGTCTGTGCTGGGGTTACCGTATGCCCTGGTGACATTATCTGTGCTGATGATGACGGGGTGTTGGTCATTCCCCTCGAGGTGGCAGAAAGCGTCATCAAGTACGCCCGCAACCAGCTTGAGGAGGATATCAAGGTACGCACCCAGCACTACAAGAACCTCGGTATGCCTGAGGATGAGACCCTGCTTCGCCTGAAAGGATAAGAGAAGTGGACACTCTTCCCTTCAGCCTCACGCACACCATGGCCATGACCGAGCCGATCCGCTTTGCCTTGGTCTGCCTTGGTGAGTGCTGGAGGCTGGAGGGAAGGGGTACTGGCACCACCATAGTGCTGCAGGACGATCCGTCCGTACCGGACCAAGGCTATGTGCGTACGGTCGGGTCCGAAACGATCACCCTTGCAGCCAGTGGTGATGCAGGCCTCTGTTACGGCCTGCTCGACCTAAGACTCTCCTCCTGGCAGATCAGTTGCACGAAAGTGCCCTATCTGAAGAAACGGGGGATCAAGTACAACATTCCCCTCGACATGCGCACCCCCTCCTACAGCGATGCCTCGGACATGGCTTTTCACTCGATCGGCAAGGTCTGGGACTTCTCTTTCTGGCAGCGTTTTCTTGATGCCATGGCCAAGGAGAAGTACAACGTCCTCTCCCTCTGGTCGCTCTCCCCCTTTCCTTCCTTGGTAAAGGTACCTGGTTTTGAAGCGATGAGTCTTTCGGATGTGCAGTGTTCTGCACTCACTCCAAAGCCGTCGATGAGCGGGGACACCCTCTACGAGGATGAGATGCAAAGCAGAGCCATCACGCTTGAAAAGCTCTCCATCGAAGAGAAGATCGCCTTCTTCAACCGGGTGCTCGCCTATGCCAAGGACCGCATGATCGAAGTTTATCTCTTTACCTGGAACCTATTCTTCTTTGGCAATACGGCCAAGGAACTGGGTATCTCCGCCTCAGTGGAGAACCCCACTACCAAAGCGTACCTGCGCTCTGCCACCAAAGCCCTGCTGGAGAGCTATCCCCTGCTTGCAGGGCTGGGCTTCACTGCAGGGGAGCAGATGAGCCTGGATGCCCACAAGGATGTCTCCTTTCTCCACGATGCCTACGCCCAGGCAGTGAAGGAGTATCTTGCCGAGCATCCAAAAAGGAAGTTCCTTCTGATTCATCGTACCCATTGGGCAGGCTCTGCTGCCATTGAAGAGCAGTACAAGCAGTACGACTATCCCTTTGCCCTGAGCTTCAAGTACTCCAACGCGCATCTGCACAGTCACAGCAAACCAAATTTCCTGAACCGTTACCTCAAGGAGAATCCGACAGCATTTCCCCTCTTTCTCACGCTCCGTGACGATGACTACTACCTGCATCGCTTTGCTGGCTTTTCCTTCGTGCAAGCCTATTTGAGGAACCTTCCCTCCCATCGGATTGAGGGCTTCTATCTGGGGAGCGATGGCTACAGCTGGGGCTGGGAGACGGTGAGCAGACACCTTGAGGAGCAGCTCTACCTGGAGAAACATTGGTGCAAGCTCGCTCTTTTCGGTCAGCTCTCCTATGATCCTGAGCTTGCAAGGGAAGATCTGCTGGCTCTCTTCCTCCAGCACTATCCCACCCTCGATGCGCCGTTCTTCTCCCTCTTTGAGCAAGCGAGTTCACTGCTTAACCTGGTGACCACCGTCCACTGGCACGATTGGGATTTCCAGTGGTATGTGGAGGGTTGCTGCAAGTTCCTCCATCCCCCGATCGCAAAGCTTGCCTTCGAGGACATCCTCGACTTCCTTGCCTGTCCGAGCATGCCCGACAGTGGGTACCTGAGTGTGGGCGAGTCACTCAACCAGGAAACAGACACCAATGCAGGCCGGCATGTACTCTCAATAGTGGAAGAATTGAAAACTATCGCTTCCCTGGTTCTTGAGGGAATCGAGCGCTACCGCCAACCAACCCAAGAGCATGATGAGGTGTGGGAGATGGGTGAGGATATCCACTCCCTTGCGCTTTTGGGCAGCTACTATGCTGCCAAGCTGGAAGCTGCCTACCTGCTGGGTAAGAAAGACCAAGCTTGTCTTTCCCTGCTTGAGAAGGCGGCCTCCCTCTGGGAAGCCTATGCCAAAGCAGTACAGCTCAGGTATCGTCCCCAACGGTTTGCCAGGCTCTGCTCGTACATCGATCTTCGCCAGTTCAACGAACATGCCCGCCTCGATCTCCTGCTTGCCAAGGAGTACCTGCAGCAGCAAGAAGGGGGCACCCATGCCTTGGTGGAGTGAAATGCCATGGAGAATGATCCAGACCAACCTTGCCGAACCGGACTTCCTGGGTTTGGACCCGACTCGCTACGCCGAATCGTGTGCCGATCTGGGTGCAACGGTGGTCTTGCTCAACGCCGCAGGGATCAGCGCCGGCTATGCTTCCTCCCATCTTTTCCACACCTTCAATCCCTACCTTGTTGACGCAAGTCTGCTGATACAGCTGGTTGAGGCGTTGCACAAGCGTGGACTGAAGGCTCTTGCACGAGTGGATTTTTCCAAGGTCCCCCTCGCTGTCGGCCAAGACCATCCTTCCTGGCTCTACCGCACCAAAGACGGAAAGCTGATGGTCTTCAACGGCTATGCCACGACCTGCATCTGCGGTGAGTACCAGCAAACCGTCATGCTGGATGTCTTGCATGAACTGTTCTCTACTATTGCTTTTGATGGCCTCTATTGCAATATGACCGGCTTTCAGACACGTGATTACAGCCATACAGAGCATGGTTTCTGCCACTGCGATGCCTGCAGAAAGGCCTTTGGCGAAGAGATGCCGTCGCTCTCAGACCTCTCTGATGCGCGCTATCATCGTTACCTTTCCTTTCAGGAACGGGTGGTGACGGAGCAAAGAAACAAGATCCAAACACTGCTCTCCGGCTTTCCTGATAGGGAGCTCTGCTTCGATGGGTTTGCCTTCGACCGGAGGGAGGCGGCAAGTACGCTCAACCGAAGCCCGATCGACTTTCTCTACCATGCCTCCAGCAACTGCCGGCTCAAGCGAAAGGGAGCCATCCTCTCCAATGCGGATGTGGACTTCCCGGATTACTCCCAGCGCCACGTGTCGGTAAGTCCCTCGCTTCATCGTCTGCGTCTCTACCAAACCCTGGCGTGGGGTGGCTCGCTGGACTACTACGTGGTAGGAAGGCTTGAAAACCGTCTCGACCGTAGTGGGCTGGCTGCGGTCAAGGAGGTCTTCTCCCTTCACAAGAGGTGGCACGCACACCTGGATGGGCTTGAGACGGTGGGCTCTGTCCTGCTCAGGCGGAGCCACCCTTGGACGCTGGGCGGGGAAGAAGAGGGATGGATCACCATCCTGACCGAGGCCCATATCCCCTTCTGTGAGACTGACGCAAAGATGCTTGCCTCACTCGACCTCTCCTCCTACTCACTGGTCATCCTGCCCGACAGCTGGAACCTGAAAAAAGAAGAAGCCCTGGCTCTGGATCAGTATGTGGAGCAGGGAGGAAAGCTCATTGCCACCGCCCGCAGCGGTCTCTACGATGCGGTGGACGGAAGGCGCTCAGAACCGCTTGTAAAGAGCCTGGGGATACGGCAGGCAGCTGCGGTCTCCCAGACTTGTTCGTCTGCGCTCCTGTTGGCAAGGGATGAGGAAAAGCAGCGGTTCTTTCCCCGTCTGAGAGAGGCGGATGTGCTTCCGGTGGGTGAAGCATTCATACCCTGTGTTCCCAAACCAGATACACAAGCCTATCTTCCCTTGATCCCCGACCACCCCTACGGTCCGCCGGAGTGTTGCTTTTTCGAGCAGACCAGCCTGGTGGACCATGGTCTCTATCGCTCCTGTTCTGGAAAGGGAGAGACGCTCTTTCTGCCTTGGTACCCAGGCTCCTGCTTCCAAACGAGCGGCAGTGAAAGCCTGCGTCTCGCTCTTGCAGACTTGGTCTGCCGGTGGGCAGGTGTTGCCTCAATCGCGCCTAATGCCCCACCTGCTGTGGAGATCAGCCTGACCAAGACCAAGACCGGTCGGCTGGTTGTTCAATTAGTGAACACCAGTGGTACCCATGGACAACACCACGCTCCCTGTCTGCCCATGAGAGCTGTGGAAGTGGTCATTGCCTATCCCGAACTGCCCAGGAGTGTGGTATCCTTGCAGGACAGCTGGGTCGCTTTCAGCTGGGAAGCGGGAACTCTTACCTTGTTTCTATCCGAACTGGGTGCCTATGATGCCCTGTTCATTGATTCTGCCATACCGTATGAGGAGGAAACCGTATGAATATCAGTTTGTTGGAACCGTTGGGGATTGATGTCTCCTTGATCGAGCAGTTTGCCAAGCAGGTGGAAGCGCTTGGGCACACCTTCACCTACTATCCGACCAAGTCAACAGATGCCGAAGAGCTCATCCGCCGCTCGAAGGGCCAGCACATTGTCATGATCGCCAACACCCCCTATCCGGACCGCGTGGTTGAGGCAAGCGATGACCTTGCCATGATCGCCGTTGCGTTTACCGGCATCGACCATGTGGGGCTGAAGGCGTGCAAGAAGAAGGGAGTGGAAGTGCTCAACTGCGCCGGCTACTCCGACCGCGCGGTCTCCGAGCTGGTCATCGGACTTACCCTTTCGCTGCTCAGGAAGATCGGGGAGGGGGATAAGGCGGTGCGCCAGGGCCTCACCAGTGCCGGCCTGATGGGCAGTGAGATCGGGGGCAAGACGGTGGGCATCATCGGCTGCGGGCGCATCGGGTTCCAGACAGCCAAGCTCTTCTTGGCGTTTGGGGCCAAGGTGCTTGCCTATGGCAGGACTCCCAAGGCCGAGCAGGAGAAGGAAGGGGTGGTGTATACCGATCTGGAGACTTTGCTCAAAGAGAGCGACATCGTCAGCCTCCATCTTCCCAATACACCCCAGACCAAGGGGTTCCTCGACAAGGAAAAGCTGGCTCTGATGAAAGAGGGTGCTCTGTTCATCAACTGTGCCCGAGGGCCCATCGTCGACACAAAGGCCCTTGCCGAGGTGCTCAACGAGGGGAAGATCACCGCAGCCCTGGATGTTTTTGACACCGAGCCCCCGCTTGCAAGCGACTACCCCTTGGTAACCGCCAAGCAGACGCTGCTTACCCCCCATGTGGCCTTCCTCACCAAGGAAGCGATGGTCAGGCGCTCTGTCACGGAGTTCGACAATGTGCTCTCCTATCTGAACGGGGAAGTGAAGAACCGCTGTACATTCTAAGGAAGGATTATGCTGTCCATCGTACTGGAAAAGATCGGGATCATGTTTCTCATCCTCGCCTTGGGGGTAATCTGCCTGAAGAAGGGAATCTTCGATGAGGCGCTGACCAAGCGCCTCTCGACCTTCCTTTTGCAGGTCGTCAACCCTGCGGTGATTTTCGTCTCCTACCAGATCACCTACTCGCATGAGTTGTTGGTGAATCTGGGGTACTCGTTTGCCCTCTCCTTTGCAGCCTTCCTCCTCCAGATTCTGGTGGCGGCACTGGTGATTCGCAAGAAGTCGGTGAACGCAGCGGTCGAGAAGCTGAGCATCATCTACTCAAACTGCGGTTTCTTCGGTATCCCGCTGGCCAATGGGCTTTTCGGTCGTGAGGGGGTCTTCTACCTCACCGGCTATCTTACGGTTTTCTATCTCTTCTTCTGGACCCACGGGGTGATTCTGATGATCGGAAGAAGCGGGGTGAAGGAGACGGCAAAGAACCTCTTCAGTCCTGCAATCGTGGGAGTGGTACTGGGCTTTCTTACCTTCATCCTCAGGATTCCCGTACCTACGGTCATCGTCCAGGCCCTGGACAGCGTAGGGGGCATGAACACCCCGCTCGCCATGCTGGTTGCCGGGGCAACCCTTGCCCAGTCCAACCTGCTCTCCTGCTTCACCAACCCCCGCATCTATCTGGTCAGCTTCCACAAGCTGATTCTGGTTCCCTTGGCGGTAGCCCTTGCCTTCATGTTCCTTCCTCTCAACCCGGTCATGTTGCTGACGATCATCATCGCAAGCGCATGCCCAGTGGGAGCATCGTGTACGATGTTTGCCCTGCGCTACGGCAAGGACAGCATCTACGCCTCCCAGCTCTTCATCGTCAGCACCCTCTTGGCGATCATTTCGATCCCCTTGGTGGTAACCTTCTCCAACCTCATAGGAATTGTCGTATGAAATCAGTGACCAACCCGATTCTTTCCGGCTTCAATCCCGATCCGTGCATCCTTCGCCATGGTGATGACTACTACATCGCCACTTCCACCTTCGAGTGGTTTCCCGGCATCTGTCTCTATCACAGCCGCAACCTGATAGACTGGAATCTCATCGGCCATGCCTTGGATAGGCCCAGCCAGCTGGACCTCAGGGGCATCCAGAGCTCGGAAGGAGTCTGGGCACCCGACCTCACCTTCTGTGAGGAGGAGGGGCTGTTCTACCTTACCTATACGGTCATGCGCAACTGGGGTTATGACGGGCCGCGTGACATGCACAACTATCTGGTGACCAGCCCGGCCATCGAAGGGCCGTGGTCGGACCCTATCTTCCTTGACAGCGGGGGGATCGACCCGTCGTTCTGCTTTGATGGGGACGGCAAGACCTACTACCTGCGCAACTGCTGGGACTACCGCTCTGGCAAGGATCACTTTGCCGGCATTGTGATGCAGGAGTTCGACCGGGCTACAAAGAGCTTGGTAGGTGAGAGCCGCCTGATCTATGCAGGCAGCGGCCTTGGCAAGGTGGAGGGGCCGCACCTCTACCATCTCAATGGCTGGTACTACCTGATGACAGCCGAAGGGGGAACCTTCTACGACCATGCCGTCTCCATGGCCCGCTCGTCCTCTCCTTGGGGCCCCTATGAGACCGATCCCGACAACCCGATGCTCTCCAGCCGCTTCTTTCCGACCAATCCCTTGCAGAAGGCAGGCCATGCGTCCCTCGTGCAGACCCAGGAAGGCTCGTGGTACATTGCACACCTCTGTGCCCGCCCGCTTCCTTCCCGTGGGCGGTGCATCCTCGGCCGTGAGGCTGCGCTGCAGAAGGTCTTCTGGACCGAAGATGGCTGGCTGAAGCTTGAGGGGGGAGGCAGGGAGCCCAAGCTGGTGGTATCTGTTCCCGATCTGGGAGCATCAGAAACCAAAAAGAACACTCTGGTACGTGATGACTTTGACCAGAAGACGCTTGCTCCGCTCTACCAAAGCCTTCGTTTCCAGCTTGATGAGAAGCGGTGCACGCTCTCCGAGCGACCGGGCTTTCTGCGCCTTCGGGGCAAGGAGTCGGTCACTTCCCGCTTCGAGCAGAGCCTGGTCGCCCGAAGGCAGACCAGCTTCTGCTATGATGCGGTCACTGCTTTGGAGTGCAATCCCAAGGACTACAACCAACTCGCCGGCCTGATAGCCTTCTATGACCACCGCCACTTTTTCTACCTTGCCAAGACGAACATCGACGATGCTGAGGTGCTGAACCTCTACTGCTGCAACAAGGGCAGCTGGATCGAGCCGATCAAACCTGTTTCCGTTCCAAAGGGAAGTCGAGTCTACCTGAAGGCGAACATGCGCTACGACCACCTGCAGTTCTCCTACTCCTTGGATGAGCAGAACTGGCAGGAGCTTGGTCCCTCTTTCGACTCCTCCATTCTCAGCGACGAGTATCTGGAGCCGATGCATTTCACTGGTGCGTTCATCGGTCTTTGCGCACAGGATCTTGCCGGAAGGTCCTTCATCGCCGACTTCGACTTCTTCAGCTATGAGGTGCCCGACCATGTATGACAGCACGCTTGCCCATAGGAAGCAGGAAGTACAGCTTGTGGTGCGTGACAAAGCAGGCCGTCCTCTTGCCAACCAGGAACTGGAGGTGAAGCAGGTACGCCACGCGTTCCTCTTTGCCTGCGGTGCGTTTGAGACCATGCACATCGTTGAGCCCAAGGATGAGACCTCGCGCGCTTTCTATGAACAGCGGTACGAGAAGTGGCTGCGTCTCTTCAATACCGGGACGCTTCCGTTCTACTGGGGGCAGTATGAGCCGGTGGAGGGGAAAACGATCGGGCCGACCATCCAGAAGATGGCCGATTACCTCACCGAGCGTGGTGTCACCCTCAAGGGGCATCCGCTGTGCTGGCACACCCGCAGCGCCCCATGGCTGATGAACAGGAGTGATGAGGAGATTCTGAACGAGCAGCTGAGGCGCATCGCTCGGGATATCGGCCTTTTCAAGGGGAAGATACACCTCTGGGATGTGATCAACGAGGTGGTGATCATGCCAGAGTTCGATAAGTACGACAATCCCATCACCCGCATCTGCAAGCGCTATGGGAGGGTGGAGCTGGTCAAGCGCGTCTTTGCTGCTGCAAGAGAGGCCGATCCTGAGGCAACGCTTTTGATCAACGACTTCAACACCAGCGCTCGCTATGCCCATCTGATCGAGGAGTGCCTGGGTGCAGGGGTGAAGTTTGATGCGATCGGGATCCAGTCCCACCAGCATCAGGGCTACTGGGGGGACGGGAAGCTGGATGAGGTGCTTGAACGCTTTTCAGCCTTCAAGCTGCCGCTGCACTTTACCGAGAATACCTTCATCTCCGGAAAGCTGATGCCCCCTCATATCGTCGACCTGAATGACTATCAGGTGGAAAGCTGGCCCACCGAGGCTTGGGCTGAAGAGCGCCAGGCGCGCGATATTGAGCACTTCTACCGTCGTCTCTTCTCCTGTGTGCAGGTTGAGGCCATCACCACGTGGGCGTTCCAGGACAACGCGTGGCTCCATGCTCCGGCAGGCTTGGTGCGGGTGGACAACTCGGCCAAGCCCTCCTATGAGGTGTTGGACCACCTGTTGAACAAGGAGTGGAAGACCCATACCAAGCTGGTGACCGACCGTGAGGGAAAATCCCGCTTCACCGGTTTCAAGGGAGGCTATGAGGTGGTGGTGGCAGGAAAGCGGTTTGCCTTCGACTCCTCTGAGGGAGAGGTCAGCCTGACCTTGGACTGAGGGAAGACAGGAGTTCTCATCCTTGCTACACTGGCAGTACCACGACTACTTGATGAGGAGTTCCTATGCAGCACACCATCGTGATTCTTGACGGCTATACCCTGAACCCCGGGGATCTGAGTTGGGAAGGCATTGCAGCCTTCGGCGATATGACCATCTATGACAGGACTGAGCAGCAGCAGATTCTCTCTCGCATAGGTTCTGCTGATATCGTCATCACCAACAAGACCCCTCTTGATGCACAGACCATTGCCATGGCTCCCAACCTGAAATATATCGGGGTATTGGCAACCGGCTACAATGTGGTGGATATCGAGGCCGCCCGGAGGCGGGGTGTGGTGGTGACCAACATCCCCACCTATGGTACCGATGCGGTGGCCCAGTTCGCCTTTGCCATGTTGTTGGAGATCGCCCACCATGTACAGCACCACAGTGATGCAGTGAAAGAGGGGAGGTGGACGAATCATCAGGATTTCTGTTTCTGGGACTATCCCTTGATCGAGCTGGCAGGCAAGACGATGGGCATCATCGGCTATGGCAGGATAGGGCAGGCTACCGCTCGCATCGCCAGGGCTTTCGGCATGCAGGTCATCGCCTATGATGTGAGTCAGCAGAGCGGGAATTCGGATGTCTATGTTGATCTGGATACCTTGCTCGGCTCCAGCGATGTCATCTCCCTGCACTGCCCGCTCTTTGAGAGCACGAGGGGCATCATCAACAAGGATTCCATCGCACGCATGAAGGATGGGGTCATCTTGCTCAACAACAGCCGTGGTCCCCTGGTTGTAGAACAGGACCTTGCGGATGCGCTGAACAGCGGCAAGGTGTATGCTGCAGGCTTGGATGTGGTCTCCGAGGAACCGATCAAGGCGGACAATCCCCTGCTCTCTGCCAAGAACTGCCTGATCACGCCGCACATCAGCTGGGCTCCGAAGGAGAGCAGGCAGCGGCTGATGGATATTGCGGTGGAAAACCTGAAAGCGTTCCTGGAGGGTAAGCCACAGCATGTGGTGAGCCGATAGAAACCTTTGTTTTTGAAACGTGAGGCTTGCTTTCGGGCAAGCCTCTTATCTGTCGTTAACTCATACTGAACTACTTGGTTTGTAGTGATAATGAGTCGTTTGGTAGATTATTTTCTATAAAACAGCTTAATTTTCCAAATAACACTACTTAAAAATATAATGGTAGTAGAAATTTCTATAATAATTGTTGACAGGTATCAAAAGTCATTTTACTCTGGAGGTACATTGGGAGTCTTACAAAGACACCCTGAGAATTACTTCTGGAGGAAGAGATGAAAAGATTACTCTCAGTTCTTATGATTCTTGTGCTTGCCATGTCGTTTGTGATGGCTGCAGGACAGGGAGAAGCCCCTGCTGCAAGTGCAGCTGACAAGTGGCCCCAGCAGCCGATCAATCTCGTGGTTGCGTTTGCTGCCGGCGGAAACTCCGACTACAACGCCCGTGCCATCGGCAAGTACCTGACCAAGGAACTCGGTCAGCCTGTTGTTGTCACCAACGTTGCCGGTAGCGGTGGCTCCATTGCTGCTGCTCAGGTCAAGGAAGCAAAGAACGATGGATACACTGTTCTGGTTTCCCAGCTCTCCATGAACATCGCCCAGGCTGCAAAGATGGTTGACTTCGGTTTCCAGGACTTTGAGCTCGCTTGCGTATTCTCCGCATCTGCTGACGAAGTGCTCGTGGCAAACGCCGACGCTCCTTTCAACAACGTCCAGGAGTTGATCGCTGAGTCCCAGAAGAACCCCGGCAAGTACAAGCTGACTGCCAACACCGGCGCTTCCACCCAGTGGATCGCAATCGGTCTGCAGCAAGCTGGCGCCAAGCTGAACGTCGTTTCCAGCGGTGGATCCGGCGAGCGCCTTCCGCTTTTGCTCGGCCGCCACGTTGACCTGATCCCGATGCCGTACAACATGGTCCAGGACTATGTCGCCAAGGGCCAGTTCAAGTACATCGCCAATGTCAGCAACCAGAGATCTGCTGCTCTTCCCGACCTGCCGACCCTCCGCGAGAGTGGTGTGAACGCTGGCTACTCCTACTACAACACGATGTTCTTCCCCAAGGGCACCGATGCCAAGATCGTAGAGAAGTTCAGCACCGCTGTCGGCAAGATCATCAACAACAATGCTGACTACCAGAAGGAAATTGCAGCTCTCTACCAGGCTCCCACCTACATGAACACCGCTGACACGGTTGCTCACTGGACCAAGGAACTTGAAGAGATGATGGCCATCAGTGACCTGCTCCAGGGCAAATAACTGATTCGCTCGCATCGTATCGATTGGTTGGTCCGGGAACAGAGTTTCCGGACCACCTATCTGCATAGCTCGTACACAAGGAGCAGATCCTATGAATAAAGCAAACAAGAAAGAGCTGGGAGTGGGAATTTTCTTTGCCCTTCTATCTATCTTTTACATTGTGCAGTCACGCAATGTATCGACCTTCACCCCCTTCGGGAACCGTGGCCTTGACTCCCAGTCCATCCCGGCTATGATCGGTTGGCTCTCCATTGCCTTGAGTGCCATCCTCATTGTGACCACCATCCTCAAGGATCGGAAGGAAAAGAAGGGGACTGGCGGACAGAACGAGCAGATCTGTGATCCCGACCAGGTCGCCTGCATCGATCCTCCCAAGGGTGCGAAGTTGCAGGGCATCTTGCAGGTGGTTCCCCTCAAGCTGATGCTCTCCTTGCTCTTCCTGTTCTTCTACTTCCTGTTCTACCAGCGGATCGGGTTCATCCTCTCCAGTATCTTCTATCTGTTGGCACAGTCGTTTTTGCTCACCGAGAAGGGTAAGCGCAAGAAATGGGCGCTCTTCATCATCCTCTTCTCCATTGGTGTATCGGTGTTGATTTACTTCATCTTCACCCGTTACTTCACGCTGTTCTTGCCCAGAGGCATTTTGGGATAAGGGGGACGAACCATGTTTGGAATGCTGCTTGAAGGCTTTGGAGCCGTCTTTACCGATCCTCTGTCCATCATCATGATTTTCATCGGCACCACCGTCGGTATCGTCTTCGGTGCACTGCCCGGTCTTACAACAGTTGCAGGACTCTCCATGTTCCTGCCCATCACCTATGCAATGAGCAGCGGTACCGGCCTCTCGATGCTGACCGCCATCTATATCGGCGGAATGAGCGGTGGTCTGATCTCGGCCATCCTGCTCAACATCCCCGGCACCCCAAGTTCGATCGCAACCTGTTTCGACGGCTCTCCCATGGCCAAGAACGGCCAGGCCGGAAGAGCCTTGGGGCTTGCGGTGTTTGCTTCGCTCATCGGAACAGCGATCAGCTTGCTGTTCATGGTTGTGCTCAGCCCGACTTTGGCGAACCTGACGATCAAGTTCGGCCCGTGGGAGTATTTCTCCGTTACGGTCTTCGCCCTCACCCTGATCTCCTCACTCACCGGCAAGTCCATCGTCAAGGGTCTGCTCAGTGCACTCTTCGGCATGATGTTCGCCACCGTGGGGCTTTCTCCGATTGACAGCGCCAAGCGCTTCACTTTCGGCTCCCTGCAGCTGACCAGTGGCTTCAACCTGCTTGCTGTGCTGGTTGTCTGTATGCGATCAGCGAGGTACTCTCCACCGCAGGAAGCGAACAGGAGAAGGCACAGGTCCGCGAGTACAAGATGCGTGGCCTTGGATTCACCCTCAAGGACATCAAGGGACAGGGCATCAACTTTGTCCGTTCCTCCCTGATCGGCCTTGGCATCGGCATCCTGCCCGGCATCGGTGGATCTACGAGCAACATCATCGCTTACTCGGTGGCCAAGACATCGAGCAAGCACCCTGAGAAGTTCGGTACCGGTATCCCCGACGGCATCATAGCCAGTGAAGCAAGCAACAACGCCTCCATCGGCGGTGCCATGATCCCGTTGCTCACCTTGGGTATTCCCGGTGACGGGGCGACGGCCATCCTGCTGGGCGGGTTCATGCTGCACGGCATGCAGCCCGGTCCTCTCTTGTTCCAGTCCAACGGGGCGACGGTCTATCAGATTTTCGCTTCGATGATCCTTTCCATGATTGTGATGGCTTTGGTCATGTACTTGGGAATGCGGGCCATCGTCAAGGTTCTGAAGGTGCCTGCCAACATCCTGCTTCCCCTCATCGTGGTGCTGTGTGCCATTGGTGCCTATGCGCTGAACAACCGTGTCTTTGACATGTGGGGCCTGATTCTCTTCGGTATCATCGGACTTGCCATGTCCAAAGCAGGGATTCCTGCTCCGCCGTTCATCCTGGGCTTCATTCTGGAGAGTGCCTTTGAGACGAACCTCAGGCGAGGTCTTGAGTACTCGAACGGGAACTTCCTGGAAGTATTCACCCGTCCGATCAGCGGCATGTTCCTGGTTTTGG
>Ga0265295_1006317_pt1 | contig 14435 bp, 12 predicted proteins | sample Munlansysbiofilm_FD_192503 | JGI IMG/M metagenome (GOLD analysis project Ga0265295, IMG submission 192503) | Leachate microbial communities from a municipal landfill in Southern Ontario, Canada - Methane capture system biofilm | ecosystem: Engineered > Solid waste > Landfill > Unclassified ... | reverse complement strand
CTCTTCTTTTTCCTGGTATATATCCTGGGGAGTTTTTTCTCTGTCGACCCATCTTTTGTGACGTTGCTTCAGTTCATGTTGCATCTCATCAGTTGGACCAGCCTCTTGTTCGGATTTTGGATACTGGTATTTTCAGTGGTTGTCTGGGTGAGTGACAGGGTATTTCCTTTCAGCACTGCAATTCTGACTGTTTTGAGAATGCTTGTTGTCTTTGCTCTGAGTTTGGTGGTTGCGCTCTTGGAACAGGTGATACAACAGGGCTTGGTGGTCAGTCTATAGGAGAACAGGATATGCAGACAGGATATATTTGTGCCATCAGAGGCGCCATTTGCATTGAGGCCGATGAGCCGGCTTTGATCGAGGCAGGTTCGGTCAAGTTGTTTCGCACCATCTTGGAAAAGAATGGCTTGGAAGAGGATCAGATAGCTTGCCTTTTGATCACCCAGACGGGTGACCTCAAGAGCCGCAACCCGGCTACCGGCCTACGAAAGGCTTCCCTGTGCAGGGTAACACCGCTTTTTTGCATGCAGGAGTTGGAGATCGAAGGTATGTTGGAGCGGGTAATCCGTATGCTGGTCATCCTCAATTGCCCCTTGGACAAAACCGTTCCCGTCTTCCTTGATGGTGCAGAGAAGCTTCGACCGGATCTTGCATTGCAAGCTCTTGGGGACAAATTACCTAATCAATAGAATATAGATTGCATAAAATTACAGTTTTCTGCATACTCTTAGTGAATAATGGCACGTGTGTGGAGGACATTGGGGATGCGCGTACAGGTTAGGCCAAGCGAGTTGAAAGGAACACTGCAGGTTCCAGGTTCCAAAAGTCATACGATACGCTGTGCCGTACTCTCATCCCTTGCAAAAGGGGAGTCCATCATCCAGAACCCTTTGGCCAGCGGAGATGGGCTGAGCAGTTTGCATGCTGCACAAAGCTTTGGCATTTCCATACAGAAATCTTTTGACAGATGGGTAGTGCAGGGCAGTGGGGGGAACCTTTCTCTTCCCCAAACCTGCATTGATACCGGTAACAGCGGTACCACCACCTGTTTTTTTACCAGTGTTGCCTCGTTGGTAGACGGATATACGGTCATCACCGGTGACGAGCAGATTCGTCGGCGACCCATCAAGATATTGGTCGATGCACTCAATAGCCTTGGTGCCAAGGCGTTTCTCACCCGACCTAACCAAGCAGCCCCTCCTGTGGTAATCCGCGGTCTGCTCAAGGGGGGGGACGCTACCATCGATGGATTCAACAGCCAGTATGTATCCAGCTTATTGGTCTCTTCTGCGTTGGCAGAAGGGAGTACCACACTTACCGTTCGGAACGCACTGGAAAAGCCGTACGTGAGGATGACCCTTGAATGGATGCGTCGTTTCGGTGTTGTGGTTGAAAATCATCAAGACTGTGAGCACTTCGTCATAGAGGGTGGGCAGACGTATCGCTCTCCGGGCGTGTGCTCAGTACCTGCTGACTGGTCTGCTGTTGCCTTCCCTCTGGTGGCGGCTTGCATCACAAACTCCTCACTGCGTCTTACTGGACTTGACTATGCGGATATGCAAGGGGACAAACGTGTAGTGAGTATTCTCAAGCAGATGGGAGCGCACATCAGTACACAGGAACAAGAGGGAACACTCCATGTCGAAGGCGGCCAACGCCTGAAGGGTGGACTTGTCATCGATCTTGGAGACATTCCTGATGCGCTTCCTGCCCTTGTGGTTGCGGCAACCCAAGCGGATGGGGTGACGACATTCACCAATCTTGCTCATGTTCGCATCAAAGAGACAGACCGGGTGCAAGAGATGTATGAGAAGCTTACGCTCCTTGGATGCAATCTGCAGATCGATGGTGATTCTCTTACCGTCAGAGGGCCTTCCAAAATAGCGGGAGGAGAGGTTTCCTCCTCGCATGACCACAGGATAGCGATGGCTCTGGTTTGTGCGGGCCTAGCAGCACAAGAGCAAGTGGTGGTCACTGAAGCTGAGTGTGCAGCCGTTTCGTTCCCCAACTTCTTTGAGAAACTGATGGCTTGCGGTGCTGACCTCAAGCTCATCGAGGATGAGCTTGCTTGATAAAAAAAGCATACCAGTTGCCTGATATGCTTTTTGAGCCGACTGTCAGGATTGAACTGACGACCCCGAGATTACAAGTCACGTGCTCTACCGCTGAGCTAAGTCGGCTTGGACTGTTGCACTATACCGACAGAAAAACGCTCTGTCAAGCTATCTCAATTTCCCCATACTCAAGGGGAGTTTTTTACAAAATCCTAAAGAGTCGGTTGACAAAAGGAACAATACTTTGTAATGTACTTTTGTCTTTGGCATGGAGAGGTTCCCGAGCGGCCAAAGGGGGCAGACTGTAAATCTGTTGGTTACACCTTCGAAGGTTCGAATCCTTCTCTCTCCAAATTGGAGGCCTTCTTCTTTGAGGAAGGCCTTTTTTCCGTCAGATATGGGCAAAAGGGGTATTGATGCATTGTTTTTATGAGAAGGGTCTTCAGTTTTCCTGTGTTGAAGGGTGCACGTACTGCTGCAGCTGCGAACCGGGGTTTGTTTTCCTTTCCAATGAGGACCTTGAAAGGCTCTGTCGCTTTACCTCTCTTGATCAGCAGCAGTTCATCGCTACCTACTGTCGAAAAGTGAATATGGGTTCTTTTTCGATGATTAGTTTGCTGGAACGCGAAAATTTCGATTGCATCTTCCTTACCAAGCAGGGTTGTTCGGTCTACGAGGGTAGGCCAAGACAATGTCGCACGTATCCGTTTTGGAGAAGCGTGATGGAAAGTCAGGAGAGCTGGGAGGCTGAGAAGAAGTCATGTCCTGGAATCGGAAAAGGTAGGCACTATTCGAGAAGCGAGATTGATTCGCTGCTTCGGGTAAAGCCAGGCCAAGATCCGATCCTCTGTTCCTAGGGAAAGGCCATGGCAAAAGTATCAGACTCGGTCCTTGAACAGATCAAGGCACGACTCAGTCTCAGTGAAGTGGTTTCCGACTACGTCACGCTTTCTTCACGCGGTGGAAGGCTGTGGGGTCTTTGCCCATTTCATGAAGAGAAGACAGCCTCTTTTTCTGTGGTTGATGACCAAGGTTTTTACTATTGTTTCAGCTGCAAGAAAGGTGGATCCATGTTCGATTTTATCATGGAGATGGAAAAGGTTCCCTTCATTGAGTCGGTGAAAATCCTTGCGAGAAAGGCCAATGTTGAGCTTGCCGAGGAGACTCCTGATGATAAGAAGAAGCGTGATCTTACTGAAACCTTGTATGATCTGTATGACAAGATAGCTGGTTCATTCCATTTTCTGCTTGTTTCCTCTCCGATTGGACAGAAGGGGCGTGACTATCTCAAGGAGCGTAAGGTCGATGAGGCTATGTGGGAGAAGTTCAACCTGGGCTATGCACCTACCGATGCATCCTGGCTCTACAATTTCCTTCGCAAGCGTCATTACAGTGATGATCTGTTGAGACAGAGCGGTTTGTTCAGCCAGAACAACACTTCCTATCCCTTGTTTCGTGATCGGCTGATGTTTCCCATCCGTAGCTGGCAGGGAAGAACGGTTGCCTTCGGAGGAAGGGACCTCTCTTCGACGAGCAAAGCAAAATACATCAATACCCCTGAGACGGCCATTTACAGCAAGAAACACAATTTGTTCGGCCTCTACGAATCTTTGGATACGATCAAGAAGGGACAGAAAGCTATCCTCTGTGAGGGTAATTTTGATGTGGTGGCTCTTCATCAGAGCGGTTTTACCAACGCCATGGCGCCCTTGGGGACATCCTTTACCGAAGAGCAGGCAAAATTGGTGAGGCGCTACTGCAATTCCTTGGAAATTCTCTTTGACAGCGATCGTGCAGGCTCTTCAGCTGCAGAGAAGGCACTGGTTCTTGCCCAGCAATTGGGTCTGGAGAACTCTGCCTTGCAATTGAAGTCTGCAAAGGATGCCTCGGAGATGGTGCAAACCTATGGGGAAGAACAACTGAAAAGGGAACTGCAACAGCCGATGCAAGGGTTTCGTTATCTTGTAAACAATGCGGTAAACAAGTATGATATACTGACGTCCAAAGGCAAATCCGCAGTATTTACCACTGTGAGACCATATTTGGACGCAACGCAGTCTGCTATTGAGAAACAAGATATGATCAAAAGCTTGGCTGCAGTATTGAATGTGGATGAATCATCGATCCTCGATGATTATTCGCGGAGAGCTTCGACCCCTGCAAAGACGGTCGCAGTGGTGACTGGCAAACAGGCTAAGCCTCTTAACCCTGCCACCATCTCCGTAGATCTGTATGCAATGTTGACGTTGGTCAACAACCGTGAGTTGTATCTGCAAACTCGATATAAGCTTGCGGTGGAAGATTTGGAGGATGCCGAGGCCGTTGCTCTTTACGATGTGTTGGAAGAAGCTGCTCGTGAAGATGTGGGCAAGCATGACGAGTATATCCTTCAGATGATTGAGGATCCGCAACTGTACAGTGATGTTGCCTCCTCTTTTGCCAGGGAGGAGTTCAAGCTTGCTCCTCAAAAGGTGCTCAATGAAGCGGTAAACCGTATTCAGCTGAGGACGTATGAGAAGAAACGGATGAGCAATAAGCGGCTCTTGGATATCAGCCTTCATGATGGTACTGAGGACGAAGGGATCGAGGATTTGCTCAGGGAGAAGACTGAGATTGATGCGAAAATCGCAGAACTCAAGAAAGCTCTTGAGCAGGATATTTAAACAGGGTAGGTAGATATACAGATGCTTGATGAAAACATTTCGCAGGCCATTGTCAAAGACATGGTTGCGCGCTCAGCAGAGACCGGACATGTGACCAAGGAAGAGATTCGCAAAGCCTTGGGTCCACAGAATGCCACGGATGAGGCTGTCGATGAAATCATGCAAACGCTCAGTGACCTTGAGATAGCGGTTTCTGAGAATGATGAGCCCCCTGCTGCAGGGCTGTATGCGGATGGTCCTTCACCGGACGAAATCGATACGGACCTGGAGGAAGAGCCGGATGAGGAAGACATGCTTGTCGACGACTCCCTTGAGGACGACGATGAGTTGGGCGTTGACGCCCTGATTGATGATTTTCCTGAACATCACGATGATGAGAAGAGTGCCGATAAGAAAAAAGGCAAGGATGATGGGGATGATGACGATGATGAGGATGACGCAAGCCTCGATGATGAAGAGGATGCATCACCTTCCATCAAGCACGCTTGGAGCGGCATCGGAACCGATGATGATTCTGTGGGCAGTGGAGAACGCTTTGTAGATATCTCCAGCCTTGACGATCATGATGGTGACATAGACCACATCCGCCATAATACCATTCTTGGAACCGATAAGAGCGACACCAGTGGTGACGATCCGATTCGGCTTTACCTGCGTGAGATCGGCAAGGAGAATTTGCTGACTGCAGACCAGGAAGTGGAACTGAGCAAGAAGATGGAGGATGGTGCTCTGATCATCAAAGAGGTAATCCAGGAGAGTGGGGTGATGATCACTCGTTTCCACGAGATCATCAAGACGCTCAACACCAAAATCGAAGGCCAGGAAGAAGAGTACAACGCCAAGGACTACAAGGAACTTGTCACCAACCAGAAGCGCTATTCACAGTACTACAAGGAACAGCTGAAAGATGTGCAGGCTGCGTTGAAGAATTATATATCCAAGAAAGAACAGATGATCAGCAGCGGAGAGGATGTACTCAACGATGAGGGTCTCGCAAAAACGAGGGGTACCTTGCTCAAGAAACTCGCCAAAGTGGAGTTGCAGCCAGAGGAAATCACCTCGTTCACGCACGACTTTGTCGACGCTGAGAACAAGATCCGCTCCTACAAAGAGAAGAAGCAGCAGCTTGAGAACAAGCTGCACATCACCTCTGCAAAGGAACTGCGCCAACTTGGTCGTGATTTGGCAACCCAGAGCCGCAGCGCAAAGATAGAAGAGGAATTGCACCTCAGCAGTGATACGATCAAGGATCTCATCAGGGAGTTGCAGCTTACTGACAAGGAACTGAAGCAGATCGAGTATCAGTTTGAGGAGACTTGTGAGAACATCCTGGTGCACTCGACAAAGATCAAGTACGGCCAGAAGATGATGAAGGATGCAAAGGATCGCCTGATCCGAGCAAACCTCAGGCTTGTTGTCTCGATTGCCAAGAAGTATACCAACCGTGGCCTTCACTTCTTTGACCTTGTGCAGGAAGGGAATATCGGCCTGATCAAGGCTGTAGAGAAGTTTGAGTACCGCAAGGGCTTCAAATTCTCCACCTATGCAACGTGGTGGATTCGCCAGGCAATCACTCGCTCGATCAGCGATCAGGCACGTACTATTCGTGTTCCGGTGCACATGATCGAACAGATCAACAAGGTGGTAAGGGAATCGAGGATGCTTATGCAGTCTCTCGGTCGTGAACCAACCGATGAGGAAGTTGCTGAGAAGCTTGGCTGGACCGAGAGCAAGGTCAAGGCAGTGAAGAATGTTGCCCGCGAGCCGATCAGCTTGGAGACCCCTGTTGGCGAGGAGGAGGATTCATTGCTTTCCGACTTCATCGAGGACAAGGAAGTGGAGAATCCGGCGACCCAGACTGCGTACTCCTTGCTGCAAGAACAGCTCAAGGATGTACTTGCAACCTTGCCTGCAAGAGAGCAGGAAGTATTGAAGATGCGCTTTGGCCTCGAGGACGGATACTCATTGACACTTGAGGAAGTGGGATTGTATTTTGAAGTAACCAGGGAACGTATCCGCCAGATTGAGGCAAAGGCACTCAGAAGGTTGAGACATCCCAAGCGCAGCAGAAAATTGAAGGATTTCATTTGAGAGATACAGGGAGAAGATGATGGAAGAAGCAGTAGTATTTGCAAAGCTCAGCCAATTGCAGGAAGACCTTACCGCACGGTTTGCCCTTGAGGATGAGATTGTCAAGTTACCGAGGGATCTGAAGGTAAAGCAGGAGCTGCTGGACAAGATCAACTTGGAATATATTGATGAGCATACGAGAAGTGAAACTGCCAAGGATGATTTCAAGAGCCTCCGCATCCAGTATGACGATGCAGTGCATGCCCGTGAGAACTCTGAAAAGCAGATGGAGCTCATCTCCACCCAGCGTGAGTTTGAAGCACTTGAGAAAGAGATCAAGGATGCATCGGCAAAAGAGCAGAATTTGCTCAAGCTTTTGCATGTGAAAGAGAAGCAAGTGCATGAGTTCAGCGAGAGGCTGACCGAAAAAGAGCAACTGATGACCCTGCAGAAGCAGGAAGTTGATTCTGAGGCCAGCAAAATCGAGGCTTTGCTTGCTGAAAAGCGTGCTCAGCTCGAAGCTCTCTCATCGAAGTGCGACAGCTATATTGGTGGAGATATCACCGTCGATCTGTACAACAAGTTCTGCAATATTGTGAAAAACAAGAAAGGCAAGGGAATTGTTCCCATTCATGGGCTTGTTTGCCAGGGTTGCCACATTGTGCTGCCGATGCAGTTTGTGAACGTGGTTCGTGCTGCCAAGGAAATTGAGTTCTGTCCGTATTGCAGCCGTATTCTCTTCTATGAAGAGATTGAGGGTGCAGAGGAACAGTTCCGCAAGAGTGTTGAAGACATTGATATCGAGGAAGGCGGCTTGGCTGACTTTGTCGACAGCAGTGAATTCGACGATTTGCTGTAGGGGTATTTCAAGGTAGGCTAGATGATCGCGGGCGGCCTTCGGGCCGCGTGAGGAAAGTCCGGGCTCCATAGGACATGACGCCGGGTAACACCCGGGAGCGGTAACGCTATAGAGAGCACCACAGAAAAGATACCGCCGGCTTGCCGGTAAGGGTGAAATGGTGGGGTAAGAGCCCACCGCACCACTGGTAACAGGGGTGGCAGGGTAAGCCTCGTCAGGAGCAAAACCAAGCAGCAGGTAGGGTAGTCCGTCCAAAGCCTGCGGGTCGGTTGCTACAGCCTTTTGGCAACAAGGGGCGTGGATAGATGATCATCATATACAGAACCCGGCTTATTGCCTACCTTGTTTTTTTGTTTGAGAGAGGAGAGCAGAGGATGATGAGAACACGCAGGTGCGCCCTTCTTCTGTTCTCTTTTTGTTTGTTCTTGTTTGGTTGCTCCAGAACTTCGGTAAGCTTGGAAGAGATTGCCATGAGCGGGGAGTGGGACGCATTGTTGCAAGCATCGCAGCAAGATTTTTCACAGACCTATCGTCGAAGTGCTCTCTACTACCAGGCATTGGCCCAGCAGATGAAAGGGGAGAGCGCTCAGGCATTGGCAAGCCTTGAACTCTACCTTGCCCTGAGCAAGGGAGAAGAACCTTCTGAAGGAGCAAGAAAGCTCATCATTGCTACCGCTTCGGGTGTCGGAAGGCCAGCATTGGTGATAGAGCATGCCCAGGCATTGGCCAAGCAAGAGGCCTTGGGAGAGTTCTCAGCACAAGCGTGGTATCGCGCTTTGGTTGAAACGGGGCAGACTGATGAGGCAAACCGCGTATTTCTCACCTATCTGAGGTCTACCTTGGATGAAAAGCAGTACGCCCAACTGTTGGTAGAGAGCAAGGCAGGCTTAACACACTTGAAGCAAGCCTTCTCAACTCTTTCGCTGGAACAGGTTCTTGAACTTTTGCGTCTTGCTTCTTTGCAAAACGGGGATGCAGACTGGAATCTGGATGTGCTTGCACTTGCCATGGAGTATGAGCACAATGAGATGACACAGAGCCAACGCAAGGGTTTGTATACCCTTCTTGCACAGTTGAGTGCCAAGGCTGACCAGCGCGTATTGGCAAACAAATATACCTCCTTGGCACAAAGTAATTAAGAAGGAACGCCATGCAGATTTTGGATGCACTTGCAGATGATCTTTTGTTGATAGAGAATCCCACCCGTTATACCGGTGGTGAGTACCACTATGGGAAAAAAGACTTAAAGACCGTACAGTTTTATGCAGCAATGTGTTTTCCTGACCTCTATGAGATCGGGATGAGCAACAATGCCATGAGAATTCTCTATGATCTGTTGAATCGGATGGAAGGGGTTCACTGTGACAGGGTCTTCTCGGTTGCCCACGATTTTGAGGCTTTGTTGAGAAAACGAGATTTCCCGCTTTATACACTGGATTTGCAGATGCCCCTCTCTTCGCTTGATTTTCTGGGCATATCCATTGGCTACGAACTGTGTGCCACCAACATTTTGCAGGTCCTGGAGCTAGGGAGAATTCCCTTGCGCACAAAGGATCGGACTGATGAGCACCCAATTGTCATCTGTGGTGGTCCCGCTGCCACCAATCCTCTTCCATTCGCTCCGTTCATGGACTTCGTGTTCATCGGAGAAGCGGAAGGTTCGCTGCAGATGGTGGTGGATATCCTGAAGAAGGCAAAGGAAGAAGGGCTTTCCCGTTCTGCAAAACTTGAACAGCTCAAACAGCTCCCCTTCCTTTGGTATCCTGGCAAAGAGAAGGCTGTCCGATTTGTGGACACCCAATTTGCCGACCCTTCGGTCAGCCACGAATATGCCTACTACGTAGTGCCCAACTTCAAGGTGGCACAGGATAATGGGGTGGTGGAGATCATGCGCGGTTGTCCGAACAGCTGCCGTTTCTGCCATGCAGGACAATATTACAAACCCTATCGCCAAAAACTCTATGAGATGATGAGAGCTCAAGTTGAGCAGCATGTCAGTGACTTTGGGTATCGTGAGGTAACCCTCTCATCCCTCTCCAGTGGGGATCATCCGTACATCAAGGAGTTGATCGAGGCGTTGAATGCCGAATTCTCGCCCCGTCATGTCTCCTTCAGTCTGCCCAGCCTGAAGGTAAACTCTTTTTCCTTGGGTATTTTGGAACAGCTCAGTGAAGTCCGCAAGAGCGGGCTTACCTTCGCCATCGAAACTCCCAAGGAGGCTTGGCAGCAGGCGATGAACAAGACTGTTCCCGTAGGCCAAGTCATCGATATTGCACGTGAAGCCAAAGCGCGTGGGTGGAAGCTTGCAAAATTCTATTTCATGGTTGGTTTGCCTTTTGTTGACCGCGAGGAGGAAAACCAGGCGATAGTCGACTATCTCGGTGCAATCTACGATGCAACCAGGCTGAACATGAATATCAATATCGGCACCTTCATTCCCAAGGTCCATACTCCGTTCCAGTGGTGCTCACAGCTTACCCCGGAGCAATCCTACACCCAGCTCTCTACGCTCAAGAGAATGATCAATGAACGGATCCGAGGATGCAAGGTCAGCTATCATGAACCGAACATCAGTTATCTGGAAGGTCTCATCAGCAGGGGAGATGAGCGTTATGCTGATGTCATCGAGGCTGCTTACCGCAAGGGTTGCCGTCTTGATGCCTGGGATGAGCATATGAAGGCAGACTTGTGGCTTGAGGCCATCAAGGAAGCTTCCTATGACCCAAACACATCCATTTTCGAAGCGTACGATCTTGATGAAGCGCTTCCTTGGGATTCGGTGAGCATGCGGGTGAGCAAGAAATTCCTCAAGGATGAGTATGAGATGGCCAAGGGCCTCCTGCTCACTGAGCGCTGTTTCGAACATTGTGATCATCTGTGTGGTGTCTGTTCCAAGGCTACGCAAGTGGTCGACACCTCATTCAAGGATCCTCTGTTGGAGCAGGTTCGCAACAAGACACTCAGTTTCGCATCGGAACCTCTGGTGGACCAGAATACGGTTCAGGTTGTGATAACCTACCGCAGGTTCGGCTCATCGCTCTATGTGAGCCACATCAATGCGATGCGAAACTTTGAGATGGCCTTCCAACGCTCCAAGCTGAAGCTTCAGTTCACCCAGGGCTACAACCCCAAGCCGAAGCTTGAGTTTGTGAACCCGCTTTCTGTAGGGGTAGCAGGAGAGAACGAAGTGATGCTGGCCGAGCTGATGGCGACCGATGCACTTGATGCTTCATTGGTACGCTCCAGATTGCAGGAAGCACTCAACGATGGATATGAGATCAAGGAAGTGTTGTTTCTTGAACCAGGCAAAAAGGAAACCTTGGCAAAGTATCTGAAAGGCAGCCTGTATGCAATCGATGTACGTGAGGATATGGAGAGCAAGGAGAAACTCATCTCCTTGCTTGATGAGATGCAGAAAGGCTTTTTCGTGAAACGCTCAAGCGAGACTGTCTTCGAAGTGGGGATTGAGGGGGAAAAGAATCTGGTGAAGCTGGTCTTTGGGCCAGAGACGGACAAGTTCGCCCTTGCCAGCCGGATTCGCATTACACGACTTGCGCTCTATGCAGGAGAGTGGGGACAACTCTATCCCCAATTCTTCTTGCAAAAGCAGCAGGAGATGCAATCAGTCGAGTAACACTCTCACCTTGGGCAGAGTCTCTTCACTTCCTACCATCATCAGTGTGTCATACGCCTGAAGCAGTACTTCAGGTCCCGGGGAGAGGGTAATCACCCCCTCCCTGCGGATTGCTATGACGGTAGCTCCGCTATGGTGCCAGAAATCCAGATCAGCAAGACTCTTTCCAATGGCTTTGCTCTCCTCTCCTACCAGATATTCATGGATAGGGAAGGGGTTGGCTTCATGAAAACGGGTATTCAGGCTGAACAGCTGTTTGGCTATGGAGTACAACTCCTTGTCGAGGGCTTCATGTTCGGCCAGAATTTCGCGCATACGATGCAGCAGCGTTTTTGATGCGTCATGTTTGCCATACTTTTCTACAAAAGCCTTGGCTTTCTCATGACTGTGTACCCGTACGCCGCTATTGTGCATGACATGTACCACGTCCATCTCTTCAAGCAGGGCAAAACTGCGTCGGATGGTTTCGGGCGACACACCGTATTCACCACTCATCAGGGTACGGCCGCTGAGTTTTACTCCCTCTGCCAGTTCCCCTCTTGCTATGCGTTTGGCAATATCCAAGGCAATCCGTTCATAGACAGCCCCAGCCTCACGCTTGGTGTCACGCGTTCTGTTCGCTTGCAGTTCCATACGCATCCCTCGTTTCTATTGCTTTTATCTCATTCCAAAGCTCATCCATCTCATCAACATGGTCTTGGTCGAGTTGTATTCCACGCTGCTTTGCCAATGAGTAGAGTGCATTGAACCTTCTTTGCATCTTCTGATTGGACCGATGCAGTGCTACCGAAGGGTTGTATCCAAGATAGCGGCAAAGGTTCACCACGGCAAAGAGCAAATCCCCGAGTTCCATCTCCAAGTCTTCACGTTTCTCGTCAGGATTTTCTTTTGCAACCACCACCTCGGAAAGCTCTTCTTTCACTTTTTCCACAACACCCTCAACATTCGGCCAGTCGAAACCTACTTTGCGAATCTTCTTCTGGATCTCATTCGCCTTTTCCAAGGGGGGAAGGGAAGCGGGAACCCTGCTGAAGAAGTCATCGCTATCATGGATTTTCCCTTCCACATTGACCTTGATGGAGTTCCACACATCCAAGACTTCAGATGATCCTGAGACCACGTGATCGGAGAAGACGTGAGGATGGCGGCGTATGAGTTTATCACAGACATCGTTGAGCGAGTCTATGACAAACTGCGGATCGGACTCCTGATGCATCTCCAAAAGCATCATTGCGTTGAGCAGGACATCCCCGATCTCCTCTTTTTGGCCGCCAATGTCTTTACTCACCAACGTATCGATGTACTCATAAGTCTCGTCCAACAGATTGGTGGCGACACTTTTATGCGTCTGCTCACGGTCCCAAGGACAGCCGTCCTTGCTTCTGAGCAGTTGTACGATCGTAAAGAGCTGCATCAGAGCAGCATCGAGGGTGGTTTTCTTTTCCAATCTGTAATCAATCATAGCAAAGAGTATAGCCCGAGAAGCTCTTCTTGAGAACATATGTTCCCAAGGTATTGACATGATGATATTACTGTATATACTGTACATAAACAGTGAGGGAAATCAGTGGATATCATACTTTCCAACAGCAATCCAGATCCTATCTATCTCCAGATTGTGGAACAAATACGGGCTCAGATAGTACAGGGTATCCTGCCAGAAGGTACTCTGCTTCCTTCCATACGCAGCCTGGCAAAAGAGTTGAGAATCAGTGTGATTACCACCAAGCGTGCGTATGACGAACTGGAGCGGGAAGGGTATATCCAGACGGTAGCGGCAAAAGGAAGTTATGTAGCGGCCCGTAGTCATGAACAGGTCAAGGAAGAGTACCTGAGAAAGATTGAGGAGCATATGCGTTCGATCAAGTTGCTTTCAGATTTTCTTGGGTTGAGTGAAGAGGAGTTGGGTATGATGTATCAGTTGTTGAACAAAGGGGATGCGTAACATGGACTATGCAATTGCATGTACGGATGTACGCAAGTCGCTTGGATCATTCTCCTTGCATCTGGCAAACTTTTTTGTGGAGAAAGGCACCGTTCATGGTCTGATCGGTGCAAATGGTTCGGGAAAGACCACTACGATCAAACTGTTGCTCGGCTTGATGAAACAGGATGAGGGTGTTCTCTCTGTCCTCTCATCCACCGATATTGCACAGGACGGGGAAGCAAAGAACAAGATTGGCTTTATTGTTGATGAGACCTCTGTTCCCAGCCTGCTCAATCCGAAGGAGATGGGCATGGTATTCTCAGGACTCTACCGTGCATGGGACAGCCAAACCTATGCTCAATTGGTTTCCCGGTTCAAACTCGATGAGAATAAACCCTATCGATCGTGTTCCCGGGGAATGAAGGTCAAATTTCTTTTGGCTGTAGCACTGAGTCACAATGCATCGCTGCTGATCCTGGACGAGCCTACCAGTGGTCTCGACCCGCTTTCACGTGATGAGATTCTCAGCCTACTGGTTGAGTACAGCAAGGATGAGGAACATACAATCCTCATCACCAGTCATATCACCAGCGATTTGGAGAAACTGTGCGACTATATCACGTTGCTTGATGATGGGAAGATACGGTTTACCGAAGAGAAGGACTCGTTGCTGGATACCTATCGCCTGGTGAGGACTACCCATGCCTCCCTTTCGGATTTTGATCCTGATTCCATCATTGCCAAGCGGGAAGGAGAGTTTCAGGTTGAATTGCTCTTGCGCAAGGAGCAGATTCCTTCGTTTGCCGAACCGGTTCGGCTCACTTTGGAAGAGTTGGTCATTCTGTTGGCCAAAGGGGGATACAAGGGATGAAAGCGTTGCTGTTGAAAGACTGGTATCTGCTCAGAAAGCGTTGGGGTGTGTTGTTTGGTATGGTCTTGCTCTTTTCCGTGCTTGCAGGTGTACAGACCACCATGCTCTACACACTGATGACCACCATGCTGCTCTTGATGATCAGCCTCAATACCTTGGCCTACGACCAACATGACGGCTGGGATGCCTATGCCTGTGCGCTCCCCCTTTCCCGTGCACAACTGGTGCTCAGCAAATATGTCCTTGCCTGCATCTGCATTGTGGTTTCAGTGATTCTGGTCCTGGTTTCCACCTTGCTTTTCGGAGGTTCCAACATTTTGGCCAGTGCTTCAGCTCAGCTTGCGTTCGGCTTCTTCT
>Ga0265295_1006315_pt1 | contig 14440 bp, 11 predicted proteins | sample Munlansysbiofilm_FD_192503 | JGI IMG/M metagenome (GOLD analysis project Ga0265295, IMG submission 192503) | Leachate microbial communities from a municipal landfill in Southern Ontario, Canada - Methane capture system biofilm | ecosystem: Engineered > Solid waste > Landfill > Unclassified ... | reverse complement strand
TCGGAGGCACGCGCCCCATTGACCTGGATATCCGGGTTATTGCGGCCACAAACCGCGATCTCAAGACAGAAGTGGAAAAAGGGACTTTCCGCGAGGATCTGTTTTTCCGGCTCAACGTGGTCAGCACCACCTTGCCCCGGCTGGCGGATCGGCGTGAGGATATTCCGCTCCTGGTGCGCCATTTTATCGAGAAATACCGGTTGGCCTTTCGCAAACAGGTTTATGATCTGGACGAGCAGGCCCTGGCTGCACTTATGGGGTACAGCTTTCCCGGCAACGTGCGCGAGCTGGAAAACATCATCGAGCGGGCCGTGGCCCTTACCGACAGCGAAACCATCACTTCGGCAGACCTGCCTGAAGATATCCGACGGCTGGAGTTTGATACACTTGAAGGGGATGGCCTGCCCACTCTCGCAGAGATGGAACGCCGCTATGTAATCAAGATACTGGAAAAGACCGGCTATAATAAAAAACTTGCGGCAGAGGTGCTGGGCATGCCCCGCACTACGCTGTGGCGCAAGCTCAAGGAATATGGCGTGGAGTAGGGAACGGCAAACCCCGCAGCGGTCATAGTAACGTGCAGCCCGCGCATGCAGCCCGAATTTATGGGGCCGTATGCGCGGGCTGCTCTTTATGCTTTAGAAGCTGAAAGACTGGGCAGATTGCCGCTGAAATCAAGCATGAAGGCCGTGCCGTGTTCCACACTGAAAACCGTAAAGTCGGGGTTTCGCTATACACACCTGCCCGAATTTTGGGGAGCACCTCTGCCTGTCATGTCATGTTGCGCGGGGCAGCGATGTGTTCAAACCCTTTTGCCTTGCAACTGGTAGTTGCTAGTCTATGCCGGGGCAGGCAGCATGCGATCTGGAATGCATATTTGCACTATTTTTTCAGGATGTTTTCCAATACGGGGATAACCTGCTTTTTGCGGCTCATTACGCCGGGCAACCATGCTGACGAATCCTTAAATGTTGCCCTAAAGGCGGTCGCGGGCAATGAAGGATCATCGGAGATAGCCAGCATATCTGTTCCCTGTTTGCTGATATCTGTGAGCATAAGAAAGATGCTGTGAAGTTTGCTCTCCTGCTTGATCTGGCGCATTGCTTCCAGGAGGCCTTCTTTTTTTCCGTCCAGCATGTTCAGGGAGAGTACCTCGATCTGTCCAACCCCAACGCCCATGCCGCTCATTTCAAACTTTTTGTAGTCGCGCAATACAAGCTCACGCGCGGATACGCCTTCAACAGCCGATTTTGCCTTGAAAAGGTCGTAAGCAAGAGCCTTTTGGTCCTTTACCTGAGCAATTTTTGCAAGTGCTGCGCCTGCGGCCTTGTCTCGCTCGGTGGTTGTGACGGACTGGTACATAAGAGTGTCGGAAAGAATGGCGCACAGCATGCCGCCGGCAAGGTTTTTGGGAATCGCGACATTATAGAACTTCATCATCTCGAATAACGCCGTATTGCTGCTTCCGAGCGGCAGCAGCCATGCCTCCAGCGGCGCAGATGTTTTCAGGCCGCCGAGTTTGTGATGGTCTACCATAAACATCAGCGTGGCGTCCTTGAGGTCGTCCGGCCCCTGGGCGGCATCGTTGAAATCTACAAGCGCCACTTCTTTTCCAGCCACAGGCCCCAGTATGGCGGGCATTTGCAGGTTGAACTTGTTGAGCACAAACTGCGTTTCGGGGTTTGCCTGTCCTTGCGCCATTGCTTTTGCGGCTTTTCCTCTGGCATTGAGCAGGTGAGCCGTCGCAATGGCGCCGACAATGCTATCGGTATCAGGGTTTTTGTGCCCGAATACAAGGATGGGATCGGGCGATTGGGCTGCCAGCGTGTACCCGGCAGACAAGGTTACCGCCAGTATGGCTGCAAGCAGAGCGCAGCAGCTTTTTTGAATTAATGTTGCCGCAACGTTAAGCATACACGCACCTTTATGTGGTTAGAGGGCAAATGGGTGACAAGGCACTGTGAGGGCGAATTGCGCTGTGGAAATTTTGAGCCACACTGCATCCCATCAGTGACGACTTGTTGCCTCCTTAAAGGTTAAAGGCCGCGCAGCAAGAGCAGCTTGGAACCACTGAAATTTTCATCTTTTGGCCGAAAGTCTGAAAGCCCCTTGATCATGACGTCCTGAAAGAAAGCGTCTCCAGCAGCCACGACTTTGGGAATTGCGTAGTAGTCCTGATCTTCGACGCCCAAGGACATCTCCAGAACCAGGGTTTCCCCGTTCCAGCCATTTGTCCACGCTTCCAGGGATATCTCGGCATCAACTCCGCCAAGAGTAACAGTGCCCATTTTCGCGGAGTAACTGTACGCTACCACCGGTTTCAGCTGCGTCGAGGGAGAAAGACCGCTTTTTTCCAGGATGGGCGCAATGCGTGAAAACTGCTGCAGAGTGGGGCTACGAAGGTTGCCAAGCGCTGCGCTGTCAATCTTTATGTCCAGCGACTTTTCAAGCCTGCTCACAATCTTGCCGTCGGCTTCGTACGGGTTGTCTTCCGTGCTGACCTTACCTCTGCCGATAGCGGATTTCAGCGGCGCGCCAAGAATGAAATCCGGGCTTTTGCCAGACACTTTAACGCTAAAGCGCACCTCATCGTTGGGGCGGCCATCCTTGTACGTCTCGTTGACCCGGATAATGAATCCGGCCTTTTTCAATGTCAGATCGGCTGTATCAAAGTAACTTTTGGTTCGTTCGCGTATTTTGCCTTTGCCCGCCTTGAGCGCAAAGCCCTTCTGACTGGCCTGGTTTTGCAGCGCTTCCCATATCGTCGCAAATGACGCCAGTGCCTTGCCAGACTGGAACAACTCTGGTTTCAACGCGACCTTGTATTCAAAGCTGTCAACAGCACCAAAAGGTTTCCAGGCGGCTACGTTGGCCTCATACCGGGATTGGGCAGATGCCTGGAGGCCGACTGACAGCATGCTTAGGGTCAACAGCATTAAAAAAATGATCTTACGCATAACTCCTCCAAATAAGTGTCTGTAATAGCTATCCTGAATTTTTATTACTATGAGGAAAATGCGAAGTACAATAAAAATAAAGAATGATGTTCATAATAGAAAATTATTTGCATCTACAGGTAATATATAAGCAGGTCTTATTGTCAGCAAAGGAACTTCTGATTTGGCACAAAAAGCCAGCTTGGATATGTTTCTGCAAGAGCACATGGCAAGTCCATGGCCAATCAAGGAGGGTTAAATGGGAAAAGAAATTGAACGCAAGTTCCTTATAAATGGCGATGCATGGCGCATGCTGGCTGAAGGAACCATGTACCGGCAGGGGTATCTCAACAGCGCCAAGGAACGCACTGTGCGTGTTCGCACGGTAGGGGAAAAGGCCTTTTTGACTATAAAGGGCATTACCGTTGGAGCAACGCGGGCGGAATATGAGTATGAAATTCCGTTTGACGACTGCAACGCCCTTTTGGACAACCTGGCAGAAAAGCCCCTTATCGAAAAGAAGCGTTACAAGATCAAACAGGGCGAGTTTACCTGGGAAATCGATGAGTTTTTCGGCGAAAACCAGGGCCTTATTGTCGCCGAGATTGAACTGACCAGTGAAGATCAAAAGTTCGACAAGCCCGCATGGATAGGTGCGGAGGTAACCGGCGACCCCCGTTACTTCAACTCCAACCTCATCAAAACCCCGTTTACCCGCTGGTAACCCTAGGAGATCATCTCATGGCCGACGTATTTGCCAAAAATGTGTCCACAACTGCAGAAGAAGCCGCGAAGATCATCCCCCGTGCCGAATTTCGGGTGTTCGGGACGGATGTTATCGAAAAGGTAAAGGCCAGTATGTGGAATTGCGGCGCCGTGCTGCACAAGGCCCGCAAGATGCCTGTTGAAACGTATTTTTTGTCCGCGCGCACAACTGAGGCCAATGTCAAGGTTCGTGACGGCCTGCTTGATATCAAGACCAAGGTTGGCGAAACCCCCGAAGGGTACGAAATCTTTCAGCCTCGCGGGAAGTTTCAGTTCCCGGTTCCGAAGGAAGATCTTGCCACTATCATCGGTCACCTCAAGGTAGAGATGTCTCTGGACAAAGACAGCTATTCTATCGATGAATTTATTGAAATGGCGCGTCGTCACCCCGAAATGGTTCCCGTGCAGGTCGAAAAAATGCGCTACGGGTTCATGGTTGAAGGCATCATCTGCGAATACGCCCAGGTGTGGTTTAATGGCGCACTGGTCGAATCCGCCTGCTGCGAAAGTGAAAACTACGAGGGCATGAAAAAGGCTGTTGAAGCTCTTGGGATATCCAGCATGCCGAATACCAATTATCTCAAGGCTGCTCGCCGTGTGGTTGGGATGGAGTAGAGCTCAGAAGCAGAACGCTTGCCAAACTATACCCATTTGATTGAGCGTCGGGCGCTTTCTGAAAAGCGAAAATGCTTTTCAGAAAGCGCCCATAAGGAGACACCATGTCCCAGGCAAAAATCCAACCCTTTGATCCGCTGGATGTGAGTAATTATTCCCTTGAAAAGCTGCCAGACATCAAGGGCAGCGTTTGGATGGACAGAGTCAAGTTTATTGGTTTGCCGCTGGGTATTTTTTTATTTTTATATTTTTATTTGCAATGGTGCGGCCCAATCGAGGTTTTTGAATCACAATCAAAAGTTCCTGCAGAGCACTGTTATGCGGCTCTTGGAATATTCGCCTCGTCGCTGATACTCTGGCTTACTGAGGCTATTCCCAATTATCTTACTTCATTTCTTATTATTGTTACAACAATAATGACTGGCATTATGAATATGCGCCCAACCTTCGCCATTCTGGGCGAACCGGTAATGGTGCTGAATATAGCCAGCTTCATCATGGCAAGCGCACTTATGGTGACGGGCCTGGCCAAAAGGATATGCCTTTATCTTGTTTTGGCCATGGGTAAAAACGTTACGTATATTTTGGCATGTTTCATCGCAATAAATATTATTTTGGGCGCTTTTGTCAGCGCTACCTCGGCAAAAACAGCCCTCTTGCTGCCATTGTTTATGGTTATTTCTGCCATGTATGGTTCAACGGGAAATGAAAATCGCAACAATGTCGGCAAGAACATGGTCTTGCAGAATCTTTTGGCCAACAATGTTTCTGCATCCGCTTTTATAACGGGGTCTGCGGCAAACTTGCTGGCAGCCCAACTTTTGGAAAACGCCGGCTACAAGGTTTATTACAGCGACTGGCTTATGGCCTTGCTGCCCCTGTCCATCATTCAGTGCGCCTTTGCCTGGTACTCTGGCACCCGTTGGATTTTTCCCATCCGCAAGGAAGACGCCTCGCCGAAACTTGAGGGCGGGCACGAACGCTTGCAGCAGGAGCTGTCAAAGCTGGGGCCGCTTACGGCCAAGGAACTGCGCGCGGGCATTGTTTTTCTGTGTGTTCTCGTTCTTTGGGCCACAGACAGATATCACGGGATTCGCGCCGAGGTTGTGGCGCTTATGGGCGCCATAACAGTACTTATGCCCTCTGTCTGCAAGCTGCCCGCCATAGGCGTCATCAAGTGGAATGACGCCGACATACCGTGGCACATGCTTATGTTCAGCTGGGGAGCTTATGTGCTGGGCGGGCTGGTGGACAAGACCGACATCGTAGGGCTGTGGATGCATTATTCGCTCGATTCGTGGAATGCGGCGTCAATGCCCAAAGTCAGCGTCTTTGCCATATTGGCAACACTCTTTGCTTTAACAACCCTGATCAGCGAGAGCAAAACGGCCAGAACGATTGTGCTGTTCCCAATTATTATTTCAGTGGCAAAAAATTTCAATTGGGATGTCATCGGCTTCTGCCTGCCAATGGCGTTTCTTATAAACCAGGTCTATGTCCTGTATTTCAATTCAAAGCCCGCCAACATCAGCTATCTGACCAATCAATACAGCAGCTGGGAATCATTTAAATTCGGCATTATTCAAATGGGTGCCTGCCTGATCATGCTGATATTATGGACACAGTATGTGATGCCACTGATGGGATTCAACAGTAAACTTTGGTGATAGCGGTAATGTTATACAATATATGAGTCGCACTGTTCCGCGTTGCGGCCAAACCGTCAGGAGGTTTTCATGCGCAAAATTTTTGTGGCCTTGATTCTGGTATGCGGGCTGGCCAGCGGAACACCAACGGCAGCTGCCGACCTTTACCTGCAAAACCAGTCTGTTTGGAAAGGACAGACCAAAGAAATCACCGGCAGAGAATACAAGATTCTGATTGATCCTGCCAAAACAAATCCTGACATGGGTGCGGCTTTTAAAGATATCTGGGCGAAGGCCAAAAGTGTTGCCGCAGAAATGGGCATAACCATGACAGAAAGGGAAAAAAAGCCCTTTGAACTCAGCCCGACCGTAAAAACATTTTTTGATACGCCCTCGTTGGACCTGTGGAAGAAGGGTTACCTGATCCGTGTGACGACAAACTTCAAGAATGGCTATCCCGTCAGCCCCATGCGCATCGCCATTAAAAGCATAAATGGCTCCTTTACCAAAGTCCTTGGGGCCAAGTTGGAAACCAGGGGCGTTGCGGGCAAGGCTTCTGCCGAGGACAACGTGTGCATCGGCAAGGACGGTCAGCTTTCAGGCTACGTTGAAAAGGGCGTCAATTTTAATCTGGGCCGTGCGGAGCTCGGAGAGATGAACCTGGCCGAGTTTGGCGCATACGTGCCGGAACTGCTCAAGCTGGGCCTCCCTGCTGATACCAGGCTGCAGGCCATCCCCGCTTTTGGCGTGCGGTGCCGCCCTGGTTTCATCAAACTGGATGGCCTGGAACAACCCCTGGCTGTTTCGATGGAGGCGTGGTCGCGTACGGAAGGCGGCGCTCCTTTTGTGTATGACTTTTCGTTTGGCTATGATGGCGACTTTTCCCAACAGGCGGTGGCCCACAAGGCTGGTGAAAAGCTCACGCTGGCACTTTACAAAAAGCTCGGAGACTCCCTGGGCATACAAAATGCCTGGCGTTGGAACGGTTCCAAGGTTCGCATGTTGCTTAACCAGCCTTTGTAACATCCATCTGGGAGCACAGCTATGAAAAAGTTTTTATTGAGTATCATTGGAACGGTTTTCTTGATGCCTGTGATGGCTCAGGCAGACAGTAATCTTGATGCCCTGTATGGCGTCGCCAATCGTCCGTCATATATAAAGCATTACGAGGCCGATAAAAAAGGCAACGTTATGCTGAACCCATATCTGCAGGTCGGAACCAAGGATTTTCCGGCAGTTCTCGATCCCAAACGCCCCATTTACAACTATGTGGTCACGCCTGAAGGCAGCGTCGCATTTATCGAGGAAGCGCCCCACCCCTTCGGACGCACCTACCCCCAGGGGTTTTTCAGACCTGAAGACAAGTCCAAGCGCAAGCCCGGAACCACCGAAAACTACGGGCATGTTTCGGGAACCGCCGGCGGCCCCGGAAGAATCAGCGGCGAAGTCATCAATGACAACAAAAACCACTGCTGGCTGGTAAACAACAAGTCTGGTCGCTATTCGAAGCGCAACATTGATCGTACGCCAGAGCAGCTTCTCAACGCCTTTATACTCATTCAGGGCGTGACGGATCCAGGGGGGCAACCCTGGTGCCCGTCTGCGGTATATCTGCTTGGTTATGCACCTGATTATGTGAGTAAGGCGCTGCGGCAAAGCCCCGAAATGAAGTACGAGGATGAGGGAAGCAAGAAAAACGCTCATATATTGCTGACGCCTGGCGGCAGTTTCCCCAAGTTCACCATCCCTCCCTACAAGCATCTTTCTCTGGATGATGTTCATGAAGGAGATCTGCAGCAAAGTACGCCCAAGCCTGATGCCCCCGTGGAAAAAAAGGCCACGCAAAAGCCTGAAAAAGCGGCTTACAATGATGACCCGTCGTAGAAGTCAGGGGGCATCAACCTGGGTTTGATGTCACACCGTCCGTTTTTAATCGGGCGTGCGCTGCCCTCTGACGGCTTTGCAGCAGGGGGCGCGCCACAACAGCGCATCTTCAGGAGAGCAACTACATGAAGAAATATATTTTTCTTATGTTCCTGAGTATTATGGTTTTTCCAGTAATCGCTCTGGGTGGAACAGGCGTGCAGACGCAGCAGTTGGTGCTTAAAGGAGAAAAGAACTTTATTACCGAGCACCCTACCCACAATCTGGACGGAACCATAAATGTGATTGTGGAAATGCCAGCAGGAACCAGCGGGCAATACAGTGTAGATCAGAAGAGTGGCCTAATGGCTCTTGAGCAGCAGCAGGGCGATCCCCAGTACGTGCAGTATCTGCCCTATCCTGCGAACTATGGCTTTATTCCCCGTACGATGCTGGGCAAAGAATTTGGCGGCAACGGCAACCCCCTGAGCGCAATTGTGCTGGGAAGCGCTGTCCCCCGCGGCGCCGTGCTTAAGGCGCGCCCCCTGGGCGTGCTGAATTTTAACGAACACGGCAGCGTGAACAGCAAGATCGTGCTTGCTGCCGTTGGTTCGCCTTTTGAAAAAATCCACAGCATCAAGGGTCTTGATGACCAGTTCCCCGGCGTACTGCAGATTCTTCAAACATGGTTTGTGTCCAGCAGCGGCAAGGACAAGGCCGGGAATCCCTTGCTGAGCAATGGCGGTGTTCAGGAAAAGCCTGACGCTATCCGAAAGATTGGCGACGCCGCGTTGCTGTATGAAAGGTCTCATGTCAGCGAGGCAGACAAGCCCAAGCTGGATCCCAACGGCAACCCGTACATCTATTTTTCTCCTCAGGCGCGTAACATAGGCGACTAGGTTTCTCAGCCACGGCCATTGCCCCGGAACAGCTCCTTGGCGCTTTTCCGGGGCATCCGCCAACAAGGTTGACACTGACCTTGAGTCTATTCTTGCGCCCTGATACGCCCCGTTTGTTTTTATTTATTGGTTGCCCATCAACTTTAGCTGCAAGGGGCAAAGTGTTTATGCGAAGCATCAGGGCTACCATTCTGTTGCTATTGGCAGTTATTGTTTTTGCCATGCTGTCGGCATTTGCAATGGTGATTACAAAAATAAGCTATGATTCCAATATAGAGTCCAGTCAGCGAGAAATGACAATGATGACGGAAACCATTGTCAAATCTCTTGCAAATTTTGCGCAACAGCAAAGCCTTTTGGTGCACGCTGTTGCCCAGACGCCCCTATTGCTGGAATACCTTGCGGATGGGCAAAATGAAGCTGCGGTGAAAAAAACCGTTGCGGCCATGTCTAAGGCGGGGCCTGAAATAAACGCCATCTATGTATTTGATCATAATGGCAAACAGCGTCTTACCTTTGCCCACGGTCAGGCCGGGGAGCTGAAGGATCGGGGAGATCGCCCCTACATTCGGGATGCGCTGGCAGGGCATGACGGTTTTAGCGACGCCCCTGCAAAAAGCGCATCAACACAAAAGCTTATCGTCAGTGTTGCTGTTCCTGTCAGGAGTGACGAGGGGATCGTGCTTGGCGGCGTCTGCCTGTCTTACGACATCGACAGGCTGGTAACTGACTACATCAAAAATGTCGGCATCGGCAAAAGTGGTCATCCATTTATTCTTTCTCCCAAGGGGCTGATTATCGGCCACAAGGATGAAGGCCAGTTGATGCGTGACATGAGCGACCAGCCATGGGTAAAGCAAATACTGAACGAAAAGGTTGGGACAACGATCATTGAGCAGGCAAATGACATAATGCTTGCGTGGGCTCGTGTTTCCGGTTGGAACTGGACTGTGGTTTTTAGCAGGGATATGGCAGAAATTGAAAAACCTGCCCTCCAGATGCGTAACATTCTGGCTGGTCTTGCGCTTTCTGTAATGGTCATACTCACCGGCATCAGCCTTTTTGCAGTTGACAGAATTGTTGTTCGGCCTCTTTTTCGATTGGAATCGTATGCCTCGGCAGTAGCGGAAGGGCAGTTGGATTTGAACCTTGATCTGAGCCTGAGTAATGAAATCGGCAAACTTGCCGCAAGCCTCAAATGCATGGTGGCAAATCTTAAAGAAAAAATATCCGAGGCGGATGAAAATTCAAAACTCGCCAAACAGGAATCTGCAAAAGCTGTAGAAGCAATGGCCGAGGCGAACGATGCCCGCAAAAAAGCAGAATCTGCGCGGGCTGAGGGTATGCTGCAGGCTGCATCGCGTCTGGAAGAAATTGTTGCCAGCGTGACTGGAGCGTCCTGCGACATTTCCAAGCAGGTAAAGCTGTCGAGCAATGGCGCGCAGGAGCAGACTGTCCGGGCATCTGAAACGGCCACGGCGATGGAAGAAATGAATATAACCGTTTTAGAGGTCGCGCGAAGCGCTGCCCAGGCGGCCGAAGCGGCTGAAGATGCCAAAACTCAGGCTCAGGAAGGCGAGCATGCGGTAAAAGAGGTGGTGCAGGGCATAGGAGTGGCGCAACAGCGGGCCCTGGACTTGCGCACGGGCATGGCCGCGCTGGGTAGCCAGGCCGAAAGCACGGGCGAAATACTTGGCGTTATCAGCGATATCGCGGATCAAACCAATCTGCTGGCGCTCAATGCGGCCATCGAGGCCGCACGCGCAGGGGACGTCGGGCGTGGTTTTGCTGTGGTGGCAGACGAGGTTCGCAAGTTGGCAGAAAAAACTATGGCGGCCACCTTGCAAGTGGGACAGGCCATAGACGGCATCCGCAGCGGGACGCGTCGAAACGTGGAACACGCGGAGCACGTTTATAATATCATTGGCAAAGCAACGCAGTTGGCCAGCGTAGCGGGCGAAGCCCTGGGGGGGATAGTCGCCCTGGTGGAATCAACGGCAAGTCAGGTGCATGCCATCGCTGCCGCGGCCGAACAACAATCCCAAACAAGCGAAGAAATTAATAGATCTCTCACAGGTGTAAACCGTATCGCTGCGGAAACGTTTGATGCAATGCGTCTCTCGGCAGAAGCTGTAAAGGATCTTGCAACGCAGACTGATATCCTGCAGGGGCTCATTGCGCAAATGAAGAATGGCATTTCTGTATAAGCCACCATGGAAAAGGCGGATCAGTGCCGGGTTCGCCATATATAAGGGCCGTCCGCTACAGCGAACGGCCCTTTTCATATCACAAACGGCGACAACGTCAGTAAGACATGCACACTGGCAAAGGCCAGGCGTCAGTACACAAACGGCAGTTGTCGCCAGGCCTTGCAGGCTCCCTTTACTTGAGGCGCGACAGTACGTCGTCCGGCAAGGGAACACCCAGTTCGAACAGCAGGGCAAGAAAACGTTCTGTGGTGCGGCTGAACCTCTGTCCCTCAAGGTAGACAAGCGAGTAGTCTACATGAAGGTCAAAATTTTCAAGCTGCACCTGCCGTAAAAGCCCTGATGACAGTTCAAGCGTTGCAGCATATCGCGGTAAAGCCGTAACACCCATTCCATTAATCACGAGCTGCTTGGCTACTTCCATATTATCTACAGTCATAAATGGCACTTGTTCTGTATTTTTGGCATTGGCCTTGAACCAGTCACGCACTTTGTTGGTGACCCTTGTGCCTTTTTCACGCAATATAAAAGGATATCCAGCCAGCTCGTTAGCCGTTATGGCAGATTTATGTTTTGACAGTTCGGATTTGTTGCCTGCTACGACGATAAGCGGCTCCCGATGCAAAAACTGGCTGCACAGGCTGGGGTGCGCTGGCGATGACCCGCAGAAGCCAATTTCGAATTCGTTTTTGTATACCTTTTCTGCAATGACGTGGGAATTATGCACGGCAAGGTCAATGGACACCCTGGGATAGCGCTGGTGAAAGGCCACCAGGTATGTCGGCAGGTAATAGGCGCTCATTATGGCTGACGCCCCAAGCACAAGCCTGCCGGAGTCCAACGCGCTCAGGCGTAAAAATTCATCTTGTATCTGCTCAACAATTCCGAAAATTTTTTGGGTATATTCAAAAAGAACCTTGCCCTCACTTGTCAGGCAGACCTTGCGGCGTGACCGATCAAAAAGCGCTGCACCCAGGGAGTGCTCCAGACTCTGCACCTGCATACTGACGGCTGGTTGGGTCAAAAACAGATCGCGAGCCGCCTGGCTGAAGTTGCCCGTCAGGGCTACACGATGAAAAGATTTCAGATGGTCGATATTCATAAGGAATTCAATTTAAAAAAAATTCATTGTACAAACAGTCTGCTATCCTGCCAATAACCTCTGTGTAAGTATGGCATGAGCTAGGTCAATAATCCATACCTAATGTTGCCACTGGTAATTTTCTTTTAAGGAAGTACTTAAAATAACGTTTCGTTATATTCTTTATTTCAAATTATTATTTCCAATAAGACGCACAATCACTGTAACAGTAGTTATGCGCTTCAAAGTTCGGACATAATCGCAGTGGGCATCAGGTTGATATGTATAATGCTATAAACGTGTCGAAAAAACTGGCCACACACATTTCTGTAAAGGAGGAGCAGGATGAAGCGACTGACGACACTATTGTTGAGTGCGGCCTTACTCTTGGGAGGGGTAAGCAGCACATACGCCATTGACTTTAAAGCAAAGGGCTATTGGAGCTATTCATTCGAAGTTGCCACAAATAACAAATTTGCCAACACAAACGCCGGTGCAGCCAATGATGATCAGTTTTCGGCAGGCGCCCGTATTCGTCTGCAACTGGAGGCGATTGCCTCAGAGGCTTTGTCCGGCACGGTTTATTTTGAAATCGGCGATATTTATTACGGTATGGCGTCAAAGAAGGGGCTTCCCAATGGCGGGGCATTGGGCGCAGATGGTTCAATTGTCGAGCTGAAGCGCGCGTATCTTGACTGGGGCATGCCTAATACGGATTTCAAGGTGCGCATGGGCATTCAAGGCATGTCGCTCCCTCTTTTCGCCTCCAGCGGCAACTTTGTGCTTGATGACGACGCGGCAGGCATTGTTGCGTCCAAGCCGATTAACGACAACCTGGCAATTACCGCCTTTTGGGCACGGTTGTTGAATGACAACCCGCTGGCGGCGGATTCCAAATTTACCAAGTATCTCAACGGAAGAACCTATAATCGTGACGAGCCGGATAATGACGCGATGGACTTTTTCGGCTTACTGATGCCCATGAAGTTTGATGGGCTGCGGGTGACCCCGTGGGTTGGCATGCTGGCCATGGGCGACGGTGTGGCACGTAACCCCGGCAAAGACTATGATGAGTATTTTGTCAGCACCTCTCGCAAAAAGTTCCAAGAGGGCATGGGGGTTTACACCGGTACGGGCAAGGCGCCCATGTTGCAGGAATACGGCGGCGGTGAAACCTACACATGGTGGGGTGGGCTTTCTGCCAAGCTTACCAAACTTGACCCGATTCTTATAGCGTTTGATTTTATGTATGGCAGTAAACTTGGCAACGGTTCTGCGCAAAGTCTTACCTACATGAAAGATAACGGGGATGTAAAAAAGCTTCCCGCAAGTTATGGCGGATTGGACGCCAGTAGGTATGACCGCAAGGGCTGGTTTGCAAGCGTGCTCGCCGAGTATGCCCTTGATTGGGGCAAACCCGGAATTTTTGCATGGTACAGCTCTGGCGACGACGACAACCTGAAAAACGGCTCTGAGCGCATGCCGGCCGTTTCTGGCAACTGGGAATATACGCATACCGGCTTTAAGGGAACGTTGGCCTCTGGCGCATATGACGGGTTGTTTGCCTACCAGCCTATCGGATTATGGGGTCTTGCGCTGCAGGTTACTGACATCTCGTTTATCAAAGATTTGAAAAACAGCTTAAAAATTCTTTACATGCGTGGTACAAACTCTGCCGATATGCCCAAGAAGGTCGCCGGATCACAGTACCGCCTTGGTTTGGACGTAGAGGGCATTTCTCCAACTGGTGCCATTGGTTCGTATCTGACAACCAACGACTGGGCGATGGAAGTAAACCTTGATACTGAATACAAGATTTACGACAACCTCAAGCTGGTTTTGGAGACGGCATACCTTTATGTCGATTTTGACAAGGATACATGGAGTTACACCGCACCCAACGGGCAAAACTATGGAAGACTGTGGGCACAGCGGCCTGATAACCCGAATATTTTTAAGGTCGGACTCAACTTTCATTATAGCTTTTAAAATGCGTCACATCTCTTAAACTGCCATGCGTTTGCTCTGTTGGACTGAAAACGTCGTTCAGCTCTGTTTCAGAAGGTTTGTCTGACGTAACGGCAGTGGAGCAGCAATCCGGAAATGCCAGTGCCATCAGTGTTTGGGCGGTTCTTCCGAATCTTCATGAGTACGCTCTGCAACCTCTTTCCAAGCGCAAATCGGTCTGTTGCCTGATCGATTTGCGCTTTTAAGCCATATGCAAAATAAATCACCTTCCACTGCAACAGAACCCCGTGCCAAGACTGCAGCCCAAAGCGAAGAACGGTATCCTGCATGGTTCTTTGATGCGCAGGATTACAAACTTGTTAATCTCGTCAATACGATTGTGGAGGCGCGCACGCACAGCAAGGCCCTTTTTCAGCCTGATTCTGGCTTGCACCCGCATGGTATTATTGAAATGACCTCA
>Ga0265295_1006313_pt1 | contig 14444 bp, 11 predicted proteins | sample Munlansysbiofilm_FD_192503 | JGI IMG/M metagenome (GOLD analysis project Ga0265295, IMG submission 192503) | Leachate microbial communities from a municipal landfill in Southern Ontario, Canada - Methane capture system biofilm | ecosystem: Engineered > Solid waste > Landfill > Unclassified ... | reverse complement strand
ACGGCCTGCAAGCACTCCCTGGTGGGCACACATGGATAATAATCATGCTTGGGCCGAAGTGTATTTGGACGATGAATGGCATTACACAGGAGATATGGATGCTGCATATTTTCCGGATCAAACATGGTTTAGCGGCATGATCGACAAAACCGTGATGATCCTTGCCGAGGGCAGTTTGGCAGCAGCAGATGATGAAGTATTGGTGCAAGGACGCTATGATACTATTATCAATTCAACGCCCAATTATGCCCGTGAGCGCACCCGTAGAGTAGATGCCATCTGCATCGATATAAATGGGAATCCTGTTGCAGATGCAACGATCAATGTGATGGTTTATAATTGGGGAGCATTGCGAAGCATCATTAGCCTAAAAAGCAATGAGCATGGAACACTTGGATTTAGTGCCGGAAGCGGAGACTTTTATCTTTCGGCATACAAAGAAGGTAAACATGCTCTCAAGCTGGTAAAAGCTTCTGAGATGAAGAAAATAGCTGTGGAACTTATTCTATCTGATGAACCCATAACAGATATCGATGTGGTTATGCAATATCCAGCAAACGAGATGGTGTGGCGAGAAGCGCCCGCAGAGTATCGCACAGAAATTGAACGGCGTAAAACTAAGCGGCAAAATGCTATAGATAGCTGGCTAATGCAAGCGAAAAGCTCAACGGTTGAGGATAGTATAGCGATATTGTTTCGAGGAAACTTGAATGAGTTTGAGAAGTTCTGGCAGCATAACAAACCTGTGGAAGAAGAATATTTGGATTTTCTAAGAGCTTACGATCCAAAGTTTTTATGGCAGGCAGATGCCGATCTATTCGAAGCTGTGTATCGATTTTGGCGAAGTCATGATCGAGATATGCCAGCTGAATTGTTCTCTCCAAGCGTATTTTATGAAGAATTGCCTAAGCCATACTTAAGCAAAAAACATGCATCACTATATCCTAAAAGCTTTGTGCACAAGCACAAGGATACTCGCAAACAAGTGCAGAAAGCACTTAAGTGGCAGAAGAAGAAATATAAAATAGACTTATCTAAGGCTCTTTCAGGATTGCCACGAATGGATATCATGGCACAGCAAAAGTATCTAAGTGATACACAATATCGCATCCTGGCTATTTATATTCTGCGAGCAAATGGAATTCCGGCGGATTTTACCCGTCTACCCAATCACATTATGGTGTATTTGGATGAAGATTGGCATTATTATAACCTTAAGGACAATCGCTTTAACGAGGAACAAAATCATAACAGTAACCTAAAAAGTAAGATTATTACTATAACAGACGACAATGGGATACCTGTCCTAAACGCTGTTGATCACTTAACTCCAACTCGCTATGTAGATGGCTTGTTCTACAATATAAATGCCGATATTACTGAACATGGAGGGGGGCGTTATGAGGTAGAAATTGCTCAACCGGATATTCAGTTGAACTTTGGATACAGAATATCAAATTCGGAAACTGCATTTATGCTTATTACACTTAGCGACACGGCAGATACACTAAACATTGTGGCAGAGCGATATCCCAGAACTTGGGAACCGGCAGATGAAGACTTCTTGCTTATTATGGATGAGTCAACTCTAAACGAGGCGCAGCTCGTGATTCTGGGCAACCATGACCAAGAGAACAGCTTGCGAGTGTTGCAGAAAGTAATGGATTTGGGTATGGATTACCACTTCTACGGATATACGCAACAAAGCTCGTGGCACAAGCTTAGAAATTATGAGTTTAGCCCCACATGGCAATCTTTTGTGCGCGACGATCCCTCTTTGGCATCAAGAACCATCACTTTATATAAACATGCCGGTGTGTGGAAGAAATATGAAGGTATTTGGGAACGATTACCTAACTAACTGCTTGAAAATATGGAATATGTCGCTTTTAATGGCATACTGATGAAATCCCGTTATATTAGCTAATGTAAGGATATTTTAAAAGGGAGAGATTTACGTGAATAGCAACCATGGCATCCACCAATTCATGCCAGAAAAGGTTTGGAAATGGAAGGTGCTGGAAAAAAAAGTGGCTCATGTGCTTTCTTTGCACGATTATCAGGAAATTCGCTTATCTGTGTTGCAGGACTACGGAGTGATTCATGAAGGTATAACCGCTCTGATGCAAAAAGATGAAGCCATACATGCTACCGAAGGTATCATAAATCTTTCTCAACCCAACAGTGATCTTAGCCTGTTGACCCTTCGCCCAGAAGGGACTATCAGTGTTTTGCATCATACTGCCAAGATTACTAAAGATGGCGATGTGCACCGATTCTATTATTTGGGTCCCATGTTTCGAAAGGAAAACAAGGATATGCCTACAGAGTTTCACCAATTAGGAGTTGAGCTTTTAGGTAGTGATAGCGTAATATCCGAAAATGAAGTAATCTCATTGGGAATAAAGATTTGTCAGAATTTGGGATTGAAGGATGTGAGACTCTTGTTAAACAGCTTTGGTTGTAATATCTGCCGTCCGGCTTTTTTTGAAGATATGAAGAGCTATCTCAAGCGCCATGAATCAAAACTATGCACATCTTGCTTTCAGCAATTATACACCAATCCCTTTGCCGATACTGCATGTAAGAACCCTCAATGCAAAGAAGTGTTGATTAAAGGACCACAAATGCTGGACTATTTGTGTCCGCAATGTAAACGCAACTTTGCCCGCGTAAAGAAGATACAAGCGAACTTGGCGCATCAATACACCGTGAATGCAAGGATGTTCAAGAACTTTGCCTACTACAATGATACTGTTTTCGATTTCACTATAAAAAGTGGCGGTAGAGAGATTGTGATAGGAGGGGGAGGCAGATACGACTATTTGTCGCAGATGATTACTGGCAAAAAAATCCCAGCAGTTGGTTTTTATCTTAATATTGACCGCATATTCGAGCATATGGAGAGGCGAGAGTTATTTACGGCTTTAGATAAGGGTTTTAGTGTATACATAGCTTCACAAAATGAAGACCTGGAAATGATGATGTTACAAATTGCCCAAGAACTTCATGATAACAATATCAAAACGGTTCTAAGCACAGACAAGCATAGTATCGAAACTGATATTGCCCTAGCCCAAAAAGCTCTGTGCGAAGTTCTGATTGTTATCCGAGACGAGAATGTGCGTGAAGGCAAGATTTTGATGCGCAACATCATAAAAGAGCATCAAGATTACATTCCTCTTCATGAAATAACCGATGCCATTCTTTTGGCACGTAAATCTTTAAAGAAAGAATAAAGGAGAATTACATGAAATCTATTATGACGCATAGCGCCCCTGCTGCGATTGGTCCTTACTCACAAGCTACTCTTAGAAATGATACCCTCTTTGTTAGTGGTCAGTTGGGGATAGATCCCAATACCGGAAAGATGGCGGAAGGTTTTGAAGCTCAAGCAAATTTGGTGTTCCAACACATTAAAGCTATTCTCGATGCCGCAGGCATGGGGATGTCTCAGGTAATAAAAGTAACTGTGTTTCTAACAGATATGGAAGATTTTGCCAAGCTGAATGAGATTTATTCACGCAACTTTAGTGCTCCATTTCCTGCCCGGGAAGCAATCCAAGTAGCACGCCTACCTAAAGATGGCTTAGTGGAAATCTCCGTTATTGCAATGAGGTAAATCCTTGAGCATCACTACAAAAGGCGGCGATACCGGACAAACTTCCCTTTACACGGGAGGGCGAGTATATAAAAGTGATTTGCGAGTGGAGGCTTACGGTAGCCTAGATGAGCTGGATGCTTTTATTGGAGAGGCAAAGCATCATATAGCAGATGACAATATCAGGAAACTGTTGTTAGAAACGCAAAACCGCCTGTACAGGGTAATGGGAGAATTAGCAACTCCTGACGGAACTTATCCCATGCCCTTATGTGAAGAAGAAGTGGAAACTATCACGCAGACCATTAGACAATACGAAGAGAAATTGGATCTGAAAGGATTTGTAATACCCGGATCTTGCCTTGCCAGTGCCCGTTTGGACATCTGCAGAACCGTTGCTCGGCGCGCTGAACGCCGTGTGATAGCATTAGCGCAGGCAACCCCTCTTTCGCCCAATCTGCTGAAATACATCAACCGCTTGTCGGATTTTTTCTTTATCCTTGCACGGGTGGTTGAAGCACAGGAAGGAGTACTTACCTATAAAACCAAGCCCGACGGCGGCTGCGGTCATAAATAAAAAACACTCAAGTTAATCATACCGGAAACTATCCGGCTGTGTTTGTGTGCGTAGATAAAAACATTAAAGGAGTTCCATAATGTATAAAATAGTATTGATAAGACATGGCGAGAGTGAATGGAATAAAGCAAATCTATTCACCGGATGGACAGATGTAGACCTCTCCGAAAAAGGAGTTCTGGAAGCCAAAGAAGCTGGCAAAAGATTAAAAGAAGCCGGATTTACTTTTGATGAAGCTTACACATCTGTTTTAAAGCGTGCCATTCGCACTCTTTGGTTTGTATTGGACGAGATGGACTTGATGTACACGCCAATTCACCACAACTGGCGCTTGAACGAACGGCATTACGGTGCTCTGCAAGGGCTCAATAAAGCTGAAACTGCCGCCAAGTACGGTGACGAACAAGTGCTAATCTGGCGCAGAAGCTTCGACACACCTCCACCCGCTTTAGAGATAAGTGACAAACGTTATCCTGGTCACGATCCCCGTTACGGCAATCTGGATAAAGAACAAATTCCTCTGTGTGAATCCCTGAAGGATACTGTGGCTCGCACCATGCCCTTCTGGAATGACGTAATAATCCCTCGTCTTGTAGCCGGGCGGAAAATGGTAATCTCTGCTCATGGTAACAGTCTTCGAGCCATCGTAAAAAATCTGGATCACATATCAGATGCCGAGATTGTGGGTCTTAACATCCCTACCGGGATACCTTTAGTATACGAATTTGATAAAGATATAAAGGTTCACAATCGTTATTATCTGGCAGATGATGAAGAGGTGAAAGCCGCAGCCAGCAAAGTTGCAAATCAGGCAAAGGGATAAGCCCCAATCACTATCTTTTCTTACTGCGAGAATTCCACTCTTTTCTACCCCGAGCTTAAGGGATGAATAGGGGTGGTTTATGCTAGCATCATCCCGTAAATAGGGAGTATCTCAGGAGGAACTATGCATAATCCTCGTGTAAAGAAATGGGTAAAGAATGAAGGGGTTACGATATTTGGTATGCAGAGCTGCAAGCAGTACTCATATACAATAAACCTGAACAATGCTATTGGAGTTCATGAGACCAATTAAGTTCCTGCTGATATAGAACTTAATAGGCCTCATGGACTTCAAAAGCAGGCGTGTAATTATGCACGGCCTTGAAGTCCAAGCCGCCCATAAGATATTAAATAAGTGATAGTTAGTTTATGCGCTTTGAACTCCAATGCCTCAATTGGGATAAAATGTGGATTATTAAAAAAGCTTGACTAATATTAATGGCTGCAGATACTGACTAAAAAGAAATGGAAGGAGTCTTATCATGGCAGTTAAGATTGATAAAGAAACTTGCATAGGCTGTGGAGCATGCGTGGACGTATGTCCGGTAAGTGCTCTTAGCATGGTTGACGACAAGGCTGAATGTGATGAAAGCACATGCATTGATTGCGGTGCTTGCATTGCCACATGTCCTGTATCAGCAATCAGCGAGTAAGTTTTTACTCAACAAGTTACGGTGGAGAAGGCATTTATTGATGCCCGCTCCACCTTTTTTATAAGGAGATTTTTATGAAAACCTACGCCATTCTTTTTTTGATATTGTTGATGATTCCCTGTCTTAGTGCAATTGATGTTAGCGGTGTTCAAAGCGGTATTTGGACTGCGGACGATAACCCACATAATCTGGTTGGCGATGTTACTGTTCCTGCGGGATCGGTATTGACTATCCAACCGGGTGTAATTGTAAAAGCAATGGGCAGTTATCGCATCAATGCAGAGGGCAGCATCCAAGCTATCGGAACTGAAGGAGATAGCATTCGCTTCGAAAACGGCCAGATTCCTTCCTCAAATCTTTGGAAAGGCATCCGTCTGGAGAATGAAACCGAACCAAGCAATTTTATGCATTGCGTAGTAGAATATGCCGAGTATGGCATAAACGCTGTGGATTCACCAGTAGAAGTATCGTACAGCCGTTTCAGCTACAATCAACGTGGGCTTCATCTCTATGGTATCGGAAACCTCCATCCCGCCGTGATGGAAGTTCATAATAACATAATTGAACATACACAGCAAAACGGTATCTTAGTACCACAAAACAGCAATGCCTGGATTCATCACAACGAAGTGCGCTATAATGGAACTGTAACCCAGTATTATGGAGCCATCCAACTGTCAAATCAATCTCCTGGGGGACAAAACAACCCCATAATAGAACACAATTATATCCATCACAATTATAAACAAGGTATCACGGCATGGGATATTGTTGGTGCTTCGGCGATAAATCCAATCATTCGCTATAATATAATAGAATCCAATCTTACTGGAATATATCTGTTAAACGCCAGCGGTACTGTGCACAACAATCAAATTATCAACAATTTCATACCTGGTGATGCTAATAGTGGAGCGGGCTTGATGATATCAGGGGCAACATCAGTTCCCTTTATTGCAGAAAACATAATTACTGGAAACTTTACGGGGTTTTATATTACAAACAATGCCCTGCCCTGCCTTGGCGACATGAGTTTGAACCACCCTTGGGCGTATGGGATGAATGTTATTAGGGATAACATCGATGAAAGCAACACTTTGTATTCCATAGTATGCGCTACATATCCTAATAGCAATAATGTGATTATGGCAGAAGGAAACGATTGGGGGGTATATTCTGCCACCGAGATACACGAGGGGATTATAGATCATAACGACAACACAAGTTTGCCCACGGTTGATTTTGAGCCTTGGTATGAAGGGCAAGGAATCATAAATATTACCGGTTCTTTCTCGCAAGATACTGAGGATTACCCTTCATTAGCAGCTCATGAATTGCAATTGCATTTGGTGGATACAGAGAGCGGGCAAATCTTGGAATCGCACTTCCTGCAGAGCAATCCATTCAGCATCGAAAGTGAAGTAAATCAAAGCTTCTATGCCCTCATCACCGGGATGGATCCCTCCCTTCAGATCTTTGCTGCTCCGGGGGGCTTGGTTAATCCCACGGAGTTTGACGCCTCTACCGGAGAATATATAGATTTGGGAAATATATACATCGATGCTTGGCAACATTACATTAAAGAACGGAGAGGCGAGAGCGAGATTATCGCCGGAAGAGAAATTTGGCCGGTGTATAAAAGCGTGTTGTTCCTGGCTCCAGAAACTATCGATTACTTCTATGATGAAGGTGATTATCGCTATATCTTTAAGCATCAGCACTTTGATGGAGCAGATTGGCAAACGGTGGATTTTGGCTTTGATCAGACCTATGAGCAGATCGACAATCTTTCCCATTCTTACACCTGGCAACAGCATTATGTGGAGAATGGCGTGCCCGTTGAATACATTATTGGGCTTAGCATCGACGATACCGGGAATCGTACTTATGTGACGATGGATCAATCTTGGAACCAACTGTTGCGCCGCAATGTAGGCGAGGATTATGAACGGATATACGTGATTACAGATGGTAGTGTAAGCACTATGTTGGAAGTTGAGGAACCCGAACCCGGAATAAAATACATGTTCTTTAATTTGCCACCGCAAAATCCCGCAGAACTGGGACTGCGCAGCGAGATAGTAGATGAAACATCATACAATTTGGAATTTTGGTGGAATCCTCCAGCAATGACTGAGTATGAATTTGAAGTATATAACCTCTACTGGCAGAGAAATGGGGAAGAGCCGCAGATTTATACCACAATTCCCATTTATCATACATCTTGGACGCTCTGGGGCGTAACAGGGAATGGTACTTATCACTTCTGGCTTACTGCGACAGACGGCGAAAGCGAAACCCAGCCCAGCAACTTCGTGACAATCACTCTTTCTTCCTCAAATGAAGATCTGGTGCAAATGCCCCAAATCAAGATCTATCCTAATCCGATTAGTTTTAAAGGCAATAGCGCCCTGCATCTGAGTGTAAAAGGTATGGAAAAACCAATGCTGAAAATTTATAATCTTCGCGGGCAAAGAGTACTATCCACCAATATTCAGGACGATCAGTATAGCTGGAACGGAAAAGATGCCAATGGCCAAGCTGTGGGTAGCGGAGTGTACTTTATGCGCGTGGAAGATGCGAATAAACAGTGCATCAACAAGAAGATAATCGTTACAAATTAAACTACTTAGACCTCAGGCATTTAAAACTAAATGTCCAAAAAAGCCGATAGAGCGGATCAAGAAGCGAATTGGACAATTAGACTGTCAGGATATATTAGAAATAGATAACATCAATCAAGAACAAAAGCAGGTGGCTCGAGACAAGATCAAACCGGAAGATGGCTTTCCGGTTTGTGCTTGCTCGGCGTAGAAATTGGCATTGGAAATGCTGCATGAGCTTGACAATTTGTGAATAGTGTTTATCTTGTCTTAATGATTATGTTTCCAAGCCTCAAGAAGGTTTGAACCAAGTGCAATTATCAATGGACAGGAGGAAATAATGTCCGAAATAATATATATCAAAGGACGTGAGATTTTAGATTCCAGAGGAAACCCTACGGTAGAGGCGGATATTCATCTGGAAAGCGGAGTTATAGCTCACGCCGGAGTACCAAGCGGCGCTTCTACGGGAGAACGAGAAGCCATCGAATTACGTGATGGCGATAAGAGCCGTTATTTTGGCAAGGGAGTCTTGAGAGCAGTTCAGAATATCGATGAAATTATAGGACCGGAATTGCTTGGTGTGGACTCGGTATTGCAGGCGAATTTAGACAGGATGATGCTGGAACTGGATGCCACAGAGAACAAAGCCAAGCTTGGGGCTAATGCTATTTTGGCAGTTTCTATGGCTGCTGCCCGCGCTTCTGCTTTAGAGCTGGATATTCCGTTGTATCGCTATTTGGGTGGAGTGAATGCCTTTACTCTACCGGTTCCAATGAGTAACATCATCAACGGAGGCGAACATGCAGATAACAACGTAGATATTCAGGAATTTATGGTGATGCCGCTGGGCGCAAAAAGCTTTCGTGAAGCTCTGCGCATGAATGCCGAGGTGTTTCATACACTCAAATCCATCTTGAAGGGACGTGGTCTTGCCACATCAGTTGGGGATGAAGGCGGTTTTGCACCCAATTTGGCTTCCAACGAAGAGGCTTTGATTGTAATAGTAGAAGCAATTACCAAAGCAGGATATAAGTCTGGGGAGGATATCTATATAGCCCTTGATGCGGCGGCGTCTTCATTTGTTCAAAAAGATGGAAATTACGCCATCGACGGCAAAATACTAAGCAGTGATGAGCTGATAGCCTATTACGAGGGTCTTGTTGCCAAATATCCAATATGCTCTTTGGAAGATGGATTAGCGGAGAACGACTGGACAGGCTGGAAGATATTGAATCAGCGCTTAGGTTCTAAGATCCAATTAGTTGGAGATGATCTATTAGTTACAAATCCCAAGCTAATTCGTAAAGGCATTGCCGAAAATGTGGCAAATTCTGTGTTGATTAAGCTCAATCAGATTGGCAGCGTTACCGAAACTATAGATGCCATCAATACCGCACATAAAGCTGGGTGGACTACTGTGGTTTCACATCGCAGCGGCGAAACGGGAGACACCTTTATTGCCGATTTGGCTGTGGCGATGAATACCGGACAGATCAAGACTGGAAGCATCTCACGTAGCGAACGAGTTGATAAATATAACCAACTGATGCGAATTGAGGAAGAATTGGGCGAGAATGCTTACTTCCCTGGCAAAGCTGTAATCAAACAACTGGGATAATTATAACCCATAACTAATTACAAGTATGCCCCTTTCCTTTGAGAGAGGGGCTTTTAGTTTTATATGGAACCACACTTGACAAATATCCCCTCTTTCTAAAAGTAATTCTAAATCACTTACAAGGAGCCGACATGAAGGAGTTGAAACCAGATCTCTCAAATTTGGGCGAAGTATTTCGGCAATATCTCCCAGAGCATAAAGTTGCCGCAGCTCAAACTGATTTTCTAAAGAAGATATCAAAGCTTATGCATGCTTTCTATAAGGGTAAAATGCAAACTTTGCCCAAGGCAGGTATTTATGGATTTAACTGGTTTAATGTGTGGTATACTCCCGGCGTAAGCAAGGTTTCCACCACCATCAGAGATGATCAAAATGCTTCATTCAGCCTTTCCAATCGGGGCAATCTCGTAGCAGTTGTAAGCGACAGTACGCGGGTTTTAGGAGATGGAGACTGTAGTCCGACAGGAGGTTTGGGCGTGATGGAAGGCAAGGCCATGCTGATGAAGTATCTGGGGGCTTGCGACGCCATAGCTCTATGTGTAAATAATCGAGATGAACAGGGCAATCCGGATGCGCAAAAACTTATAGATTTCGTAAAAATGCTGGAACCATCAGTTGGTGCCGTGAATCTGGAAGATATCTCTCAACCCAATTGTTACCGTGTATTGGATGAATTACGTGAGAGTTGCAAAATTCCCGTTTGGCATGATGATGCTCAAGGCACTGCATGCGTTACTCTGGCAGGCGTAATAAACTCTCTTAAGCTTACAAATAGAAAGATCGATAATTGTTCTTGTGTGTTATTTGGTGCTGGAGCTTCCAATAGCACGATTGCCAGTTTCCTTATACAAGAAGGTTTGGATCCATCCCGGATGGTGATGTTTGACAGCAAGGGAGCTTTGCATAGTGATAGACTGGATATCCGAGACAATCTGGGAAAATATAAACAATGGGCATTGGCGCAACAAACTAATCCACACCATTATAATACAATGGAAGAGGCTATGAAACAAGCGGATTTGCTAATTGCTCTTTCCACTCCCGGACCAGGCACTATCAAGCCGGAGTGGATTAGATTGATGGCTGCGGACTCTATTGTGTTTAGCTGTGCCAATCCAGTACCGGAAATCTATCCTTATGAAGCGCATCAAGCAGGAGCACGAATCGTTGCCACGGGCAGGGGAGATTTTCCCAATCAGGTAAATAACTCTGTAGGCTTCCCCGGCATCCTAAAGGGCGCATTGATGGTGCGATCCAGCAAGATTAGTGACGGCATGGCAATTGCGGCAGCTCATTCATTGGCAGATTTTGCCCGACAGCGTGGCATCAATTTCCAAAACATTGTACCAACTATGAATGAGACCGAAGTATTTGCTCACGTAGCCGCAGATGTGTCAATTCAAGCCATTAGCGAAGGACATGCGGCAATACAGATGAGCAGAGAAGAAGTTTTTAACGAAGTGCTAAAACAAATCAATGCTACCAGAGCCTTGTGTAATCAGATGATGCATGATGGACATATTCAAGCACCACCACCTGAATTGGTGCAGGAGGTTTTCCACTCTTGTTTGCAGGATTGCAAAGCTTAAGGACGAAGCTTCAAGAACCGGGATTCAAGCAGCTTGCATATCTGGCAAGATTGCTGTTTTCGGTAGCGTTGCTATATGTAGTATTTCGGCAAATCAACCTCCAAGCAGCTTTTAAACAAGCTGCAAAACTTCCCTTAGGCTATGCTTTTGCAATATTTGTCCTTACTGTGCTTAGGCATTTTATCCAAATCAACAATTGGCGGTTTGCTCTTCATCTTAATCCGGCATATCAATACCGACCCAAAGAAGTTATAAATTCGTATCTCTTGGCATTGCCACTGCGTTTTGCCTTACCTGGCGGGCATGCCTCTTTTGCCAAGGTCTTTTATCTTAAGAACAGCAGCATCTTAGCATCCTTGATTTCCACTACTACAGAACGTTTATTTATGACGTGGGCAACCTGGACTTTTGCGGCAGTGGCGGCTTTTTTTGTTTTTCCTCAGGTTGAATTAGTTCTGCGAGTTGGAATCTTGATTTTAGTAGCATTTATGCCATTTTGGGCTGCCTTGATTATGGCTTCCAAAGCAAGATGGCGAGAATTCTTACCCGCATTTTTAATGCAAGCACCGCGCATGATGCTTTTACAAATTGCCAATACTTTGATTATGTATGTGCAGTATTATTTGATTCTAAATACCTTAGGATTTATCTCCGGGCTAAACACTTGGCTGGCAATGTCGCTAACAAATGTATCTAATTCCATTCCGATAACCATATCCGGATTGGGCTTAAGAGAGGGTTTTGCCATCCATTTTCTAAATCTATATCAGTTTACTTCAGAACAAGCTGTAGCTGCCACCATTACTCTTTTTTTCTTTCAGGATCTTATCCCAGCATTAGTGGGATTGGTGGTCCTTTTTAAGGTTAAACGCACAAAATAGTACTTTCGGCAGCTATGTAGATATCTATTGTTTGAGTATCTACAAATTTGATAAAATAGCTGGTTTTAGATTAAATTCTATTGCAATTGTATTTTTCTTGTGTAACTTATCTATTAATGTAATAGTTTTTCGTGTTATTTCGCATCTGTAAGCTATGATAATAATATGGAATTCTATTGTCATTAAGTTTTTATATTCATTGTAAGGAGCACAAGAAATGAGAACAAAAGCATTTCTATTAGTTTTACTGTTGATCCCGGTAGCCTTAGTTTACGCTGCCATGGAAACTAGTCCGGGTTGGAGCTATGGATACGAATTTGGGATAGCTCGAGGCGATAATGCCGGAAAGGCAGAGAATCTTGCGCCAATGGCGCGTGGGCATATCCAACTAGAAGTATTTCCCTTTTTGTTTACCAGAATTGGATTGGGCTTCACTCCTCTGCATGCCACAAAGAGCTCTCCCAAAGGATATAGTACAAGCACATTAATGGGAGATTACCGCTTCATTTTTAATCCTTGGTACGATAAAAAGTACTCACCATTCATTTATGGCGGAATTGGGGGTTCTTTGGATCTCAGCCAAAGCGATGCAGATATTATTCCGCATATTCCAATGGGTGTGGGTTTGCAAACTCAGCTTAAACCTGGAATGAATCTGGAAGTTACTTTGGGTTACAATTTGGCAAATTCAGACGCTATGGACGGTCGCATTAGAATTGGCGACGACGATATGAACACATTTACCGGCAAAGATCATGATGGTTTCTATAGCCTAAGTGCGGGGCTTTCATTCTACAATCCCGGTACCAAAGTTACCAAGCTGAAACCTTCACCCATTCCAGTGGCACCCAAACCTGTTGTACAACAAGATCCCCGCACGATGGATAGTGATAGTGATGGTATTAGTGATTACGACGAGATAAACGTGTATGGCACCGATCCTCGCAAGGCAGATACAGATGGTGATGGACTTTCCGATTATGTAGAACTGATGCAATACAGAACCAATCCTCTCAAGATCGATACGGATGCAGACGGTATTAACGATAAAGATGAAGTTATTACCTATCATACAAATCCGGCAAAAGTTGATACAGATGGCGATGGACTTAGCGATTTCGCTGAAATAATGGAGCATAAAACCAATCCATTGCTAACAGATACAGATAAAGGCTCTGTGGGCGATGGCGAAGAAATTCTTGCCAAAACTAATCCTCTTGACCCCAAAGATGATGTATTGGATTTAAAGGAAGGAGCTACTTTCTCTTTGGAGGGCATATTCTTCGAAACCGCACAAGCCAATATCCTTCCGGAATCGATCCCCGTGCTTGAAAAAGCCTATACTGCGCTGGCAGCAAATCCGGAGGTTAATATACTCATTACCGGACATACCGATAACATAGGCAACGACGCCAGCAATATGGTACTTTCTTCAAACAGAGCAAATTCAGTTCGCAATTGGTTTATAGAAAAAGGCATTGCTGCAGAGCGGATCCGTGCCGAAGGCAGAGGAGAAACTCAACCTCGCGCCTCCAATGATACAGAAGATGGGCGCGCCTTAAACCGCAGAATCGAATTTGAAATAGAATAAGTAACAGATAAATTCTTATACGAGGAGTTCTTTGGAACTCCTCTTTTTGTTTTAGCAAGGTGAGTGGCAAAAGATCGGGGCATAAACCTGAACAATGCTATTGGAATCCAAACCGCCCATAAGATATTAAATAAGTGATAGTTAGTTTATGCGCTTTGAACTCCAATGCCTCAATTGGGATAAAGCAGAGTTTCACTTACTAATCTTTCCCAGTTGTATAAGCCATTGGGGGGCAGTAAAATAGTATAAATTACTACTTGACAAAAACACCTCGTATCTTATTGTTGCATTAGCAATAACACAATTAATAGAACGAGGTGTTAAGATGAGTTTCCTGAGAATATCCCAAATTAGTCAAGTCAAAACTTCAAATCTGGTTGAGAGCAACGCTCTTTTTCTATTCAAGCGCTTCAAGTTGATGAGTATCCTGCGGCATTGTAAAATAGGCAAGGGTAAGGGACATCCCATAGAGTATATGCTGTATCTGATGCTGATCATTCTTCTAC
>Ga0265295_1006310_pt1 | contig 14448 bp, 16 predicted proteins | sample Munlansysbiofilm_FD_192503 | JGI IMG/M metagenome (GOLD analysis project Ga0265295, IMG submission 192503) | Leachate microbial communities from a municipal landfill in Southern Ontario, Canada - Methane capture system biofilm | ecosystem: Engineered > Solid waste > Landfill > Unclassified ... | reverse complement strand
ATTTTCATGCGTTCTCAAACCACGAAGCGGGTCAGTACGTCGCCGGGCTTTATGCCGACCTCTTCCGGATTCAGTCCCAGGGCCAGGCCCAGAATTGTGGAAAAGAGGACGGCCGGTATGGTCTGGGATCTTTTTTGGTTCTCGCCGCCGAACTGTAATTGGCAATAGGTGCAGGCCGTGGCCAGCAGGTCCGCGCCGGATGAGCTGGCACCGGCCATTTTTTTGGCCACCAGCAGGTCCGCGATGTTCTCGTCTCGGCCGCGAAGCGGATAGCCGCAGCACTCCAGACGCAGGTCCCAGGGCAGGGGAGTGGCGCCGGTGGCGGCGACCAGGCGCTCGAAGATCGTCGGCGCCAGCGGATCGTCGAAGTGGGTGATGTTTTCGGGTCGCAGGGCATGGCAGCCGTAATGGCAGGCAATTTTCAGCCCTTTGAGCGGGCGGATCACGGCGCTTGCAACGCTGCCTGGCAGATCGTCGAGGATTTGCAGAAAATGACGGACGCGGACTTTTTCCGGAAATTCGAGCCCTTCTTCATGAAGCAAATCCTTCATGCGATGCTTTAGCTTTTCATCCTGACCGGCCTGATACCGCGCCTGCTGTAGGTTGCCGAAGCAGCATTTGCAGGGCGTCATCAGATCGAGGCCAAGATTTTCCGCCAGGGCCAGGTTGCGCAGGGCGGAATAGACGGATGCGTCCCGGCTCTCGTGGCGCACGGGATAGCCGCAGCAACTGAACTCGGTCTTGACCAGCTCCACGTCGAGGCGCGCGCAGACGGCCTCCACGCTCCGGCCGTGGATCGGCAGATGGTGGGCGATCTTGCAGCCCGGAAAATAGGCGTATTTCATGACCGGCCCTCTTTCTTGCGCAGGATTTCCGCTCCCAGTTGCCTCAGTTCGTACAGGATGTCGGCCACGGGCACGCCCTGGGGGCAGTGTTCCTGGCATTTGTAGCAGGTGGTGCAGCTCCAGACCATGCGTGCGCCGAGGGTCTGGGCTTTTAGGCCCATGCGCAGCAGGTTCATGATCTGCTGCGGGGCGAGGTCCAGATCCCGGGACGGGTCTTCGCTGACCGCGACCACCGGGCACACGCCCGTGCAGGTGGTGCACTGCACGCAGCCCCAGAAGGATTCGGCCCGATCAGCCAGACCGGCCCCAGTGCCGCCGACCCTGCCCAGATCGCGCGAGGCAAGCTCTCTGGCCCATTCTCCGGCCGTTCGCTTGCGGATTTCCCCGTCCACTCCGGCTCGTCCCGCCTCGGTCAGGCTCTTTTTCGAGGCCATCCACAGGTCTTGCAGATCGATGCCCGCTGAACACACCTGCGTGCAGCGCAGGCATTCGGTGCAGATGTGACTGCCTTCGACCAGCGCGGCGGAACGGCCGGGCGAGAGTCTGTCGTCCAGATGGCAGCGCAGGTCGGCCAGCTTGTCCATGGGCAGGATGTCGGGGTTGCCGAGCACCCGGTGCGCCGGGGCCACGCTGCAATGCAGGCTGCATTGTCCGCAGCGGGTGCAGGCGTCCAGGCCCAGCCCCCGGGCCAGGGTATGCGTGGGTGTGTCTGCGGTTCGTGTTCCGCCGCGCGTAAGCAGATTGATGCCGGTCGCGACCGGATGAAAGAATTTGCCCCAGGGCAGAAGGGCAAGGCCCAGAAAGGCCAGGCCGACATGCACATACCAGAAAAGGTCGCGTCCCTGATCGGCGATATACAGGGAGGCGGGCACAAGCGAGGTCATGGAGCGCGAAACGAAGGCCGAGGACGTGGGGGAATGACATCCGGCGCAGCGATCTTCGTGCAGTTCGGCGCCAAGTTCGAGCAATTCGGGGGCCGTCGGCAGAAACTGCCTGAAGCGCACGCCGTTTTCCCTGGCCCAGTACGCCTTGAGGGAGATCAGCTCCTCGGATTCGGCCTCGACGAAATAATCATCCACCATGCGCTTGAAATCTCCGGCCGACATGATCTTGAATGATTCCAGCAAAAAGCCGGAGATGAGGATTCCAAAGACCACTGCAATGAGGGTCCAATCCTGCAGCTTGCTGAATTTTTTGAGCGTCATGCACCGATTGAGGAAGAGAAGAGTCAGGCCGAGGACGGAGAGCAGTCCGAAAAGATTGCGCAGGAACTGCCATGGATCGAGGGTCGGTTCGTATCCGGCAAAGAACGGGCGGGTGACGACCCCGTCCATGGCATGCAGGACGATGAGGGGCCCGAAGCCGAGGATCAGGAGCGTGTGCCCGGTCCAGCGCAAGGGGCTGCGCATGGTGCGGCGCAGCAGGACAAGATCCGCCAGTCCGCCAACAAGCATGCCTAGTATGCCAAGGACGCCTGGGCGCGGCCGGTCTTGCCCAGGCCGACCCATGGCGACGCCGCGCTTGAACCATCCCCGCATGCGCCAAAGAGCGCCGAGGGCCGCGCTTGCGCAGGCAAGAACGAGACCGATGGAGAAAAAGTCCATGCAGGCTCCCGTGGTTGAAAATTACAGGGAGGCCACCGCCTTGTAGGCTGTGGCGATGGCCAGACCGGCTCCGCATTTCATGCGCATCCAGTCCTGATGGGCCAGGATCGCTCCGGCGGCATGCAGGCGGGGATGAAACACCCGGCCCTGCGCGTCAAGAGGGCGCAGGTTCGCATCGGTCTCGATTCCGGCCTGATTGACCTCATGTCCGTTCGGATCGAAAAAATCGGGGCGATGCCACAGGCTCCGGTTTTTGGGCTGGCTGACGGGCAGATCGAAGACCGCCTCGAAAATGCGGTGACGATCCGACCTCAAGCCCTTGCCGAAGAAGCGGCCGCTGGCCAGGATCGCGCTCTTCGCGAAAATATCCACGGAGGTCGAACCGCTTCCGGCTGTAAATGAAAATCCCTCTTCGGAACACGCAGCTTTCGTGATCAGCTTCTGCGTATAGGTGCGCACTCCAAGGCCCGGAAGGCCCCGGTCGAAGGCGGCGCGCAGCCGGGGGCCGGCAATGGACGGAGGCAGGGTCGGGATTTCAAAGACCGGCCTGTCGAGCAGCTCTTCCAGATGACTGAGCACGGCTGCGGTGTCGGTCATGCCCAGAACGGCCGGAAAACCGACATACTTGGCGTCCGCGATGTGCGGCGCGACGTTTTGGGCCAGCTCCGCCCGGCGTGCCGGGTCGGCCATGCTCCAGGCCATGTGTTCGGGATAGAGTTCGCCGCCCATGCCGGGAAATTTGATTCGCGCCACCTTCAGGTTTGGCCAGGAATCTTTCCGCACTTCCGCGATCTGTCTGGCGCTCAGGCCTTTGAGTCCGCTGAAATCGACGAGCAGGGTGGGCGCCTTCATTTCCCAGGCCTTAACCCCGTTCCAGGCCGTGCACGGCAAAAGATAGGTCGGCTTCATGGTCCCGGCGGCGGTCAGGGTCAGGGTGTTTTTGCCCGCGCGGCCACGGTAGCACAGGCCGTGGTGGCCCAGGAAGGTGGTGAATTGCTCCAGGGCTCGGCATATTTCATCGTCGCTGACACGGCAGTAGGGATGATCGGGCAGATCCCGGCGCAGGGCGGCCAGGGCGGCGAAGGGGTCCTCCCAGACCTTTTGCTCCGCGATGGGGTGCACGGCCAGAAGATCGATGAAGCCGGTGCTGAAATCGATGCCGCCCGTGGCTCCGGTCTGGGCCACGGACAGCCCCCGCTCGGCGGCGAACAGCGCTGCGGCCATGCCGGCAAAGCCCGAGCCGATGACCATGACATCATAGTTTTTCATGACGGCTCCTTGAAGGCGGTGGCGGGACAGTTCTCGCTCTCTTCATCGCGGGTCGAGGGGGCGGGGCCGAACTCCAGGTCCATGGCTCCGCAGTGCAGGGCCTCCTGCAGGTCGGCCTGCATGAGCGGCACGCCCCAGAGTATCGGCGAAAAGCCTCTCCAGCGGCGTTCAGTGAAGGTCTTGAGCTCCGCCAGGCCCTGGGTGCCGGTGGATATTTCGCGGTCATAGAGGTGGCCGGTGATGCGCGGTCCGCAAAAACCGCCCTGGCACGGGCCCTTGCCGACCCGGCTGCGCATGCCGATGGCCTTGAGCATGGAGCGGCCGCGCATGTCCTTGGCCTCGTCCACGATGGCGTCGATGACGCTCCGCGAGACCATCTCGCACTCGCACAGCACGATGTCGTCTTCGGCCCGGCTCTCCACCCAGCTTTTCGGACCCCGGCCGGGCTCGGTCCACTTGCCCATGCTGGAAGGGGGCAGCGGCTCCTTGCGTGTCCGGCAGGGCGCGGTGACGCCAAGTTTGGCGCAGGCCAGATCCGCCGCCTTTTCGGCCATGAGCCTGTACGTGGTAAGTTTGCCGCCGGTGATGGTCATGAAATTTTCCACGCCCTCGCTCGCGTGGTCGATGAGCGAAAAGCCACGGCTGACCGCACGATCGTCACCGGCCGGGCCCAGGGAAACCAGAGGCCGCACTCCGGCGTAGGCCCGGATGTAGCGGGTGCGACCCAGGATGGGCAGCATGGCCCGGGCGTCGTCGATGATGTGGTCGGTTTCCGCCACGCTGGGCCTGCATCCGTCGGGCGTGGGCACGCGGATGGAGGTGGTGCCGAGGATGGACACGGTTCCGCCGGGCACGAGGATATCCGCGTCCGAGGGCGGTCGCAGCCGGTTGATGACCCGGGTGGCGATGCGGTCCTGGGTGATGATGAGACTGCCCATGGAATAGAGGATGTTGATGTGTGCCCCGGCCAGGGCCGCGATCCGTCCCGCCCAGGCCCCGGAGGCGTTGATCACCAGTTCGGTCTCGATCAGGACTTCGCCGCCGGTGGTTATGTCCCGGCAGCGCACGAGGGTGACGCGGCCGTCCGTCACTTCCATGGACACGGCGGCGAGGTTGCGGCGCATGGAGCAGCCAAGGCTCATGGCCTGGGCGATGTTGTCCAGCGAGAGCATGAACGGGTCCACCGCGCCGTCCTGCACCGCGAAGGCGGCGATGAGATTTTCTGACAGGGCTGGCTCCATGGCGCGGGCGGTGCGCAGCTCAAGGCCCTGGCAGGGCACGCCGCTTTTGACGCAGAGCGCGGAAAAATCGGAGACGTAACCCTCGTCGTCTCCGCGCACGGCGACAAAAAGTCCGCCGGTGTCCTCGATGCATTGCGGAGCGAGTCGGCGCAGGATGTCGCCTTCCTCCCGGCATCCCACGGCGGCCTCGACATCCGAGGCTACATAACGCGCGCCGCTGTGCAGCAGGCCGTGATTTCCCCCGGAAGCACCGGAATTGACGTCGCGCTGCTCGATCAGAAGCGCCTGCACCCCGCGCAGGGCCAGATCCCGAAGCAATCCCGCACCGGTGACACCGGCGCCGATGATGAGAACCCGGGTTGTGAGTATGGTCATGGATGTCCTTGCTGCGTCGATAAAAACGAAAAGAAACGAAAAAGTGAAATTTTCCGAGCGCACCTTTGTCGTACAGCCGGAGGCGGGTGAAATCATGCTGGCAATGAGAAACAAGGCATGTTAACAGCTTTCGCGGAGCATGCCGCCTTCTGGGGAGTTTTTTTATCATGAGCCGTTGCATTCCACCAGATTTTTTTTCTTAAAACGACACATAGCGCAATTTTTTTTTCGCAAACGAAAGGAGAATTTATGAATGACGCTCATACCGGAAAAGCCGATGGCCAGGACACAGGCGCCCGGCATGTCACGGTTCGGCAACGCCATGCCGAAATGATCCGCATGGTCCGGGAGACTGGATTCGCCACCATCCAGTCCCTGGCCGACCATTTCGGCATCACACCCCAGTCCGTGCGCCGGGACATCAATACCCTGAACGCCAAGGGCCTCCTGCAACGCTATCACGGCGGCGCGGGGCCATGCCCGAGCACTGAAAATCTGGACTACCTGGACCGCAAGGTGCTCTGCCTGGCCGAAAAGCGAGTCATCGGCCAGATGGTGGCCCGGGCCATTCCCAACAAATCCTCGCTTTTCATCAACATCGGCACCACCACCGAAGAGGTGGCCCGGGCCCTGGGCGGGCACAAGAATCTGCGCGTCATTACCAACAGCCTCAACGTCGCCTCCATCCTGACCGGAAACCCGGAGGTGGAGATCATCGTGGCCGGCGGGCTGATCCGTCATCACGACGGGGGCATTGTCGGCGAGGCGGCCATCGACTTCATCCGCCAGTTCAAGGTCGATTTCGGCATCATCGGCATCAGCGGTATCGACATTGACGGCACGCTTCTCGACTTCGACTACAGGGAAGTGCGCGCCGCCCGGGCCATCATGGAAAATTCCAGGCAGGTCTTTCTGGTCACCGACCACACCAAGTTCGGGCGCAACGCCATGGTGCGCCTGGGCAACATCGAGGAAATCGACGCCCTGTTCACGGACAAGACCCCGCCGGTCGGCGTTCTCGATCAGATGCAGCGCGGAAATGTGAAACTGCATGTCGATGAAGGGTCGCAAAATTGAGTGTTTACGAACAAAATAGGTTAACTGACCAATTTTCTTTTTCAGTTGAGAAAAAATAATTCGTCTGTTATGGGCTTTTGAACTCGATCCGGCCCTCATCCAGAAGCCGGACTTCATATCCTGCCACGGAGGAGCCGCATGGGGCTTCAGCTTGATTCCATTGACAGAATTGTGGACGGCGAAACGCACCTCAAGGACATTTCGCTCACTTTCGAAACAGGGCAGCGCTATGTGCTGCTGGGCCGCACCCAGGCCGGCAAGACCTCGCTTTTGCGCATCATGGCCGGACTCGACCGCCCGTCAAAGGGCAAGGTCCTGGCCGACGGCAAGGACGTGACCGGCATGTCGGTACGCCGACGCAGCGTTGCCATGGTCTACCAGCAATTCATCAACTATCCATCCCAGACGATTTTCGAAAACATCGCTTCGCCCCTGCACATCGCGGGGACGCCCAAGATCGAGATCGAGCGGCGGGTCATGGAGACGGCCCGGATGCTGCATCTGGACCCTCTGCTTTCGCGCCTGCCGGCCGAGCTTTCCGGCGGTCAGCAGCAGCGAACGGCCATTGCCCGGGCCCTGGTCAAGGAGGCCCAGCTTCTGCTCCTCGATGAACCCCTCGTGAACCTGGACTAATGTGCAGGGCGAATGCGGTCCGAAGATGAACGAACCCCGGGACGAGCAGTACTGGCTCGATCAGCCCGGCGCTCCCAAGCCCAAGCTCGATAACGAAAAGCCCAAGGGCGAGACGGTCGACTACGACCAGCTGATCCAGGCCTGGAAAGCCGGAAAGGTCAAATAACCTCCAGGGCACGGCAACACACGGGGGAGCGTCTTCGGATGCTCCCTTTTTTGTTGTCGCGGGCATGGGCAATGGGTATTGAGCCAGGGCGGCGGGCGACGGGCGCGACAAAATTTCGGCACGGGGGAAGAACATGACATATTCGGCGATTGCGGAAATCCTGGTCATTGGCAACGAGATTCTCATTGGCGACATCCAGGATACCAACACGAGCTGGCTGTGCGGGCTGATCAATTCCAAAGGTGGGCACGTGGCGCGCGGGACCATGCTGCGCGACAACGTGGACGAGATCGCGGCAGAGGTCGGATGCGCCCTTGAACGCGGGGCGGACGTCATCTTCACGTCCGGCGGGCTCGGACCCACGGCCGACGATCTGACCCTGGCCGCAGTGGCCCAGGGCCTTGGACTGCCGCTGGAGCCGCACCCCGAAGCCTTGCGCATGGTCAGGGAGCAGTACGATAATTTTTTCGCCCGGGGCATCATGGCCCAGGGCGGACTCAACCCCGGCCGCGAAAAAATGGCCTGGCTGCCCAAGGGCGGCGTGCCGCTGTTCAATCCAGGAGGGACCGCGCCCGGCGTGCTGGTGCGAAAAGGCCGGACCTGCGTCATCTCGCTGCCGGGAGTGCCCTCGGAACTCAAAGGCATCATCGAAGTATCCCTGCGGGAATTCATGCGGGAGACCTTCGGCGACGGCGGCTCCCTCGGCACGGCGCTGCGCGTGCTCTGCAACGACGAATCCATTCTGGAGCCGGTCCTTGGCAGGGTGGTTCCAAGGCATCCCGGGGTCTACATCAAGTCCCTGGCCTCGACCGTGGGCATGACCCCGGAGCTGGACATCACCCTGACCGTCACCGGCGGCACGGCCAGCGAGCGCACGGCGCTCCTGAAGGCGGCGGTGGAGGAATTGTCCCGAGGGCTGACGGAGGAGGGGATCGGGTTCAGGGAAAGGGCGTGAACCGGAAAAAAGCGGAAAAAGGCATGGATTCCCGCCTTCGCGGGAATGACACGGTAGCGACACGTGAATACGCAGTCGGTCCGGGAGCTGCCCCGGCACGCCACCACGGCGTCATCCCCGCGAATGTTTGCCCGGCATGGGCAGGCGGGGATCCATCCTCCCGACCTGCCGGACAATGACGCTCAATAATGGTAAGTCCTTCCGGCCATGATGGTCGTGGCCCGGAAGAGTTGTTCGAAAAGCACCACCTGGGCCAGTTCGTGAGGCATGGTCAGGGGGCTCAGGCTGAACTGGACCTGTGACCGGGCCAGAAGCTCCGGCGACAGTCCCATGGCTCCGCCGATGACGAAGCAGCAATCCCCGACGGGATTTTCAAGCAGCGGGCGCAAAAACGAGGCGAAATCCACCGAGGTGAACAGCCTGCCCGTCTCGTGCAGGGCCACGAGGGTGTCCTTGGGACCAATTTTTTCCAGAATGCGCAAGGATTCAAGGCGCTTTCTTTCCGCCCCTTCGGCCTGCGGGCAATCCTTGACATTCTGGACATCGATGCGCACGACAGGCGTAAGCATTTTCGCGTAGTGGGCTATCGCCTCAAGGTAGTATTTTTTCTTTATTTTACCGACAGTTATAATTTTGAGTCTGTACATGTTCCTCCGGGATTTCTGCGGATTCTTCACCGTCGAATTGGGCTTCTCATGTTTTTTTGCGTTTGCGTCGAGGGATTGATTTTCAATAAAATCAAGGGCAATAATACAGCATTGCCTATCGTTGCCTCCCGGAACATTCCGGTCCGGCAGCGGGTCATGGATAAATTTCCAGCCACGGTCTTTGGAGGTGTTGCATGAACAGCAAGGTAGGACAAGGCGAACAGGGCGCGAAAGTTGAGCGGACAGCGGAAGATTCCAGTCTGCTCATTGCCTGCGACAACGACGGCAAGAAGGTCGTGCGCAAATCTTTTCGCGTGCCGGTGCCTCACGGGCTGGTGACCATGAACCATGACGGACTGAAGCACTCCGTCAAGGACCTGTCCATGTACGGAATTGGACTCTCCGTGACGAGTCCCGACGCTTTCGTGGTCGGCAGCGTCCTCAATGACGTGCAGATCGTCTTTCCCGACCGTTCGTTTCACGTTGATGTCCGGATCGTGCATATCTCCCCATACGAAGGAGAGACTCTCATTTGCGGCATGGAGATAGTGCATACCCATGATTCCGGTTATATAGACTGGATGACGCGGGTGGTTAGCGAAATCAAGAGTTCCGTCCTTTCAAGCGTCACCAAACCTTCCTGAAGCGGGAAAGCAGATGAGTACAAGCGAGCAACACGACATTCTCGGCGAACTTTTTCGGGAAGACAGGAACCTTGCGGCCGTGCCCGGCCTTGAAGAACTCGATTCTCTGATTCACGCCTGCCTGGCGCCGACGGCTCCGCGCCCCGCGACCGGAAAAAAAGTCCTGCCGCTCAAGTCCAAGGCCGGGTCGAGCAGAAAAAAGACGACTCATTATCTGCGCGAAGACGTGTTCGACGGTTTGACCCAGGCCAAGGTGATCCTGAAGCGGCTGCTGCCCGAAGGAGCCAAAGGCAGGGCGTCCAAATCCAATCTGGTCAATTATGCGGTCAATACTCTGCTCAGGGAAATCGAGGAAAAGGGCATTGATAGTCCCATCATCCAGAGAATCCTCGAAAAAAAATGAAGTAACGGCAGGAGGCTGTCAATGAAGGTGATCTGTCCGCAGTGCAAGAAAGAGCACAACATCGATGAATCAAAGATCCCTGCAGGTGCCACCGTGGCGCAGTGCAGGGCATGCGGTCATCGATTCGGGCTTTTTGAACCGACCCCTGAAGAGGAAACGCCAAAATCCGGACCGCGCAGGATCGGCGTGACCCTGAGCAAGGGCGGGGTGGGCAAAACCACCACCTCCGTCAATTTGGCCGCCGGCCTGGCCCTGGCCGGGTACAAGGTGCTTTTGGTCGATACGGACACCCAGGGACAGGCCTCCTATCTGCTGGGGCAAAAGCCCAAGGTCGGACTGACGGAACTGGTCACGGGCGAGTTGCCTGCCGCCGAGACCATTGTCCAGGCACGGGAAAATTTGTGGCTGCTGGCCGGTGGAAGAGCGCTGGCGGGCGTAAAGCGCATGATCGACCGCAAGGATTTCGGCGGCGAACTGACCCTGGTCGAAGCTCTGGAACCCATTGAAAAGGATTATGATTTCGTCATAGTGGACACTTCGCCGGGCTGGGATCCGCTGACGGTCAATGTCCTTTTCTATGTCTATGAGCTCATTACCCCGGTGTCCCTTGAAGTCATGACACTTCAAGGATTGGTTGAATTCTTGAAAAGCCTTTCGTCCATTCAGAAATACCGCACCGAAGTGACCCTGAACTACATCCTGCCGACATTTCTGGACAAGCGCATCAAGAACCCCGACGCCATCCTGGAAAAGCTCAAGGACCTTTACGGGGAATATGTCTGTACGCCCATCCGTTACAATGTCCGACTCTCGGAATCACCGGCGTACGGCAAGACAATTTTCGAATATGCCCCGGGCTCCCACGGTTCGCAGGACTACCGTGACCTGGTGCGCAAGATCACCGGACGTCCGGAACTGTTCGCCTGAGATGTGCCGCATTGCATTTGAAATCCCTGCGTATTCGCGTGCGCAGGGATTTTTGCTTCATGAAAACCGGCCTGTTGCCGGATCGCCGCACGGGGTTTCATCCCTTTTGCGGGTTAAGAGGTTGATGTGCCCAGAACTTTGATCATAGCCGAAAAGCCCTCCGTGGCCCGCGAACTGGCCGGTGTCCTTGGCGTCAAGGGACGCGGGGAGGGGTGTTTGCAGGGGCCTGGGCATGTGGTCACCTGGGCCGTGGGACATCTGGTCAACATCGCCGAACCCGCCGAACAGAACCAGGCCTGGTCCGGACGCTGGTCCATGCGCCAGCTGCCCATGCTGCCTTCCCGCTTTACGCTGGGGATTCTTCCGTCCACAGCCAGGCAGTACGAGATCATCCGCAAGTTTCTGCTCGACGACGACATCGAGGCCGTCGTCAACGCCACGGACGCGGGCCGGGAGGGGGAACTCATCTTCCGCCGCATCTACCTGCTGGCCGGGAGCACCAAGCCGATAAAGCGCCTTTGGGCCAACGACATGACCGAAAAAGGCCTGCAAAAGGCCTTCGCGAGCATGGTCAGCGGAGAGGAAAAAAGAAATCTGGGACACGCCGCCTTTGCCCGGGCCGAGGCCGACTGGCTGGTGGGCATGAATTTTTCCCGACTCTTCACCCTGCGCGCGGGCAGCCTCATCACCGTCGGACGGGTTCAGACGCCGGTTCTCAAACTGCTGGTTGAACGCAGGCGCGAGATCGAGAATTTCGTGCCCCGGGACTACTGGACCGTGGAAGGCGAATTCGCGCATCAGGCCGAGACGTTCAAGGCGACCTGGTTCGCGGCTCCGGATTTCAAGGATTCCAAGATCTGGCAGGTGGAGGAAGGGCAGACTGTGGTCCAGGCCTGCGCCGGAAGGGATGGAGAGGTCCTTGAACTGGAAAAGAAGAAGGGCAGGCAAAAGCCGCCGCTCCTTTTCGACCTGACCAATCTGCAAAAAGAAGCCAACTCGCGCCTTGGTTTTTCGGCCCAGCAGACGCTCTCCATCGCCCAGGATCTTTACGAGAAGAGAAAGCTGATCACCTATCCGCGTACGGACTCACGGTATCTGACCCGGGAGCTTTTCGCCGAATGCCTGGACAACATGCGCGCGGTGTATGCGCACTTTCCCGAAATTTCCCAGGCGGCCGCCGCCAACATCAAGGGCGGAAAGAAGAAATTCGAATGCGTCAACGACAAGAAGGTCTCGGATCACCATGCCATCATCCCCACGACCGTGCGCGCCAACCCGGCTACGCTGGGCAAGGAGGAGTGGGCCATCTACGAGATGATCTGCCGGCGTTTCGCTGCGGCCTTCATGGATGATGCCACCTTTGCCAGCTCGACCCTGTGGATCGGGGTGGAAGGGCATCGCTATCGGGCTACGGGCAAGATTTTCCAGGACAAGGGCTGGCTTGAGGCCGAACCCTGGCGCGCCTCCGAGGACAACCCCCTGCCGAACCTGCGCAAGGGGGCGGCCGTCACGGCCCAGAGCCTGGAACTGGTCGCGCACAAGACCAAGCCTCCGGCGCATTTCACCGACGCCACGCTTCTTGCCGCCATGGAAACGGCGGGCAAGCTGATCGACGACGAGGAGCTCCGGGACGCCATGAAAGAGCGCGGCCTCGGCACTCCGGCCACCCGCGCCCAGATCATCGAGACCCTGCTCGCCAGGAAGTATATCGGCAAGGACGGCAAGCGCCTCGTGGCCACGGATCTTGGCTGCTGGGCGGTGGACGTGGTCTGCTCCATGATCCCGCAAGTGGCTTCGCCCGAACTGACCGGTGAATGGGAAAAGAGGCTCAAGGAAATGGAACAGGGCGGATATGCTTACGGCGTCTTCATGCATCAGGTCCGGGAGATGGTCAGTTCCGGAGTGAACCGGGTCAAGGGCAGCAACGCCCGCCCGCCTGCGTGTCCGGTGGTTTCGGACAGACGGACGAACAAAGAGGTGAACCCATGAGTTCCATTCTGATCGTGGATTCGGACGGCAAGGCCCTGTCTGTCATGCAGCGCAAGCTGCGCAGGAATTTCGAGACCCACATCGCCCTTGGACCACGCAGCGGCCTGCAGCGGATCAGGGAAGAGGGGCCGTATGCGCTGGTCATGGCCGAATTTTCCATGACTGAGATGGACGGTGTCGATTTTCTGGCCGAGGTGGGAAGATTGAGTCCGGAGAGCGCCCGCGTGCTCATGAGCCGCACTCCCATGGATGTCGCGAATCTGGTGCGGGCGATCAACGAGGGAAAGATCCAGCACGTGCTGTCCCCATCCTGCGAGGATGAGGCGCTGATCGGCGTCGTCCAGGAAGGCGTCAACCGATATAAGAGCGTATCTGTTTCGATCGAGAACATGCAGAAGGTCCATGCCATTTTCGCCAAGGCCGTGCATGAGCTTGTCTGCTGGCTGCGCGGCGACGTGCGCGGGGTCATCAGTCCCATGCTGCCCTTGCTGCGCGACCTTGGGCAGAAGACGGGAAATCCGAGACCCACGGTCACCGAGACTGCGCTCCTGCTTTCGATCATCGGGCTTATCGTCCTGCCGCCGGCCTTGCTGGAGAAAATTGTCCAGGGCGGATCACTCAGCGACGAAGAGTTGCTGGCGGTCGCGGGCCATCCTGAACGCGCGGTGGAATGGGTCAGGCATTTGCCGCAATTGCGGGAAGTCGCGGATGTTCTCCGGGATTATGCCAACGCCTTGCATCTGAGCTTGCTGCCCGAGACTGCGGAACCGTTGGAGCGACCGGCCTTGTCCATGGAAGGCGCGCTTCTGGCCATGGTCATGGAATATCGCCTGGGCGGCTATGCGCGGCTTGAGACTGCCGGGATTCTGGACCGCATGCGTCAGGGCAGCATCTATTCCAAGGCCCAGGTCAGGGCCTTGGAAGCGGTGCTGATGGTGTTGGATCAGGACGAAGTTGAAATCGGTCTGGACAGGCTGGAACCTGGGATGGTGCTGTCCAGGGCCGTGGTCGGTACTCGGGACGACGCAGAAGTCGTCATGGTTCCGGAAGGGTACGAGTTGTCCCGGACGACCATTGTCTTTCTGCGCCAGTCGGCACGCCATGGCCAGGTCCGGGAACCTTTTTTCGTGCGAAAGCTGAGCGTCATTCCTCAAGAAGGTAATGATACCGCTTGAGATTGGAGTACGTCCATTCCAGAATTTTCTGCATCTCCGCCGCGACTCCCTCGGTGTGAACCTGGCCCTGATAATGGTTGAGATAATAGGCCAGCGTTCCCGCATCTTCTTGATATACCAAAACAATTGAATACTGAGAGGCTATGGCCGGGCGATCCGGAAACTCGGCCTGGGTAAGCACATTGAGGACGAATTTCTTTTTGTCCGCAACTTTAAGTTCAAAAAGCTTGCTGGCGATGACCTCTTCCTTGAGCTTGTACGAAAGCAGGGTGCCGCTTTGATCGGAACCCCGGCTTTGGATGTCGAGGGGAAATTTGCCCGACGAGTCTTGCTGAAGGCTGTCGGCCGCCGGAATGGTCTTGGGCTGTTGTTCCTGCATGGGCTTTGCGATGCCGGGGGTTGAATTGTCCTGGGTCTCGGCCCGCACAGGCATAGCGACAAATAACACCATCAAGACGATCAAAAGGGTCGGGGCGCATTTCATGGGAAGACCTCGTG
>Ga0265295_1006309_pt1 | contig 14449 bp, 11 predicted proteins | sample Munlansysbiofilm_FD_192503 | JGI IMG/M metagenome (GOLD analysis project Ga0265295, IMG submission 192503) | Leachate microbial communities from a municipal landfill in Southern Ontario, Canada - Methane capture system biofilm | ecosystem: Engineered > Solid waste > Landfill > Unclassified ... | reverse complement strand
ATTCCGTACAGATGGGTATACGCATGCGCCATCAGCTCGTTCGATTTTTTTGTTGCAGCATACAAACTCACAGGATGATCCACGGGATCCTCCTCACTGAACGGAAGCTTTGTATTCCCTCCGTACACGCTTGAACTCGACGCATAAACAAGCTTCGGCACATCATACCGCCGACAGCATTCAAGAATATTTCCAAATCCTTCGAGATTGCTCTTGATATAGGCCGCCGGATTTTCTAACGAATAGCGTACACCCGCCTGTGCAGCCAAGTTGCAGACAACGTCGAAATGCCCAGCTTTAAAGATCGCCTCAAGCTGAGGCCAATCGCAAAGATCACAGCGATGGCCCTCGTATCCCGACATCGCCAGGAGCCGATCGTGACGCGCCTCTTTCAACGCAACGCTGTAATAGTCGTTGAAGTTGTCGATCCCGACGACGTCATGCCCTTCAGCAAGCAAACGCTGCGCGAGATGCATGCCGATAAACCCAGCCGCGCCCGTGATTAAAATTTTCATGTTTTTTCTTGCTCCCAACTTAATTCTTCCACATTCTTGCCTATAACTTAAATTATTTTGATCACGAATTTCACTAATCTACACGAATACTGTGCGAGAACTTAACTACGAGTTTTTAAACCATGACCGCCGAAGGCTGAATCTGGAGTGATAGCGACAGAAATGGAACGAAGTGGAGTGGTAAACACATGAAACTATGCGACAACTTAGCTACGATTTTTGATCCTGAGTTTTTTGTTCTTTTTCATGCTTTTTCATGCTTTTCATGGTTAAAATCCAACCCTGGTCCATCCTCTGTCTTTACCATTTCACTTCATTCCATTCTCTGTCTCTGTCTCTGTCTCTGTCTCTGTCTCTGCGCTCTCTGTGTTAAAAACTCGCAGCCTAGTCCACCCAAGCTCCCAAAGTTACCTCCATCGTTTTTTCGCGCAGCGGCGCGCGGCGGGCTTGCCTATAACTTGACTTCCAATTTTCTTAATCTTAATCCTAATCATAATCTTAATCGATCATGCAAGCGTTTGGTTTCTAGGTACTGGTTTCTGCATTCTCGATCCCGATACCGATAGCGACCCCGAAAGAAACACTTAATCTCACACTTCGTCTCCACACTTAGTCTTTTACACTTAATCTCACACTTTAGCCTCTGGGTACTGGCTTCTTCCCAATCTATGACCCGACAAAGCTTTTCCTAACCCCTAAGCTGCAAAGCAGCACTCCCCTATCCCCTTCCACCTATTCTCCGTATTGCTCATGCGTTGAATCGCGCCCCATCAGCATCAACACCGCGTCAGTTGCCGCGGTCTTGCCCTCGAGCACGGATCCGACGGCTTCACAAATCGGCATTTCCACCTGATTTTCCGCTGCAAGTTGCAGCACAACCCGACAGTTCCACACACCTTCGGCCACCTGTTTCATGCTCGCTTGAATCGCCTCCAGGCTCTCCCCGCGCCCCAAGCGCTCACCCACGCTGCGGTTCCGACTATGACGACTCGTACACGTCACCACAAGATCACCGATCCCGCTCAAGCCGGCAAACGTCTCCGGCTGGCCGCCCATGGCGGCACCTAGCCGCGCCATTTCAGCAAGCCCGCGTGTAATAAGTGCTGCACGCGAATTATCGCCAAATCCCAGCCCATCACTCATTCCGATAGCCAGCGCCAGCACATTCTTAACAGCCCCGCCCAATTCCACACCAATAATATCCGTCGACGTGTATACACGAAAACGCGGACTTGTAAAGAGCATCTGCAGCCGTTTTGCCTGCTCCTGATCCTCCGCAGCAATCACAACAGCCGTTGGAATTCCACGCGACACCTCTTCGGCATGGGAAGGCCCCGACAATGCCGCGACATCTCGCCGTCCAAGCACCTCGGCAGCCGTTTGCGTCAGCCGGCAACGCGTTGTCTCGCAAAACCCTTTCGCGACACTCACGACGTCCGCCGCTTCAGGAATACATCCGGCAAACAAGACGCTGACATCGCGATAAAAACGTGACGGCGTCGCAAGCACCACACAATCAGCTCCAGCGGCAGCTTCACCGGGATCGGAAACCCAACGCAATTCCGCCGGCATCTTCACGCCCGGCAGATACCGACTATTCTCACCCGTTGCACGAACCTCGGTTAAGTAATCTTCGGAAGGCCCCCAGATCGTGACGGTATGCCCGTTCGCCTGCAAAAGCATGGCCAGAGCCGTCCCCCATCCGCCATCGCCAACAACACAAATCTTTTTTTGTTCCAAAATATCTCTTTCCTTGTCTATAACTTGATTTTTTTAACCATGAAACACATAAAACTACATGAAACTGTGCGACAACTTGGCTTCGTGTTTTTTGATCATGAGTTTTTCTGTTCTTTTTCATGCCTTTTCATGCTTTTCATGGTTAAAATCCAACCCTAGTCCATCCTCTGATCCTCTGTCTCTACCATTCCACTTCGTTCCATTTCTGTCGCTGTCACTCCAGATTCAGCCTTCGGCTGCGTGCTCTCTGTGTTCTCTGTGTTAAAAAACTCGCAGACTAGTCCACCCCAAGCACCTAAAATTACCTTCCTCATTTTTTCGCGCTGGGACGCCCGGCGTGCTTGCTTCCAAAACGAAAACGATTCTCCGTCCCCTGTATTAGACGTCCGATATTCGAATGATGTTTGATAATAACAAACACGGATAACACGGAAACAATCGTCGGCACAAGAGCATGTGGTTCACGCGTATTATCAAGAAACCAAACGGCTGCGATCGCCGTCAATGCCGCTCCAATCGACCCCACCGAAACATATCGCGTCGACACAAACAAGATGAGCCAAACGCCAATACCCAGCAACGCTGTCCAGGGTGCCACGCCGATAATAATCCCCAACCCTGTCGCAACTCCTTTTCCGCCTCGAAAATTCAGAAACAGCGGAAGCGCATGCCCCGCTAATACACCAACGGCACAAACCATTTCTACGGTTAGCGGTGGCGCACCGTCCAGCGATAACGCATACCAGACAGACATCGGGATCACCGCCACTGCCGCGACACCCTTAAACACGTCGAGCAAAAGCGTAGCAATACCCAGTTTTCGTCCAAGCACCCGAAAAACATTCGTCGCACCGATGTTGCCGCTACCCGCAGTCCGGATATCAATACCACGTGAAAGGCCAGCCAAATACCCGAAAGGAATTGAACCGAGCAAATAAGCGGCCACGGCGGCCAAAACAATAGGAATCATCTTACACGCTCCATTCTCAGTCTAGCTTTCCAGCGTTTCGGCCACGTTAAGGAGATGATCGTTCGCACGGCGAAAAGCGATAATCATATCGGAATAAACGAGACTCTTTACAGGATCCGAACAAAACGTCGTCAATCGCCCCGTATGGGCGTCGCGATAGTTCTTTGCGCATACATCGATTTCCGAATTACCTGTGGTCGCCTCGGCTATACGCTCTTTTTTTCCATCACTGACGATATCCATGATATCCACACAGTATTCGCGGACCTGCTCGCAAAGATCAATCACCTCCGCCACAGCGATCTCGCTCAATTTTTCACCGGCATTCCGAATTTTCAAATAGGCCTTTAGTGCATTGCGGATATGATCGCTGACAGATTCTAATTCATCAGCCTGTCGAATTTTCTGCCGTGCGGTGTGGGCGATCTTATGTGTAACATTATCGTAGAGCAAAGCACTCACATATTCAGCAATCTCTTTCTGTGCCACATCCATGTTATCCTCAGCCCGAAAAATATCTTCTTCCAAAGCGGTGTTGCGCTCATTCCCTAAAAGTTGACGCAAATCGTCGAGCATGTCGATGCATGTGGCGCCCATCAGTTGGATTTCCTTGCCGGCCTGATCAAGCGCAATCGGCGCCCGGCTTAAAAAACGCTTGTCAAGGAACGTCGGTTTATAACGTTCCGATTTGGCTTCTTGCAATTTAACGGGAACCATCACAGTAACAACTTTTGCAAAAAGATGCATGAAAGGCAGCATCAGTAACATGCATAAAAGATTGAATCCGGTATGTACACAGGCTATGGCGAGCTTCATATTCGACTCTCCCACAGGATTACCAGTAACCAGCTTTACAAACGACTCGCTGAGCGAGATAAACTGGGAATAAAACACAATCACAAACCCCACACCAATCACGTTAAACAGTAAATGAGCGAGCGCCGCACGTATCGCATTGCGCGAAGCGCCGATACACGCTACGCCGGCCGTGATCGTCGTGCCGATATTCGACCCCATAATAATCGCGATCGACGTATCAAACCCAATCACTCCGTTCATCGCTAGGCCCATCACGATACCCAGCACCGCCGTCGATGACTGAATAACCGCCGTAACAACAATCCCAACTAAAACCGACTTGAGAAACCCACCCATGCTCACAGCCGAAAACATCGCCAGCGACTCACTCACAGATTCCATTCCACGAAGCGGCTTAAACCCATCCGACATCAATTGCAGGCCAAAAAACAACATGCCGAGCCCGAGCACCGCCATGCCGATATAATGCGTCCGGTCCCGCTTCGCAAACAGATAGACAAAAGCCGCAACACCGATGATCAGTGGCCCGAATTTCGCCAAATTCAATGTCAGGATCCACAACGAAATCGTCGTGCCCACATTAGCACCGAAAATCACCCCCATTGCCTGCATCAGCGTCATCAGACCGCTGTTCACAAAGCCGATCACCATCACCGTCGTAGCCGAGCTCGATTGTACGAGCGTCGTTACTCCGATGCCGACAAGAACCGCCAAGAAGCGATTATCCGTCACCGCACCGATCAAACTGTTCAATTTGCTGCCGGCCAGCGCCTGCATACCATCCGACAGCATCTTCATTCCCAACAAAAAAACACCGAGTCCACCAAGGACTATTTGCACCATACCAAAAGCTTCAGATGACATGTTTAATTCCAGTCGAAAGCTGGCTCCTTTTCTTTACTGTTTTTCTGTCTTTTAATTCTACACAAAACGCCCGGTACTGTCAGCAAAGGATTTTCCGTTAAAACTCCGCCATCACAGCATCGGCCACTTCCCGCCCGCGGGCCGTCAACGAAACGGCTCCATCCGGCAACACCTGCAAAAGCCCCAAGCGCTCCAAGCGCAGACAAATCGACAGTCGTTCCCGCCCCAGCGCTGTGGATGGATCAACACGCAGCCCCTCGGCCAATCGCAAACGCATAACAAAACGCTCCCGTTCATCCTCAGCCGGTGTCAGCGTCTCCTCCTCTGCAGGTGGCAATTGCTCAGCTTCAAGCGCCGCTTGCCATACCTGAACATCAGCGGCATTCGTCCGCCGGTGCAACCCTTCGCGTGAAGCCGCAGACGGGCCAACCCCAACAAAGTCTTCTCCACGCCAAACAGCACGATTATGACGGGATTCGAACCCTGGGCGGGCATAGTTCGAAATCTCGTAACGTGCATATCCCGCCTCACGCAACACCGACTCCACCTCTGCCACGGTATCGAGACCCGCGTCGTCATCAACAGGCACAAGCTGCCCCGTCTTAACCGCTTTAGCAAAACGCGTTCCCGGCTCTATCGACAATGGATAAACAGAAAGATGGTCGGGCTCCAACGCAATCGCCTGCTCAAGTGTTTCCAGGAACTGGAGGCGTGACACACCGGGAATACAGGCGATCAGATCCAGCGAGATGTTTTCAAAACCGCCCCGACGGAAACAATCCACCGCCTCGCCAATCTGCTCAACCGAATGGCGGCGCCCCAACCGCATTAAGGCATCCGGATCAAAACTCTGAGCCCCGATACTCACACGTGTCACACCACTCACGCGCATAGCCGCGACAAGCGACGGCGTCACGTCCGCGGGATTCACCTCCATCGTCACTTCCGCATCTGACGCGCAAGACGGCAAGGCCGCAAACAAAGCGCGTACACCTTCCGGACCGAGTAAGGAAGGCGTACCTCCACCTACGTAAAGGGTCTGCAGACGTGCCTCATTCCCTGCGCGTAATCGCCACTCACGCCCCAATAAGGAGGGATACGCTTTTAAAAGCTGACAGTCCGTTTCAACAATGGAATAAAACGCGCAATAGCCGCATTTACTACCGCAAAACGGTATGTGCACGTACCCATTCATCGCACCTCCTTCATTCGGAAGCATCCTGCCTCGCATAAGCCGGAAATCGCGACGGATCGTCCTCTGAACGATAGCGTTTCCATCGCCGGTACGCCCAAAGCCACTGCTCAGGGGTATCGAGAATCATCTTGGAAATCACCGAAACAATCCGCTCCGTTATCGCCTCCGGCGACATTGCCGCCGTCTCTTCGCCGGAGATCTCATCGTAAACCACCACCCGGTACGTATCAGTCTCAGGATCATGGCGTGCGCAGGCAATACATATCGGAACAGATTGACGTTTTGCCAAAGTAGCTGGCGCAGCCGAAAAGGTTGCGGGAAGACCAAAAAAATCTAAATTGACGCCGCCATCACGCACACTCGTATGCTGATCAAGTAGTACCGCCACAAGACCGTTTTTACGGAATGCCCGCAACACCCCCACCATTGCACCTTTGCGAGCAATAACCCGTTGTCCAATCGTTTCACGAAAACGAAGCAACGCTTTTAACGTTTTTTTTGTTCCGATCGGACGGTAAACACTCCACAGCCTCCGCCCATGATTCGTCACATATTGACCAGCCAGCTCCCAGTTCCCAACATGCGCCGTCACAACAAGCCCTGGGAAACCACCCGCTACCCAGCGCTTAATCGCTTCGCCCTCTCCCTTACAAAACATCGCCACACGCTCGGCGGTCCGACGTGAAAACCAAAAGTAATCAAGAATAACGAGCGCTGCATGGCGAAAGGAAGCCCGAAGAATGGACTTTTTTTCCAGCTTCGTCTTCGTATCACCATAAACAATATCGAGATTCGCATAAGCAATACGTTTCGTATTAAACCCGAATATATAAACCGACTGCCCAAGAAAAACCGCCAATCGATGGATCGCCCTGCGCGGAAGACGAGGAATCACCAATCCGCCAAGTGTGATCAGACCAACTTCCACATACCCGCGGACACAGCGTATGACACGTCTGGGAAAGTTCCGCAACCCTTCTCGTAAGGATTCCTTCCTCTCGATTAATTCCACCATTGACTGATTCCTTTAAAAACGACGACACATCAACTCCGGTCGAATTGCATATCATGCAAACGCGTATAAATGCCGCCCTTGGCAAGCAGCTCGAGATGCGTCCCATACTCCGCGACACCGCCGTTAGCAATCACAGCAACATGATCGCATTTAGCAATTGTAGAAAGGCGATGTGCAATGACAATCATCGTCATGCGGCCCATTAACTCGTCGATCGCCGCCTGAACATGACGCTCAGACTCTGTGTCAAGTGCACTCGTGGCTTCATCAAGAATGAGCACGGCCGGATTTCTCAAAAGCGCCCGGGCAATGGCAATGCGCTGCTTCTGCCCACCGGAAAGCGAGACGCCCCGCTCCCCCACAATCGTATCGTAACCGTGTTCCTTTTCCAAAATAAACGCATGCGCATGCGCTTGACGCGCTGCGTATTCAATCTGTTCCCGGGAAGCATCAGGATCCCCATAAGCAATATTCTCAGCAATCGTCGCATTAAATAAGAAGGTATCCTGCATCACAAGCCCAATATTCGCCCGCAACGAATCAATCGTATATTCCCGAATATCCACCCCATTCCTAAGGACCGCACCGGAATTTGGATCGAAAAAGCGCTGAAGCAGACCAACGACGGTCGTTTTTCCGCCTCCAGAAGGGCCGACAAGCGCTAAACTGCTACCCGCCTGAACCTCTAGATTCAACGAATCAAACACATTTCGATCGCCATAACGAAAGACCACATCGTGAAATCCAAGCGACTGTAATTCGTCGGTGACAGGAACAGCCCCAGGCAAGTTGCCCACACTAATCGGAGTATCAAGAATTTCAAAAACACGATCCGCAGCAGCCGAACTCTGTTGGATCTCCATACTAATCCGACCCATTTTTTTAACCGGCTCATACAAGGCCCAAATGGCACACGCAAAAATAACGCATTGCTCAATCGGCATCCGTGCAATCATCGCATACATCAGCACACCAATTCCACCTAATCCGCCAATCGTATGCGAAATGGGGTCACTCAATGCTTTCGCCTTTGTCGCACTCATCATTTTTCCGAAAAAGCCTCGACACTGGACAGCAAACCGCTTTTCCTCACGGGCTTCCTGCCCAAATGCCTTCACGACCATCACGCCATCAAGCGACTCCTTCATCACCGATGTCAAATCTGCTAAGCGTTGCTGTCCTTCACGACTCACACGACGCAACTTCCGGCCAATGTAGATAATCGGCACAATCACTGTTGGGAAAAGCAACACCGAAAAAATGGCTAACTCCCACTCAATAAAAATAATATAACTAAGCACAAGTAAGAACACAATCGGCTGGCGAATCGAATCCGTGACCACACTCGTAACGGCGTGCTGTAACACTTGTGTATCAGAGACCGCCCGGGAAATCATATCCCCGCTACTCGATGTATTATAAAAGGCCATCGGTAACCGCTGAAGATGTGCGAAAAGTTTAATCCGCAAATCCATGACCACGCGTTGCCCAACCCATTGCAACAAATACATACTTGCAAAGTAAGCCAGCGAATTCACGATAATCAACACCATCAAAACACCACAAATAGCAAGTAGCGTCGATACTCCATACGATTCCAAACGCTCAACCTCTGATTCAGGAAGAAACTTCCCGACCAACTTGCTCGTCAAACCATCCCGACCAACAGCCATCGGCACAGACTTCGATACCGACTCAACGGCCAATTGACGTTCACCTTCACTAGATACATCCGCAGCAGGAGTCACGTCAGCGGCAGCCACAATCGCCTGAGGCGCCTCATCATGAATTAAAACGCGGTTGTCCATAATGAAGCCAAGGAGGCTCTGAGCCGCAAAGAACATGGCAACAATGGATCCGCCACCCAAAGCCGAACAGATCGCACCAATGACAAGTCGAGGCGTATAAGGCTTGGCAAACGAAATCAACCGCCCGAAGGTCCGGAGATCGTCCTTTTTTAATTTAGAGCGCTGTTTCTTCGCAGCCATCGTTCATTCCCCCTTGTTACGGCCAGCTGGTCAGTAGCCCCGCGCTTTTTCCCGCCGCATCTGACGTGTTTCACGCGGCGGTTGCGGATCGGTAGAAGACAGGCCCGTATCCTTCTTCTTCGTCGCTCGCGTACGCATTAACCCGAAGATAGCAAACATCTGAGACACCGTCCAGTAAAGCCCCAGCGCGGCCGGGAACCGGTAAAACATCACGAGCATCATCACCGGCATCATCACCATCATCATCTTCTGCTGCGAAGGATCCCCCGCCGTCGGCGTCAGATACGATTGCAAGGCCATCGTCCCAGCCATAGCAATCGGCAGAAGATTCACGCCGAAACCGAAAACGTCACGGAACAGATTCTCCGGCTCAGAAAGATCGGCAATCCAAAGGAAAGAGGCGTAACGCAACTCAACAGCCGACCGCAACACCGTGAATAGCGCGATAAATACCGGCAACTGAATCAACATCGGCAAACAACTCGAAAGCGGATTAACCTTGTGTTCTCCGTAAATACGCATCGTTTCAGCCTGAAGCTTCTTCGGATCATCTTTATACTTCGTCTGAGCCTCTTTGATGAAGGGCTGGATCGCCTGCATTTTGCGCATGCTATCCGCGTTTCTCTTATTGACAGGATAAAGGACGAGACGCACCATCGCTGTCAGCAAAATGATTGCAACACCATAGCTGCCAATCATACTATGCAGGTAATTAAGAAGATCGAGGAGCGCGCGACAGAAAAACGCCCAAATGCCAAAACGCATGATCTTCGTATAATCGGGGCCAAGTTTACGCAGCTCCGACATCTTTCGCGGACCCATATACAGCGAATAACTGTTCGCTGTGCTCGCGCCAGGCGCTAGCACAGCCTCTGGAATCACAAGCCCGGAGGATACAGATTTGATCACCAGCGCCCCGCCGGGGGCATTCACATCACGTACGGTACGAATCTCTAACCCCGATGCCGGACCGGCAACAGGCGTCAATACCTGAATGAAAAACCGCTCGCGTACTGATGCCCAGTAAATATCTCCTTGTTTGACAAACGAAGCCGCCTCAGGAGCCGCTGGCGAGACAAGCGTTGCCTTACATCCGCCACCTGCCGCATTAAAAAGTGCAGCAAAACCAAACGCTTTTGTGCCCTTGACAATTTCAATCACGGGTGTTTTATCTTTTTCACCCACCTTCGTATCAATTGCCAAGTCGGTATCTGCCCCATTTTCAGCAAGCACGCGCATAGGGCCCAAGCCAATGGTATGTCCAGAAAGATTCACGGCTTCCCCGGAACGATTATGAATCGTATCCAGAACAGCCAGTTCATACCCATTGGCGAATGCTATCTTTCGCTCAAAGACGAGACCGGCCGAATTCGTCGCCGTCAACACGGCCGAGTGCGCATCATCGTCAACCGCAACAGAAAAGTCGTTCTTAACACCAAACCCTGGAAGTCCGGCAAGTGCCAATGAAGGGGAATGCAAGAAATCCAATTCCACAGGCCCCTCAGCCGGATCTGGCGTCTTGTCGTAAGCCGGAAGCTTCACAGACTTAATACCGCCGCCCTTCGTTGTCAACGTCAACACAGCCACGTCATTGCTGATAACAAAAGTTTGTTCCGGCAGTGCCGCCACCGAATCGGCTGGTTCAAGTGGAAGCGCAGACAACGTCGCCTCCGCTTGATTACCCGGAATCGAAGCAGCCGGAGCGTCAGGTTCTGCCGCCTCCGCAGCCGCTGCCGCAGCGCGTTGCGCAACCATCTCGGCTTGCTGAACACGCAAAAACTCATTGCGCTTCTGCCCATCCTCACGGACGACATACATCGTACCCATCAATGCGATTACCAAAATGGCAACAATGATCTTTTCCTGCTTATTCATATTTTCTTTCTGAAAAAGCCCGGCCACACAAGCGGAACGGGATCGTAGCCCGAAGGGCCGAATGGACGGCATCGTACCAACCGCCGAACGGTCAGGAACATGCCTTTGAGAAAACCAAAACGTTCCAACGACTCAATGCCGTAATTAGAACAGGTGGGCGAAAAACGACAAATCGCCCCGAGGTGGGGCGAGAGTACAATCTTATAAGCGCGGATCAGCAAAAGTGCCAGCGTTTTCATGGCATCGTCACCGGCCCTAAAATTCCTTTGCGCCGACAGAGCTTAATCAACTCTTTCTGCACATCAGGCTGCTTCATAGTAAGGATTCTCCGCCGTGCCAAAATAACGATGTCCCAGGGATCATCGATCATCTCGTGACGGGCGAGCCGGAATGATTCTCGAATTAAACGCTTCGCCCGGTTTCGATCGACAGCGTCGTGAAACGTACGCTTCGTGGCGACTACACCCATTCTACAGGCGCAGTCGTCTGCACGTCGGACCCAGAGGATAATCCCCCGCCCCACGACCTCGCCACCTTCATCAAAAACCTTCTGAAAAAGCTCATGCTTCAGAAGACGGCAGGAGCGCGGAAAGGTGAAACGGCGCTGCGAAGGCAAACTCTGCTTCACATCGCGCGTTCCTCCGGAAACCGGCGCGCCGTTAGGCATTAAGCCTGCACAAGCCTCACACGCCCCTTCTGACGACGGCGACGGATCACATTGCGACCACCTGCGGTAGCCATGCGCGCGCGAAATCCGATCTTGCGGATACGCTTAATTCTAGACGGCTGGTAAAGTTGCTTCATATCTGTTGTTCCTGAAAATAAGGCTGGATAAACTTCTTGTAAGAAAGAACGAGGTAATTTACATCACATACCAGAGAAAGTCAATCGTTTTTCCCGCTTTGCGCGCCAAACCCCGAATCTGTATACCTATACAGAAAACGCTACCAATAAATAAGCCGATGGCTTGGCTAATTGTACGTGAAACTTCCCTGATTCGAGAACAGTTAGGCTTCCTCCAGCACTGCTTGCGACTTCCGTTGTTTTGAGCGGTCCTTTTTTAATAAAGGGAATATCCCAAAATGCCGATTCAGGGCCGGCATACTCACGGAAAATTAAAACAAACCCCTTCGTCCCTGCTGCATTAGTTGAAATAAAGCCGCTCATCGCGCCACCAGTAGGCTCGTCGCCAAGAGGATATATTTCTCCGTCGAAAATGCGTGTGCGGTACTTTCGATGCAACTCAATCATCTTGCGGAAAACTTTTTTTGTCCCACTTGGCAGTTGCGAGGGCGCCAACCAGATCAGCGGATTAAAAAACAGCGTGATTGCCAACCAATATTCAGTCGGATAAACATCTGGAGCAGTCATTTGATAACCTTCATACGCTTCATAACAGATTGCATGAGGATTACCGACTTCTACTTGCAGCGTTTGCGGACGAACGTATTTAGATAAACGCCAGATGTTTTTCAGTGTCGATTCAGGATGGTAAGGACAAACTGTTTTTCGATGCAGATAACGGTTCTCGAGAAAAATATTCCCGTATTCCAGAAACATGAAATAGCCCGGGCGTTGCCCGTTTGTCGTATCTAAATTGAAGAATATTTCTCCGTTTGAACGCGCTCGAAGATCTGCAAGTAATTTCTCTAGATTATCTTCGGCCTCCTTCGTGCGCATTTTTATAGAATCGATCTTGAACATCTTAATGTTATATTTCTGATAAAACCCAAAAATAATATCCGAAGATTCTTGCCAATCGCGATATTCACAGTTGAAGCTAGGGGCTATCCATAACGCCAGCTTAACGTCACTCGCATGAGATTGTTTAACAAGTTCGTCAAATCCACTCGGTAAACGTTCGTGATCAATCTCCCAGAAACCGGGTTTCATGTGGCGGTTATAAAGGCTTAATTGGCGTAACCCCTGCCCCCGCTGCCAACCGTCATCAATTTGATAATGCGTTGCGTTGAGCGCTCCGGAGGCAGCGATTTCAGCCAGTAAAAAATCTTCGCTAATAAGGTCGGGAAAATTACCACATCCCCATGGATTAACGGTTACCGAGTACGTTTCCGCTGTTTCAGGAAAACGCAGCCGTAAATATTTCTTTAGACTTTGCTGATGTTCCTCAGACCGCGGATAAATGCCGATGACATTACGGTAAGAGCTCAAGAAGCCATCTGCGCGAACTTCTTGTGGCCCCACTCCCCAGCAGCATGAGCAAATCGTATTGTTCTCCGTCATGCGAAAATCATACTCCTCAAAATCTCGCCGCTCGGCGCTGGGTGGAGCTTCCTGCAAAAAGAAAACACCACAATCCGCGCTTTCACAAAACAATAGATTGCCAGTTGCGCATGCTTTTAAATCAGTATGCTCTGCAACCAAATCATTCATATAATCAGTCCGACCCCGAAATGTTACGGATTTGGTGACTTTAAAATCGAGAGCCAATCGCAGCACTTCAACACGGCTTTCCTGATTTTCCGGAATATAATCTTCAGGCCGATCCAACATCAGACGCCGACTCCAATAAACATTTGGACTGACTGGGGCTTTAATCGCATTTTGAGTACCCAGAAACGGCTGTCCTGGATAAATGAAATATGATTTAATCCATTCAAGCTGTTGAATATTCTCTTTGATATGAATATCAACTTTAACGTGTTCGCCTTCTCGCCAGGAAGCCTGAAGAGTAGAAACGCTGATGTCCAAAAGCTCAAACTCGGTTTTCCTCGTATCCCCCGGTAAAGCATAACCAGCAAAGGAAAAGTCAAAACAATCCTGCTTAAAACTGAGTTCTTTTTTAAAAGGCAAATACACAAACGATTGTGTGCGAGGAACGACTTCGCTCACGTCCAATTCGCGGACTAACAGCGCATTACCCAAGCGAAGCGTTTGGTTTTTAAATTCCACAACGACATCTTTAAAATTAAAAATCGTTCTATCAAGCAGTGATTGACAGTTATCAGACATGGATTCGTATCCCTTTTTATTATTTAACCTGGATTCGGCAGCCAAACGAAGTACATCTTTGAAGGACGCCGAAAACATTTAACATAATGGAGCGTTCTAACGAAAGCACCTCGGACATGCGCAAGTTGACAAACCACGATCACGGCTATGTTTATACTCCCACACATTTGGATATTGGACATTTCTTATTGGATATTGAATTGCTCTTTTAAGGTTTAAGGTAACCGTTCACGGGGTATAAACACCCCTAATTGATTTGAAGCATAGCATTGTCGCGGCAGTAATGTCCAACGAAAAAAAACTGTTTTTAGAGCTGGACTCATTTCCGTGGATATTGTATATTCTATCCTATGTCAGATGTTTTAGTCATGCAGGGACGAGAGCTGAGAGGCGAGGACATCGCCTTGATCCGCACATTGCTGGATGAAAATCCAGACTGGGGGCGGTCACGGTTAAGCGTTGAGCTTTGTAATCGCTGGTCTTGGCACAACGCGA
>Ga0265295_1006308_pt1 | contig 14454 bp, 13 predicted proteins | sample Munlansysbiofilm_FD_192503 | JGI IMG/M metagenome (GOLD analysis project Ga0265295, IMG submission 192503) | Leachate microbial communities from a municipal landfill in Southern Ontario, Canada - Methane capture system biofilm | ecosystem: Engineered > Solid waste > Landfill > Unclassified ... | reverse complement strand
AGGTGCTTTTTTAACTTTTTACCAAATATTTAAATTGATTGATATCTCAACGGTCCTTAATGGAATTATTCTAAATAATGATGCCAAAGGATCAATCATTACAGTATTGTTTAGATTTGTTTTGGATCCATATAATTTAAAAATTTTATTATTAGCGTTAAGTTTAACTATCATTTTTTTGGTGTTTTCTTCAGATTTTTTTAGCCAAAAAATAAAAAATAATCTATTTGTAATCAAATATAAATTGCACTATTTTGCGATAGGTCTTTTACTATTTATGTATTTATTGGTTTTTTTTCACATTGAGCCTTTTTATAGTCTTTTTTTTCAGATAATGATGGCAGGTATTATTAGTATATTTTTATATATTATTTTTTACCTTTTACGTGAGCAAAAAGAAAAGGTTAATAGTAAGTTTATTCCTTTTGTATTTCCAATTATAGTTTTAGCTTATTGTTCGACTCATACAGCAGGATTTAATTTTATAGGTATGTATATCGTTGCTGCATTTTCAATTTCATATACTTTACATATGCTCCAATCAATAAAATATTTAAAAATTTTACATATTTTGTTAATCCTCTTAATGATAAGTATTATATCTAGTAAATTTGTAACTCCTTATAATTGGTGGGGTCTTTCACAAAGTAATATTTTAAAAGCAAAATATTCAACAAATTATCCTCAATTGAATGGAATAAAAGTTGATGAAAAAACAAATGAATTTTTTAATACAGTTAAATTTTATGTTGATTCGTACTCAAAAAACGACCATGATGTTCTTACCTATCCTCATATACCAATATTTTATTTTCTTCATAAAAAAATACCTCCAATTAAATCTACTGTTGAGTGGTTTGATTTTGCAACGACAAAACAATTATCAGATGACATGGAGATTTTAAAGAAAAATCTTCCTAGCGTAATTGTTATATTTCAACCACCCATTCCTGTATATAAAGGTCATTATAAGTTACTCGAGCATAGATTAATTCAATACGATTATGATATTTTTTTTAATAATCTTATTAAAAACAGTTCTTACAGACTTGTGCATATTTCAACTTTCTCAAATAAAAAAGATCTAAGTCAGTTTGACAGTATTACTCGTGAAATTATAATTACACATAGCGGATTAGATCTAAAAAATTTGCAAAAATCAATATCAACCCCATCTGAATTGTATAGTATTAATTCAAAGTATAAATGGGGGAAAATCGATACTTTATATTTGGATAAAAATAATACTAAACTATCTATTGGTGATAAACTTGATATTACAGTAACAGAAGATCAATTAGATAATCTAGTTAGTAATTTAGGCTTTATTAATAATGAACCATCATATTATCAGCTTAAAATTTTAGTTAAGAATGAAGAATAATAACTTTATTCGATTCCTCGTCGTAGGGATTTTGAATACAATTTTTGGGTATTCCTTGTTTGCTATTTTTATTTTTTTCAATATGCACTATTCGTTGGCTGTTTTATGCTCTACGATTTTAGGTGTATTGTTTAACTTTAAAACCATAGGCAAGCTAGTATTTGATAGTCATGATAATAGTCTTATTTTTAGATTTGTTGCTGTTTATATCGTTATTTATATACTCAACATCTCTTTTCTTTGGTTCTTTAAATACCTTGGGTTTGGGAATATGTACATTAATGGTATGGTTTTACTTGCCCCTTTAGCTGTGGTATCATTTATATTAAATAAAAAATTTGTTTTTAGGAATAAAACTGTATGAAAAAAATTAGTATTGTAACTGCATGTTATAATGAAGAGGACAATGTTGAAGAGTTATATACTCAAGTTAAAAAAGTGATGAATGAAAAGGTGTCTCATTATGAGTATGAGCATATTTTTATTGATAATGCATCGGAAGATCGCACTGTTGAAATTTTGAAAACTATTGCTTCTCAAGATAAAAACGTCAAAATTATTGTCAATGCAAGAAACTTTGGGCATATTAAGTCTCCTACGCATGCGTTGTTCCAAGCAACTGGAGATGCTGTCATCTCTGTCGTTGCTGATCTTCAAGATCCACCTGAATTGTTGCCAGTTTTTATTCAAAAATGGGAAGAAGGCAATGAAATCGTTCTTGCTGTCAAAAAAGAGAGTGAAGAGCATGGTTTGATGTTTAAAGTAAGGGAGTTGTATTATGACCTGCTTGGTAAACTTTCAGAAGTGAGAATCTTTAAAAATTGTACTGGATTTGGACTTTTTGATCGTAAGGTTATGGATGCTTTAAAAACTATGGACGATCCTTATCCATTCTTTAGAGGGATGCTGGCAGAAGTTGGTTTTAGTGTTGCAATGATACCTTATAATCAGCCAGTACGTATTCGTGGTCTTACAAAAAATAATTTTTATTCACTCTATGATATGGGGATGTTAGGCATCATCAATAATTCAAAAGTTCCTCTTCGTATGGCAATTTTTATAGGAGTATTTTTTGGCATACTTAGCTTTTTAACAGGTGCTGGATATTTAATTGCTAAATTGTTATTTTGGGATTCAATGAGTATAGGTATGGCACCGTTACTCATTATGACTGCGTTTATGTTCTCAGTGATGCTTTTTTTTATAGGCATTATTGGCGAATATATAGGAGCCATTTACACGCAAGTACTTAAACGGCCGTTAGTTTTTGAGAAGGAGCGCATCAATTTTGATTAGGCGCAATACTACTTGGGTATTTATCTTTCAATTTTTAAAAATTTTAAATGGATTAATTCCTGTATTGCTTATACCTCTTTATTTATCTCATGAGGATCAAGGATTATGGTTTTTGATGCTGAGTTTTGGGAGTATTGTTTTACTCTTTAGTGCAGCACAAAATGGCATAGTACTTATCTTTGGTGCTCATGAGTTTAAAAACTTGTTAATTGAAAAATTAACCATCATAGGTCATATAAAAGACAAAAACAGTTTGTTAGCGTTTACACGTTACAGTAAAAAATTTTTTATCATTTTTTTAACATGTCTAAGCCTAGCTGTCTTTCTATTTTTTTCTTTTTATATTCAGCATAACACTCCTTTACTCATTCATACTGATCTTATTATGATTTTTGGTATGTATCTTCTAGGCATATTTCTTTTTACATTAAATTTTTCTTTTTTAAGTTATCTTGAAAGTTTTAATCAGGTTCTTTTTGCGTATCAAGCCAAGTCATTTTTGATGTTTACCATTATCTGTTTGACATGCTTTTTCCTTTATCGCAATTATGGTCTCTATGCACTTTCGTATTCGATTTTTATATCGATGTTGATCGCTTTCTGTATTTTATGTATAAAATTTAGAACTATCATAATTGAATCTTTTAGGGCAAAGGCTATTTTTAATAAACATAAACAAAAAATATTTGTCAACTATTTTCAAAAAAATACATTTAGCATGGTAAGTGGATTTCTGTTATTTCAGGTCTATACGCCTATTGTTTATTATTTCAAAGGTAGTGTTATTGCAGGAAAAGTTGGTTTGAGTATAGCAATATTAAGTACACTATTTGCAGTTTCTATTGCTCCACTAAATGCTAAAATGGCTAGTATTATTAGGATGATTGCTGAAAAAGAGTATCAGGAATCTTATACTCTTTATTTTAAAGTTAGCCAATTGGCTCTTATTATCTTTCTTTTTTTGGGTAGCTTAGGAGTGTTCCTATTATTTGAGATCGATATTTTTTATATTTATAAAGAACGTGTTGTTGATTTCTCTTCTTTTATGCTTTTATGGCTTGCTTGGTTTTTTCAAGTTATTGTCTATATATTTGTAACCTATATTCGATGCTTTAAACGAGAATTGTTTATTATACCGACCGTCGTTTCAACATTCTATATTTTAATTACAACTATCGTAACATTGCACTATGATTTAGTAGACTATATATTTGTTGGGTTTTTATCGAGTTATGTTTTTGGACTACCGTGGATTTATGTTATTTATAGAAAATTTTTGGCTAGTAAAGGTGCACTATAGTGAGTTGTCTTACCATTGCGATACCTACTTTTCAAAGAGCAAAGTATTTAGATATATGTTTGGCATCACTTGAAAAAAATATGCCTCAAACGATACAGGATGATATAGAAGTACTTGTTATTGACAATAATTCACAGGATAATACAGCTGAGATTATTAAAAAACATCAAATTTCTATGAATATAAGATATATTCGTAATGAGACAAATATAGGACCAGATGAAAATTTTAAAAAATGTATTGCAGAAGCCATTTCAAGATATGTTTGGGTTTTTGGTGATGATGATGTCTTTTTCCCAAGTACTTTAGAAAATATAATTGATATCTTAAAATCAAAAGAGACTATAGGGCTGATTCATTTACGAGCTAAAAATTTTTATGATGATGCTGAGATATTGGATTGTCAAGTTCAAGCTTTTTCTTGTCTATCTATGGAGTCCAAAGAAAAATTTGTTGCAAAAATACATACAAATATAACTTTTATCAGCGCAAATATTGTTAATAAAGAAATACTTTTAAAAACAATAGATTTAAAAGATATTCCAAATAATAATTTAGGGCAAATGTATTGGAATATCGTTTGTATTCTCAAAAGTGATGTAAATATTTTTGTTACCAATGAAGCATTTGGAGCAAGACAGTTTAATAGTGGAAGTTATAATCTTTGCGAAGTATTTGGAAAAAACTTTATAGATATGCTATATTTAATAAATCTTAAATATCCAATAAGTAGCTTTATAGAAATTTATATCAAACGATTACTTATGTTTTATCTTCCAGCCAATATTGTTAGAATAAGAAATGGTCTTTCAAAAGTTGAGTGTAAAGGTTGTTTTAAAATACTTTACACCAAATATAAATTTCGTATTTATTTTTGGATTTTTACGGTACCGGCAATGATCTTACCTAAAAAAATAGCTTTGTTGATTGTGAAACAAATAGAAATAATTTTGAGAGAAGGAAAATAGGGTCAGAGGTCAATTTTTAACTAAAAAGGTGCTACAATAGACAAAAAAGGTGTTAGCATGCCTAGAAAACATAGAATCGAAAAAGCTGGGTTTTATCATATTATCAATCGTGGTGTTGCCAAAAACAGCATTTATCATGATGATGAGGATTTTGCAAAGTTTTTAAAAATCACGGAGGAGGCTAGCGATGAATATCATTTCGCCATCTATTCCTTTTGTTTGATGTCAAATCACTATCATCTTCTGCTTAAAACTTCATCTTTAAATCTTTCTGCCATTATGCAAAAAATAAACTCAAGATACAGTGTATTTTACAACAACAAGTACAAGAGGGTCGGACCTTTGTGGCAAGGCAGGTTTAAAGCTTGGTATGTGTATGATGAATCATATCTCAAGATCCTAGTAAAATATATAGAATACAATCCTATTAAGGCAGGCATTACTCATAAAATAGGCGAGTATAACTGGGTAATGAGCAGTCGTAATTTTGAATTTTCAATGTTGAATTTTCAACTCGTTGAGAATATCAATTTTGATAAAGAGCTTGATGAAAATGAACAAAAAAAGATTGATGAACTCTATAGCGCAAAACTAGAGATCAAAGAAGATTTGATAATACAAAAAGAGTTAAAAAAACTTGACTTTTATTTTCATGACTCTCAAAAAGAGGTTGCTATTGCACATGCTATCAAAGATGGATATCGGGGTACGGATATCGCAGAATATTTAGGAGTGACAAAAGCGGCTGTATCAAAAATATATACGAACTACAAACAAAAAATAAAATTTTACGAGCGACTTCGTGATAAAGGGCTTTTTTGGAGCTATAGTAAGGCTGTGGGATATGAAGAGTTTGGTGAAAAACTCTTCATAGAATATGTGCTTAAATATGCAGATTTTGATGATATAGAGCTTTGTGTGAGGCTTTTTGGAAAAAGAGAGGCAAAAAGCGTATGGGAAGAGAAACTAAAAAGTGATAGAAGTTTTATCAAAATCAATCTCATGCTTGCACGAGTATTTTTTGGGATGGATGTTGAGGCTGACTATTTTAAGGAGGTGAAAAATGCAAGATTTGAAAAACTTAGATTGCTTGCTTCCTAAGACCCAAGAAGTTTTGCTTCAGATTGTAAAGAGTTGTGATTTTTTAGATAAATATGTTCTGGTTGGTGGAAGTGCATTGACACTGCACCTTTGTCATAGAAAAAGTGAAGATTTGGATTTTTTTACGTATGATGATGTTTTTGATAAAGAGAAAATATTTTTCTTTATCAAATCTTTTGAACAGAAAGAAATTATCAACCAAACGAATGAACAGATTGACGTACTGCTTGATGGTGTGAAAGTGACTTTTTTCAATGCTAAGTGGAGCTTCTTGAAACCTATCATGAAACAAAAATTGAATATAGCTAGTATTGAACAAATAGCTGCCATGAAAGTAAATGTACTTTTTTTGAGGGCAAAATATAGAGATTATTACGATTTGTATTTTTTAGTAAAAGAGGGCATGAGTTTAAAACATATTTTTGAGGTAAGTGAAAAAATAGTCGAGGGTGTAACGTTTAAATTGTTTGTTGTTGCTTTATTGTATATCGATGATATAGAAGATGATGATATACGCTATTTGGAGCCCAAAGAGCACCTTAGCAAAGCTAACATTAGAGATTTTTTTGAGAAAAGACTGTATACTCTTCAGTCAACTTTACAATGAAAAGAGTCTAACATGATTTTGCATATTCAAAAGAGTAATGCTATTGTATGAATAATATAACCATTCTCCTATCGACTTACAATGGTACCATGTATCCTTAAAGATCAATTGGATTCTCTTGCCTCTCAAAGCTGTAAGGAGTTTTTCATCATCGCTAGAGATGATGGCTCTACAGATGCAAGTTATGGAATGCTTCAAAATTTCATGCAACACACATCGTTACATGTAAAGGTTTTGGAAGAGAGAACAAACTGTGGGGCCGTAAGAAAATTTGGTGGGCAAAAGATACTTTAGTGCAGTTTTGGCACACAAGTTACCTTTTATCTAAAAGTGACTCTTTAAAGTATTATGATGAGTGCTTTGCAGCTCGCAAATAAGGAGATAGGCAGTGATATTATCAGAGCTTGGCAAAACTATTAAAGAGTTACGAAAACAAAAAGGTTTCTCGTAAGAAGCATTGGCTAAAAGTGCACATATTTCAAGAGCGACGTTATCAAAATTAGAAAACGGCTATATCGCAAATATAAGTATCGTCACACTCAATCAGATTGTGTCTCTTCAGGGGTATGAAATTGATATTAAAGCATCCAACCCATTTATCACATATCACGAAAATGAAATACTCTAGAAGGATTATTGGATGAACATTATTGCCTTCATTCCTATCTTCCAGCCACCGGTTACTTTTGAGAACAAAATATTCCCTTTATTGAAAAGTCAAAGTGTACCTGTTTCTTTAATGATCGTCAATTCAGCAAAAGACGATAGTGCAATTCAAACGATGAAAATTCATCAAAGTGAATTCAACCATGCCAATACGCGTAATTTAGCGTTACATTACGAAGCGGATTTTTACCTTTTTATGACGCAAGACGCGATGCCATGTGACGGTTTTTTGGTGGAAAATCTGCTTCAAGCGTTTGAAGATCCCGATGTCGTCGTAGCGTATGCACGGCAAATTCCTTATGAAAATGCCGATGCGATCGAAGTGTTCGCGCGCACGACCAACTATCCGCCGATTTCTCGAGTGAAATCTCAAAGTGATTTACCCGTTTTGGGCATTAAGACGTTTTTTTGTTCCGATAGTTGTGCGATGTATAAAGCGCGTTATTTTAAAGAGGTAGGCGGATTTACCAAAGATTTGTGTACCAACGAAGATATGGAGTTTGCGGCACGTGCGATTATGGACGGTAAAAAGATCGCATACGTTGCCGAAGCAAAAGTATACCATTCGCACGTTTTGACATGTAAGGATATTTGGAGGCGTTACCGCACTATCGGACGTTTTTTTAAGGACAACCGTTGGATTTTAGACGAAGCGGCAAAATACGGCAAAATAGAATCTTCCGGCATAGGACAAGCGTGCAACGAACTACGTTATTTGCTCAAAAATGCCCCTAGCGCGCTTCCTCGTTCGATTCTCTGCTCGTTGATAAAATTCATCGCGTTTAAATCCTCTTTTTAACCTTCTTTTGTTACACTATTGTCTTGTTATACCACGGAGCATCGTATGCGTTATTTTATATTAAAGTTTTTCATCAGCCTTATTTTTTTTGTGATCAATCTCTACGCTTCTTTATGCATTGCCGACGTTTTTTTGGAGATGGATGCATCACAAACGCCCGCGCGTTACGGCTGGATGATTTTGATTTACATGTTAAGCTATTTTTACGTACGTTTGATGACGCATAGAATGGTAACGGTCAATGCGGCTATTTTGTCGCTCAAGGCTAACTTTTTCTCGTTTGCGATTATTTTGATTATTATCGCTTTGGCAAAACTCAACGACACGACTTCACGAGCCATCGTTTGTATTTTTTACCTCTTGAATAATGCCAATGCTTTATGGTCGTATTACCTCAAAAAAATCTTTTTTCAATGGGAATATTTTAGACAGCCTGTTTTCGTGATCTGCGATAACCAAGGTTTGAAAAATGTTCGCACGTGGTTTGCCAAAGGCAATCCTTTCGGTTACGACATCAAAGGTATCGTCAATACCGATCTTTTATCGCCGAATATGGTTATGCAGACGATAGACTATCTTGTCGATGAACAGCAATTCGACTCCGTCGTCATTGACTTGGAATCCAACACGTTGCTGGATTTAAACATCTTGGTCAACCACGTGCAAAAACGTGTCCGCAAAGTCATTGTTTTGCCGAAAATGACGAAGATGCCTATTATCAATGGTGAACTTATCAGTTCAATCCATCATAAAGGAATGGCGTTTTACATTAAAAACAATCTTTTAAGCCCTCTGGATCAAGCGATCAAACGTGTGTTCGACGTAAGTGTTGCACTTATCGCTTTTGTGTTGACGTCGCCTTTTCTCATGTGGCTCTACGGCGTCGTATACGTAACGACCAAAGGGAATCCAATTTTCACACACGAACGTATCGGTTTTGGCGGCAAGAAATTTAAAGTCTATAAATTCCGTACGATGTATATTGACGCCAACGAGCGCCTTGAAGAGCTTTTAGAAACGTGCGAAGAGAGCAAAGAGGAGTGGGAGAGGGATTTTAAGCTCAAAGACGATCCTCGCATCACGAAAATAGGCAAATTTTTACGCAAAACCTCATTAGACGAGCTCCCGCAACTCCTTAACGTTTTAAGAGGCGAGATGTCCTTGGTAGGTCCTCGTCCTATCATCGAACAAGAAGTCGCCAAGTACGGCGAATACTTTGAGTATTTTATCGCCGTAAAACCGGGCATTACGGGCTTATGGCAAGTCAGCGGCCGCAACGACATCGAATACGACGAGCGCGTACAACTGGACGTATGGTATGTACGTAACTGGTCGATAGAACTGGATTTGCAGATTTTGTTCAAAACCGTTTTGGTCGTATTGGGGAGAAAAGGAAGCTACTGATAAAAGTGATTTGTCAGAACTTTCTTATGCCGAAATTTCCAACTTTTCAACCGCATCAAGATTGAGTGATTGTGCAAGTATCCAAAGACTGTATTTGTCTTGCATTGCTAGCCAACTCTCAGGCGTTCTTCCTAGGGTTTTAGAGAGTCTTAATGCCATCTCCGGAGTTAAGCTTGTTTGTCCGGCAACAAGACGATGAAACGTAGAAGGAGCGACTTTAAGTTTACTTGCTACTTCTCGCTCGCTGATATCTAATTCATCCAAATAGACTTCTTTAATAAATTGTCCCGGATGGGGTGGATTATACATAGTCATTAGTGGTAGTCCTCATAATTTAAAATATAGACATCACCGTTTTCAAACGTAAAGGTAAGTCTGTAATTACCATTGATTTTAATGGACCAAATACCTTTTTTATTACCTTCAAGCTCATGTAAGTCAAATCCCGGTAACTTCAAATCCTCAATCACAAAAGCAGTATCAAGCGCAGCTAAACGCATACGAAGTTTTTTCGCATGATCTGCTTGGATACCTTTGAGGGTTCCCGTTTCAAAAAAGAGTTGAAGAATTGTCGCCCACCTCTCCAATGTGAAGTTTAACGCTCTTATAACAATTCCATGTAGCCAATTTTAGTGTAAAATGGACACCTAAGATAATTTTAAAAGCTGAAAGTGTCTAAATAGGGAGTTTTAAAAGAGGTGGTGGCTGGAGACGGAATCGAACCGCCGACACGGAGATTTTCAGTCTCCTGCTCTACCGACTGAGCTATCCAGCCACGTTTTGAAGAGTTGAAATTATAGCTTAAAAACTTTAATACTAGCTTAGTGCCAACTCTTTGAAACGATCGCCGCGATGGGCATAGGATTTAAACTGATCCAAACTTGCCGCCGCGGGAGAAAGGAGGGCGACGGTCTCTTTTGTATGGACAGCGTGAATTTGCTTCATCGCTTCTTCGAGAATAAAGCATTTTGAGAGCCAAACACCCTCTTTTTGCGCCAAAGAAGCCAGTCTTTCGGTATTGGAACCGATAGCAAAAATCTTGACATGTAAGGTTTTCATAAAGTCGAAAAGTTCTTGCAAATCAACGCCTTTGTCGTCGCCTCCGAGCACCAGTAAAATCTGCTTGTCTTTATAACGCTTTAACGCTTCCACGGTCGCATCGACGTTGGTGCCTTTAGAGTCGTCGACCCAGAGGCGTCCTTGCGTATCGTGAAACTCTTCGATTTTATAGTGGTCGATTTTAAACGTATTGAGGTGGGCATAATCGACCGTATCGAGTAAAATTTTTTGTGCACATGCAGCGAGTACGGCATCGAGTAAAAACGGCGATTTGAAGTGAATGCGGTCGATGTCGATTCCTACGTGTTGCGCTAAATCCGTTTCGTTTTCATAAGCCACGATATGGGCAAGTGTTGGCGTATCGGCGAAGGCTTTGGGAACAACGGCTACGCTACCTTCTTTCATACGCCTCAAAACGGAAAGTTTTGCTTCGATGTAGGCTTCCATACTTCCGTGCCACGTCAAATGATCAGGTTTGATCGGAAGAAGCAAGTAAATATCGGGTGCCGTGATTTTTGTATAGTGAAACGTGAACGAACTGGTTTCCAAAATCCATATCGTTGCTTTTTCGTCGATGGCGGCCAAGGGCGTTCCGATGTTACCGCCGGCACATGCGCCTTTGTCTTGGAGCAGATGTTCGCAAATTTGCGTCGTTGTCGTCTTTCCGTTGGTACCGCTGATCCAAATCGAAAAGGGCATTTGCTCTTTAAAAAAGTCGTACTCGCTTGTGACGTGTTTGGCTTTAACGATAAGCGGATGGTTGGATGGAAATCCGGGGCTGGGGATTTCAACGTCGCTTTGTTCGGGATCGAAGCAAGAGGGCGGTAACAAACGATTACCGTATTCGTCCGTACTTGGTTCGGTAAAATGATCGTCGAAGATCTGACATTGTCCGCTAAATTTTGCCGCAATAGCTTTGGTTGTTTTTCCGTGTCCGAAGAGTGTTATTGTCATCTGATTTTCAATGCCGTTAGTGCTAAAAGATTTGACATCAATGCGAGAATCCAAAATCGCACGATAATCTTGTTTTCCGGCCAACCTTTTACCTCAAAGTGGTGATGGATCGGCGCCATAAGAAAGATCCGTTTTTTGCGTGTTTTATAACTGCCTACTTGTAAAATAACCGATACGGTTTCTAGGACGAAGACAAACCCGACGAGAAACAACAAAATCTCATTTTTAGAAATAATCGCCATATAACCGATAAACGAGCCGATACTCAGGCTTCCGCTATCGCCCATAAAAACTTCGGCGGGGTAGCAATTGAACCATAAAAAACCGACGAGCGAACCCATAACGGCCGTGGCGACGATGACCACTTCGCCGCTTCCTCCGACTTTAGGAAGCAATAAATAACCGCTTAAATACGCATTGCCGCCGACGTAAACAAAAACGCCGAGCGATAAAATAGAAAAGATGGAAGGTACTGTTGCAAGTCCGTCGAGTCCGTCGGTGAGATTGACCGCGTTACTGGCGGAAACCATGACTAAAATCCAAAAAGCGATCGCAAAAAGATGCATATCGAAAAGCGGAAATTTGTAAAAAGGAATAAAAAAATGGGTATTCATGTCGACGGCGATGTAGAGCGTCAAAGCAATTACGAGCGAAGCGGCAATTTGTAACAAGAGTTTGCCTCTAGGACTCAGTCCCGCAGTGTTGCTTTTGCCCAAAATTTTGGAGAGGTCGTCTTGGACGCCGATAAGGCCGAAGAGCACTAAACACGCTAGACCTCCGATGACGAAAAGATTGTCCATACGTGCGTTAATCAAAATGGCAATGGTCGAGGCGCATAAAAAGACCAATCCTCCCATCGTCGGCGTTTTGCCTTTTTGTTGGTGGGTTTTGGGTGCAAGATCGTAGATCGGTTGGCTTGCGTTACGCGCTTTTGCCCATCGAATAAATTTGGGCATCAGATAAAGCGTCAGAATAAAACTGAAGAAAAAAGCGAATCCCGCTCTAACGGTAATGTATTGAAAAATATTGATCGACGTGAGTTGGTATAAAAAGTAAAACATAAAGTGTGTTTCCAAAAAGTTAAGGATACTAGACCTCTTTTACGGCCTATGCGCGATAGGCTATAAAAGAAGTCTAAAAGCAACATTCTAGTACCATATTGCTTATAAGCTTATAACAAAGGGTGGGATTTGAAACCGCAGATTCAAAAAACCTTACTGATTATTACGGACGGTATCGGACACAATGCTTCCGATACCGCCAATGCCTTCGCCATGGCGCATAAACCGACGTATGAGCGGCTTTTTAAAGAAGTACCTTACGCTTTGGTCGCGACTTCGGGTCTTAGCGTCGGGCTCCCCGAAGGGCAGATGGGCAACAGCGAAGTCGGGCACATGTGCATCGGTAGCGGACGTGTTTTGTACCAAAACCTCGTCAAGATTTCTTTAGCGGCGCAAGACGGATCTTTAGCGAGCAATCCGGCGTTGACGTCTTTGTTACATGTCAAGGGCGATATTCATATCGTAGGGCTTGCAAGCGACGGCGGCGTGCATTCGCATATCGAACATATTATCGCGTTGGCGCACATTGCGGAAGCTCAAGGTAAAACGGTACGCTTACATGTCATTACCGACGGGCGTGATGTTTCGCCGACGTCGGGCATCTCGTTCGTGGAACAATTGGAACGTATTTGCACGGAACATATCGGTATTGCGTCGATTTCAGGACGTTTTTTTAGTATGGATCGCGACAACCGTTGGGAACGAATCGAACAAGGATACCGCGCTATCGTAGATGCAACGCCTAAAACGACGCTCGGTGCCAAAGCCTACGTGCAGTCGATGTACGATAAAGGCATTACCGACGAGTTTATCGAGCCGGTTGCGCTTGAGGGTTTTCAGGGTATTAAAAGTGAGGACGGCGTTATCTTCGCCAATTTTAGAAATGATCGTATGCGCGAGCTTTCCCGTGCGATCGGTTTTAAAGAGTTCGGCGAGTTCTCGCGCACGCTAAACGGTGTGGAGTGCGTGACGATGAGCGAGTACGATAGCACGTATCCGTTTGCGATTTTGTTCGAATCGCAAACACCTCAAAACGTCTTAAGCGACGTGGTCTCGGCGGCGGGACTTTCTCAGTTTCATACGGCGGAAACGGAAAAATACGCTCATGTTACGTTCTTCTTTAACGGCGGCGTGGAAGAGCCTAAAGTCGGAGAAACCAGACTTTTAGTCCCAAGCCCTAAAGTCAAAACGTACGATTTGGAGCCTCAAATGAGTGCGAAAGCCGTTGCCGAAGCGGTTTTAAGCGCGATGGACGCAGCGTATGATTTTATCGTCGTCAATTTTGCCAACGGCGATATGGTCGGGCATACGGGAAGTCTAGACGCTGCCATCAAAGCCGTTGAAGCGGTGGATGAGGCGTTGGGATGGTTGTTCGACAAAGCTTCGGCGGCGGATTATTCCGTGGTACTGACGAGCGATCACGGAAATTGCGAGCAGATGTTCGACGAAACGGGAGCCAAATTAACAAACCACACGACCTTCGACGTCTACGCTTTCGTGTTGGACAAGCGCGTCAAACACGTTCGCAAAGGCGCGCTGAATCATATCGCGCCGACGGTTTTAGCGTTGATGGGGCTTGAAATTCCATCTGAAATGGATGCACCGTTGGTGTCGTTTTAGACTCTACATGTCAAGATTTAACAAAGGAAAGATCAATGAAATTTAGCGGAAAAAATGTTTTAGTTACGGGTGCGGCAAGCGGTATCGGTCAAGAGATCGCCTTGACGTTGGCGCAATACGGGTTAAAAGTATGGATCAACTATCGTTCACGCCCCGAGCAAGCCGACGCAATCAAAGCGCAAATCGAAGCAAACGGCGGTGTAGCGGCGGTAATCGGCTTTGACGTTGCGGACGA
>Ga0265295_1006306_pt1 | contig 14459 bp, 16 predicted proteins | sample Munlansysbiofilm_FD_192503 | JGI IMG/M metagenome (GOLD analysis project Ga0265295, IMG submission 192503) | Leachate microbial communities from a municipal landfill in Southern Ontario, Canada - Methane capture system biofilm | ecosystem: Engineered > Solid waste > Landfill > Unclassified ... | reverse complement strand
TCATTACCAATATTAAGAAGCCAAAGAAAAATCTTTTTTGAAAGAATAAGAACATCTTTTCCCCTTTGAATAGTAACAAATTTTGCTTTGCTCACTTGTTTTTACGGTGACAAACACTAATTTACATGTAGTAGAATCTTTTTTGAAAACATACAAACTTTCAGCGTAATTTACGAGTAATTGGTTCGTGTCATTGACCGTAATTAGCCCTTTTTCGATAACTTTGTTAAGAAATTCTAAGGCTTTTTTGGAGGTTTTGACTTGAGCTTTTGCTTGTATTCTTTCATAAAGTCTTTGGTATCCATGTTTTGATAGAACTAGCATTTGTCACCTCGCTGTTACTTTTTTGAACTTACTGAAAATTTTGCATCACCAAAGCCCAAATCGAGCAAGTGATAATCATCTCCTACTAAATCAGCCATACCAAGAAGAGTTAAAAATTCACCATCTTTTTCTGGAATATAAAAAGGTTTTGTTGTTTCAATATTGTCACTTTTAATGTAATAAGAAAGCCCACCAACAAAAGCAAACTGATCAAAGCTAACATTTTCCTTCCTGAGGTCATTAGTAACTCTGGTAATTAGCTTTGTTGTAAAAGCTTCAATAGCCCTATTCTTCTCATTGAGAATATTAAAACTTGAGAATCCTGTATCAACCTTTTCATCCAAAAAAGCCTTTTTTAACATCTGTGGATTAGATGTTGCTTCGGCATATTTCACCATTAACTCTTTTCTAAAAAAATCCGTTAAAAGGTTGAAAACCCCAAGCTCGTCATAGTAAGTCTTTGTATAAAGCCCTTCCCCATCAGGTTGAACAACCGAAGAATTTACGGTATTGAAGCCACCATCAATAATAAGGATATTACCATTTGCCATATCAAGTTTTCCACCATCAACGAGATGATTTAATGCTGCAACGCCTTGTGGGAACACTTTAACGTCAGCTATCTCTGGAATATTGGTCAAAATGGAGTCGATCATCTGCTTTACATATCCACCATCTTGTCTATTTTTGGAAGCAAAGTATGTCTCCGCTGGAATAGAAATAGCTAATTTTGCACCGTTTAGGTTTTTAAAAATATGCCTAATGTACAAAGGAGCAAAATTTACCAAATCTTTCATATCATACAAAAATTCAATATTTGTACCAGAGGTTTTTCCTACTCCCCAACTAATACCCTGATGAATAATCCCTTGACTTGTTTCATCTCCTGATAAACGTGAACGTGTACTTGCTATTTTTGAATATCCTCTTGTCATCTATTTTCCTTTTTTTAAAGTTTGACCCTAAACTTAGGCTCACTGCTCTGTTCGGGCATTGGTGTTAAAGCTTGAGAAGGCTCATCCATGTTGTTTTTTTTCATAGTCGCAACGGTGATATTCTCTTTGTTGCGTGCTACCGAATAGGTTTCTCCTAAAATATGCTCCATCTCTTTATCGTTAAACATCGAAGACAAAGCATCTTTTACATTCCCATTAATAAGGGCATGACTTAGAATACAGCTTATTGCTTGCCCACGCTTTCTAACTGGAACGTTGCTTATCAGGTTATTTGCAATACCTGTTAGATCAATATTAAGTCGCATTTCACTCCTTTCGCAGTTATTTCTCCAGAATAGAGATTTAATTTATACGATAAAATCTTACATTTTTATTTTTATATTGTCAATACAATTATTTTAAAATATGTATTATATACGTTATGAAAAAGTTTATTATGTGTTTTATGGACGTTTTATAAAATACTTTGTTATTAAGATGTTCTTATTATTGCATATATGTGTTATTTATAGGCATTGTATGACGTGTTTAAAACACTTAGTTGTTTTTTATTTTTGATAAAAAAATAATATAAATTAACAAAATTGTATATTTTAATAAATATTGATTTTATTGATTTTTTATAGTATTATTTTTTAAAAATTAGAAGCCACCCATTTTACTAATAGGGAGTTTTCAAAAGGTATTTTTATGCAAAAAAGCAATCTGCTAAAAATGAGTTTTATCGCAACTAGCCTTTTAATATCAACTGTTTTAGCAAGTCCATTAGACCAAAATAAAACCGTGGAAGATGATGAGTATTACAATTATAAAAAAGGTTGGAATCTCTATTTTGATACAAAAAAGATTACGCCAGAAGAGTCCGAGTCCGAGTTGAAAAAGGAACCTCTCTCAAAAAAAATCGAACTTGACCTTTTGCAGAAGATTTTAGATGAAAACCGTAAGCAGACCAAGATTCAAGAAAAAATTCTTACCTTATTAGAAGAAGAACTTGATCCAAAACCTAAAGAAGTTGTTGTCAATGGCAAAAAGTGTATTGCCAATTCAAGTGCGGATTGTTTCGTCTATCCAATGATTGCAGAAGCAAGACGGGTTCCTGTTATGGCAGAATTTTTAAAAGACCCTTATGACCTTAAAAAAGCTGGGGAGTATCTAAGATGGCAAGCTGGTCTTTTTAATCATGCAATCAACATTGGCAATGGGCTTCAGTTCGCTTATGCACAATGGGGGACGAAAGTTTATCCCGTTGAAACGCAAAGTGCTGCGTACACCTCCATTGATGGAGCATTTGAAGCAAAAATATTACCAGAGGCAGAAAAAGAACTTATTTTAAGCAAGAAAAATATCCTCTCTTTTTCTATTTTCGTTGGGAAAAATCCAACAATGGATATTTTTAGTGCTAAGAGTATCTTGGATGTCATAAAAGAGTATGACCAACTTGATATGGAAATTATCTATTTTGACCAAAAAGGAAAAGAGGTATTTGAAGGGGCATTGGCTTCGGTATACAATTTAAAGATGTTTCCAAAATGGCAGTCGATTAAAAAAGAAATCAATCCTAAAAAATTTGAAGAATATGAGGTATTTACTTCTCCCTCCTTTGTTGCAAAGCTAAAAAACAATACCAAGAATGAAGCTCAAACTATTTTAAATGGAAAAATTGACATCACTTCCTTTAGAAATCGGACAATCTCTTTGCTTGAATCTAAAAAAATGATTGATTACAACCAGCTCAATGAGAGTAATGCGTTTAAAAATAGTAAAGCGAAAGAGTTTGTTCAAGACTATTACAAAAAAACTGAAAACGTTGATATTAAAAACCTTTTAAAATAGGAACATTTTATGAAAAAAACCATCATAATTCCATTGGCGATTTTTTCTACATGTGCGTTATTCGCACTTGAGGTTATGCCAAATTCATTAATAGCACAACAACCTAAAACTACCTATGAAGAGAATCTAGGGGCTTCTGATAGCGAACAAAAGCAGATAACAACCAAAGCGGATTTAAATCAATTTATCTCTATATTGCAAGCAGCCTACAAATTAGGAGATAAATCGAAAGCTTATTTACTGGGAGGAGTATATGCCCAAGAACATAAGCTTCAAGACGGAATCATCCCCCCCAATATTCCCCTTGCACTCCAATACTTCACAGAGGCTTTAAACAATGGATACGGCTTATCTGCATGGAACATTGCCATTATTAAGTATTTGCCCGAAAATGATTATTTTAATGCGCTTGAAATTTTAAAAAAAGGGCTAAGTGCAAAATACACAGACCAAAATGCAAAAATCACATTAGCCCTCACCTATGGAACAATCGTGTTAGATAAGTTGAGTGAAAATCAAAGAGCCATTAGAGAGGCGAGAGATATTATTTACCCTTATGCTATAGGAAATAATTTGGCATCTTTAGATTATGTTTTGGCAAATTTATTAAATCTCAACAATGAGACCGATGAAGCAAATAAATTCCTAAATTCTGCGTGTAATAATCCACAAGCCCCTGCAAGTATTGTTAATGCATGTATGGGAGGAAGTGAAATCGTAACAAGTGATAGCACGGGGAAAATCATTCAAAGAGATTTATCAACATGCGGTCAGCAACAATAATTTCTAAGATAGCCGTTGCATTCTCTTTGTTTTATGCTAGTGGTTCTATTGTGTTGGCAGATGAGGATATACGAGAAATATACAATAGGCAATGTAAAGTTTCTCCTGTCATTTTAGAAGCAATAGCAAAAGTAGAAAGACATGCAAAGCGCCCACCAGGATATCCTTTTCTTATTTCATTCAACAATGAACAAGAAGCAAAAGTTGTTCAAGACATTATTGGCAAAGAGGTTTTTCTTGACTGGAGAACCATAGATTGTAAGAATTCAGAAATTTGTATCAAAATATCTGAATACGTGATTCATACGCTCTCTATCCAAAACATGGATTTAGGAGCCTATCAAATCAATTTTAAGCATCACAAGATGCCTCTTAAAAACTATTTTTCTTTTGAGGATAGTTACTTTAAAGCGTGTCATTTTCTTGAAACTCTCATTAATCAGCATGGGTATACGTGGGAAACCATTGCTAGATATCATTCTGCAACGCCAAAATATAATTATGCCTATTTAGAAAAAATCTCAACAATACTCAAAAAGGAAAAAAATGGAAACAATTAAAACACGCTTTTCAATCGTAGCAATCTGCTTAGTAGTTGTAGGCTTTAGTGGGTGTGCCACTAAAGAAAAGAGCATCTCTGTACAACCTCGTGAGAAAAGTATTATTTATCAGGAAAACGAAAGAACGGTTAGCAATGAAGGTTACATGTATAACCGTGCAAATAACTTGGAATACATGGATGCCAAAAGCATTGAAAAGTTAAAAAAAGCTGTTTCGATTTTAATTGATAAAGTTGAAGCAATGGATAATCGCAATGTAGAAAAAGAAAATCAAACAAAAGAAGTTAGCGGAGAACTAAAGAATTTAAAGCAAGAAATCTCTTCTCTTAAAAAAGCGCAATCACAAGAGCCAAAAAGTAACTTAAATTCTACAATTAACGAGCCACTTTCCCCTGATGATATAAAGATTCTTGAATTCATTGAACAAAAAAAGTAGGAAAAAATGAAAAAAATTATTTCATTGTTTTTGGTCGGTATTCTTGGTATTCCTGTACAGTTATTGTCCGTCGATCTTGGTGATATGTTTAATACAACTTCAGTTAAATCTGATTTTGGTACGTGGAGTTCTCCTCGAACAGGAACAAAATATTTCTACGGGGGTTCATATCGTTTTGCATTTAAAGGCGCAGGAAGAACACAACCTTTGTTTCAAGGAGAACCGCCATCTATGAAGGTCGGCTGTAATGGATTTTCTTTGCGAGGAGGCTTTTTGGCATTGCTTGGTATCCCCGAAATTAAATTAATGCTAACCAATGCTGGTGCTACTTTGGCTTGGGGACTCATGATGGGGCTTGAATATTCTATGCCAGGTCTTGCAGCCGTTTTTAAAACGCTAAGAAACTTTGCAAGAGAAATTCAAAAATTATTAGCAAACATGTGTAATTTAGGCCAGTTGCTGGGGGAAAAATCAGGCATCAATAAACAAGTCAATTCTCTCACCAACAATCTCACAGGCGACATGAATACAATGTTTGAAAACCTTAACACGGGGCTTGAAGGCGTTACTAGCAACATAACAAAAGCATTTGATTTTTCTCCAAACAAAGATTGTGAACATAAAACAGGAAGCGCAAAAGACCAATGCTTAAATCAGGCTGGGATGTCTTCTTCAACTGCGGTTGCTAAAATCAGCAATACAAATTCACTAAGTTTGACATCTATGGCGATAGGAGCAAGCTCAAAAAAATTAGATAAACCTTCCAACTCAGTCTATGTTTCACAACTATCAACATTTTTGGAAACAGGTAAAATAGGAGCACAATCCCTCATTAGTAATTCAACAGAGCTAGATAATGTCAAAGCAACTATTTTGCTAGGTAGATTGTTTTTTGGAGATATGGCAACTCCTGTTTCGACACTTGAATATGTTATGAAGCTCACAGATGCATCATCAACCTCCGATTCATCCATTAAAACAGGGACATTTAAAATTAATGCGGAAAAGGCACAACAACAACTTATGGCTAAAATATCAGAACAGGTTCAAGAGGAAAAATTTGAAGGCATGGTGAGAATTCAGCCTGTTATCAACTCTCCAGAGCAGGTTGCTAAAGCATTAATTGATGGCATCAGTGCAGAAACACAAGTCGATTACTGTAGTGGCTCTTCATGTAAAATTCCAGATTCTTTTGTATATTTAATGGATATGGCATTACAAGCAGATGCTAATTCTTCAATTGATTCTGCACAAGTGATTGGGAATGTTTGGGATAGTTCAACCAGCTCTAGTCTTGAAATTAAATGGGAAGGTGGATACCTTGAAAGCTTAAAAGTGATTCGTTATAAAGTGCAAGAGTTATCTGGCTTTGCTCCAACTATTACAACATTAACAGAAACTTCAATTTCGACCAAAGCCCCAAGTGCTAGTGACATTAAAATACCTCTGCTTCTACCTAATATCCAAAAATACATGGATAGTATCGCTATACTAGAAAAAAGAGCCAAAGGCGAAACGGCTTACACGGCCCAATTAAAGAGTATTTTAGCAAGATACAATGCTTATTTCTTTGCAACATCAATGACCGATTTAATCACAGGTAGGGTTTTGGATGCATTGGGAACAAAAGGTGATCCAGTTGGCAATCCAGATTATAAAAACATCAAACCGTATGTGGATGAGATGTTGGAGAAAAAGCGAAAAATTGAAGAAAAGATTAAAGAAGATATGAAAAATCAAATCTCATATCAAGAGCTAGCAGAAACCTTCTCAAATGTTGAGAAGCAGCTCAAAGAAGACCAGATGAAAGGATTTTAATGAAGCATCTATTTTTGATTTTGACATTGACGTTTTCACTCTTACATGCACAATCTAATAGTCAAAATGTAGATATCGAAAAAAAAGCCATATTGAAGCTAATTGAAAGTAATAGGCAATTAGAGGAAAGAGTTTCTAATCTCGAAAAACAGCTCTCTTTGAGCGTGGTGAAAAAAGAAACTGGTGAGGTGTCTTTCAAAAAAAAGATATTCTTTACGCCTAAGAATACGTCATCCATACGCAATGAGCCTTCCACTAGAGGTAGGCTTGTATCGACATTGAGAACTCCAAAAAGCGTTGAAATCTTTGACATTACATGTAAGGGAGAATCTGTTGGGTATTGGGGAAAGAGCGCACAAGGGTGGATTTTTATATCTAATCCATCCTATGGTTTTTTAAGTGATGAAGCCAACGCACACTTATCACAAGATTACAATCAATGGTGTAAAAAACATTGACTTCTGATTTTATGACCTCTTTGGGTCAATTTTTTTCATACTATGATGAAAAATTGACCCAATTTCTATACGCATCTATTTTTTCCAATTCTCTCATTTTTACATGTATAGTTTTGTGCATATTCTCCTTTGTCTCAAAAGTAAAAGAGCACTCACTCATTGGAGCATGGAGTGTTAATTTTTTAGGGGTGTTTTTTCACGAATTAGCACATGCATTGGTTGCTTTATTGCTTAATGGAAAGCCCTCTAAGTTTGTTGTATTTCCAAAAACAATTTGTGACAATAATGGCAAGAAAGTATATGTGCTAGGACACGTTGAATGTAGCAATATCCGATGGTATAATGCTTTTCCTATCGCAATGGCTCCCTTATCACTTCTCTCTTTGGCCTTTATTTTGGAAAAATTTTATTGGTCACTCCCTTTTGTGGAGCACTCCCTCTTTTTCCTTTTTTTGTATATTTACCTTTTAATCATTTTTATTATAAATGCCATCCCCTCTTCCGTAGACTTTCAACATGCATTTAAAAATCCTTTTGGGGTTATTCTTTGGTTTTTAGTGCTTCTATCTTTAGCTACAAAAATATAATATAAATATTGATATTTTACATTATTTATTATAAAATAAAATATTGTATTTTTATATTATAAAAAGGCTAAAAATGAAACGACACCTTGTTGCTATGCTAAGCATCTCTCTATTAACTTCTTCGGCACTTTTTGCAGTTGAAAAAGGGAAAGAAAAAGAAGCGATTCAAAATATTGAATTTATTAAAAAAACAGGTTTTTCTATTAAAGATTTTAAAGATATCGGGGATATTTATGCTGTTAATGCGAGTCATCCTAGGGTTCCAAAAGCAACCTTGTTTGTGACTAAAGATTTCAAAAATGTTGTCATTGGTCAAGGTTTTACATCCACAGGTGCGGAGATTGATTTTCCTATCGCAATGGAGCAGTACAAAAAAGAAGCTGCATATACGATTGGTAATGGCAAAAATGAATACTATCTCTTTACAGACCCCGAATGTCCTTATTGTAAAAAATTTGAACAAATGTCAAATAATCTTCATGATGACATCAAACTCCATGTTTTCTTTTTTCCTTTAGATTTTCACCAAAATGCAAAAGCGATGTCTAAATATATCTTGGCGCAAAAGAGCAATGAACTAAGAGCTAAGGCAATGAAAGATATTGCAGACGGAAAAGAAAACTATAAAACAATCAAGCTTTCTGATGCTGATGATAAAAAATTTAATGAGGTCATATCAAGACATCTCAAAATTGGTCAAGAAATTGGAGTAAATGGAACTCCTGCGGTGTTTGATGCTAAAGGTAAGCCAATTCAATGGCCCAATCTTTTGAAAAACAAACAGGGTCTACAATGAAACTTTCAAAACTTATACGAGGCGTGGGATTGACAATGGTATTCGTTTTGTCTGCTGATGCTTCTACCATAGAAGAGCATATCAATGCTTTTTTTAAAAAAATCAGTCCTGAACGACAAAAGGTTATAGCTTCTCTTGTTCAAACAGACCCTGAATACAAACAAGCCATTGAATATCTAAGCAATGATGCTTATATGCTTAAAATGCCTGAATTAACCTTTCATGGTAAAAAAATAGAAGGTCGTTTTCTCCCTGACTGTGCCAAAGCATTACCCCACCTCTCTAAAAGCTTTCAGAACTCAAAAAATACACTGAGTGCTTATCTTGGCATTAACTGTATTACCAATGATGCCTTCACAAAGAAAGACACTTCCCTAGTAAAAATGCATAGAGAATTTGCTGAAGGACTCTATACCCATGAAAAAAGCTTTTGTGGTGGATATATGGCTTATGGCGACATGCTTATGCATGGGATAGGTGGTAGTCCAGATTATGCTAAAGCGTTAAAAGTATTTGAGGAAGGCAAGTTTAAATGCAGTCGCTTCTCAACAGAATGGGAGCTTAGAGTTCTTGATACAAAGATAGAACAAGCCAAATTCAAAAACAAAGTTCTCAAAAAATAAAGGCTAATGATGCGTTTTTTTCAAAGAAGAAAAGTAAGTTCCCTTATTCTAGCATGTTGTCTTTCGTCCACGTTGTATGCCTATCATGATATGGGCGTATGGGGAACCCAATATGGTATTGTTGAAAGCATCGAATTTAAAGAACCATCAAAACCTATCTTAGAAGACGCACAAATTGAAAAATCTTTTCAAGAAGCACTTATCAGTCGCCAAACGCTCCCTGAATGCGTAAAGACGGTGGATAGGCATTTTGACCCAACCGTTGTGCTTGAACATGATATTGATATGCCAAAATACAATATTCACATTAAAAAAGGAACAAAATTTAATTATCTTCAGCATAAAAAAATGCAGAGGTACATGATTATGATTGATGGAGGCAATGGGCTACACGTTGAATTTGCAAAGCATTATTTACCTGTTTCTGATGTTGTTATCTACAATGGAAGTACGGAAGTTATCAGCGAGTGGCTAGATGGGCACGTATACATTGCCGATGAGAGTTTTCAAAAAGCGTTTAAAGTGAAATGCCTACCTTCTGTTTTTATTCAAGAAAATGAAACGTTTCTCATTCGTGAGTACAACCTTAAAGAGGTTTTGAATGAGAAATAATTTCTTGTTAAGTGTTTTATTGATTAGTGTTTGCATGTTTTCTAACTTAAATGCTCGAACTGGTGGGGAAGTCTATAAATTTTATAAAAACCTAGACTACGATTTTTTCTTTGATAAATTAGAAGTTTCTTTTGATATTTGTCGTTGTGAAATCGAGACAACAGACCAATGGCTTGCAGGCTTTAAGTACACATTGGTTGAGCCAATTGGATTTATAGAATCTAGCATTACCCCCATGCATTTTGTGGGCTTAGATATTAAAACAGCCGATGCAAAAAAACTAACAAGAAAGCAAGGACGTTCTCGAAAAGATACTGATGGTGTAGAGACTTTTAGACATGCCCATTATGTTATTTTCCCTGTACTTGGGTATACACTAGGCTTAGTGCAAGATTTTTTCTGTTTCGAAAGAGCTAATATTTTTAATATGGCATACATTAGCGAAGTTATTCCATCCCACAATAATGATCTTGTTGCGCTGGCTGAAGAGACCGTTAAGCCTGTGAGTAAAATTTGGTTTGCAAATCCAATAGCTGAAGCAGCGTGTGGAGCCGATTGTGCAACTTCTACGGCTGGATATCCCATTAACTCTCTTTATTGGTGCGCTGGATGTCGAGGGAGCGTTACTGGAAGCGATACAGGCTGGTCTAGGGCTGGAGAACCTTTTGAAGATGCAGAATCGGTTGCCTTTCGTGTTATTAATCGAATGCACGCTTACAGTGGAATGTTAAAGACTAAAGAATCCTCGTTTGCGTATAACCCCGTAGGCTCACACATGAAATCAAGTATGTGTGAAGCTCGATACTTTCCTGTCATTATTAAAGACCAATATTATCTGCAACTTGCGAAAGGTGATAAGTCATGGGATGCAAGTAACTTTGGGAAAATACGATTTCAATACGATTTCAAAACAGAACCAACAGATGAAGATTCGGTGTTTTTCTGGTTGTGGCGAGAGCGAAATATGTGTGGAGGAGCTGCCAAATGCAGAAGTACATTCAACAATCAATAGTTGCAGGATTTTTATTTTTCAATAGCACCTTATCTTTTGGTGCCACACCAGTATCTACACTCCATAGTGAAGCTATACCGTTTACGATACCTTCCTCTGCTATGCAAGATGGCAATGTTAATAAAGATTTTTTTAAAAACTTAAAAGAGAGTGCCATCTCTTCTGTGGAAAAATATGGGCAATTTAATGACCATGATATGCGAAATGTTTTTAAGAACTCTGCTGAAGATGAAAAACTAGAAGAAACTTTTTTTTACATGTACAGCTCTTCTATGCCGATGGTGACTCTTCAAAATCTATTACCACAAATGAAAAAATTAAAAGAAGTTAATCCTAAAGCCTCACTTTATATTGTTTTAAATGGATTTCCTGAACCTTCTTTTTGGACGAAATTAAGAACTCTATACAAAGACGAAAATCAAAATTTGTTCAAAGTTAAAATTCACCCTAGGATTTATGAGGCTTACAAATTAGAACAAGTACCTGCATGGGTAAGAACCGAGTGCCCGCAAAATTTCAAATTTAAAAACTGCAAAACAAGTGAATCGTATCTAGCCAAAGGAGATATCTCTTTGCTTGATTTTTATGAGCTTCTTGTCAAAAAAGATAATCTTTTCATGCCCACATATCAGAAACTTATTGAGGCAAAATAATGAGAAAAACTATCATTGTTGGATGTGTTTTGGCTTTAGGAAGTATGCTTATGGCTGAAACCAATACAACGAATCCAAAAGCAAATTTAACCAACCCCTTTACCCCTCCTACTCTTGTTGAAAAAAATATTGAAGCAGAGACTAATTCGACTGATTCCTCAAAATGGAACTTAACAGATTTCAAGAAGCATTTTACCGACAATGGTATGAATGAGGGAATGATAGGCAATACGAACACCCTTATGATGCAAGGAACTGAAGGTGCTTTATCTTCCTCCCAAAATCCAAATAAAATGACAACTGATAGTTTGAAAAATAATGAGGATGTTAATAACTCTGATTGGCTATCTGGATGGAGCAATGCTGTTCAGGATGTTGTAATTCAAAATGCTATTCAAAACACAAGTGTTTCTCTTCTTGAGATTGATGATACAAAGATTAATTGTTTTTTAACAAGAGATATTTCATTCCAATGGCAGTGCACAAAAAATGGTTTGCTTTTTGGTGGAGAGATGAATTCAAATGGAAAAACAGCAAGACTTAAATGTGAACATGAATGCTACGAGCAAGAGACATGCGTATCGGTGCAAGACACCTATGATTCAACGAATTTTTACAAAAAAGCAGATGTTTCATGGAAAGGAACCATCAGTAAAGATGCAAATTTAACTTTTAATGTCTCGGTTAATTCATCAAGGATTTTAAATTTTGCACAGGTTGAGTTGCCTCAAAAATATAAAAATATTGGCATGAGTATTGAGTATATTGGGAAAAACAACAAAACCATGTATGCCGTTAAAAACATTAACCTTGAAACGTATGATTCAAACAATACAGTTCAAATTAACTCACAGATTTCAAATCTAAAATTTACACTTAGCCCTCTTAAGAAAGATATCAATGAAACAGAGGTTATTGTTTCTGGGGTCAATTTAACCTATGTTGCAGATAGAAAATTTATTTGTCCTGCATTACAGAATGTTAAGGAGCTTGTGCAAGATAGTCTTGGCAACAAATGTTTAAATGGTCAAATTACAACATTTACATTAACAAATGGAAAGACATACGAGTTGTGTTCAACCAGCAGTCTTCAAGGAGACAATAAAGATGGAACTTTTTCCAATGAATCAAGTTGTAACGCAGTTTGTAAAGTATCTTATGAATGTGAGCCAAACTATACAACCATGACGACTGATACGCTTGAACAGATTAGAGAAGCGTGCATGGTAAATGATGAAAATTCAATGTGTAGCGATACAACAGAAGATTGTAAAGTTGCTCGCCTCACAAAAGCACCCATCCTGAACGAGATTGTTTTCAACGCAACCTCAAAAGCTGTTAATACGATTGTAGATGGTGTTCAAATACAAGGAACAAACAGACCACGGGTTGAGCCAAATGAAACTTTAAATTATGAGCGTAAAAAGCAAGAAGAATGGAAAGATGGTGCTTTTATGGACATGTCTAAATTCTCAAAATACAATAAAACAACCACAGCAATAGGCAAAGAATCACCCGTGCAACATGCATATAGGATGAGTATAGGTCAGGGCTCAAATATTGGTTTACCAGGTACTAGCAATGTTGCCACAAGGGGTTTAATGTGGTTATTAAAGCCAAATTCGTTGGACGTTAATAGTGGAAGTAATAAATATTTTTATTCTATTCTAAAAGCACGTTTTGGGTACATGGATTACGATATTTATGGCGCAAAACAAAAGAAATTTAAAGAGATATGGTATCTAAAAACCTCTGAAAACAATGACGACTTATTGGCTATCAAATATGGAAAAGATATTGGGTATATAGGTTCTGTCGATGGAAATTTTTCGTTCATTTATAATGAATATGCTTCCATGCAAGATATGACTTTTAATACTGCTTCAAAGACTTGGGTTCCATTCAATCCTGCACAAACCGCACAATATTTTAAAACGAGCAAAATGGATGGCAATGAGACGGGAGGATACCCCTATTGGGAAATACCTATCGTAAATAACTCTGGTCTTATTATCAAACAGCTAGACGGAATGGTTACAAGCAGAGACCCTTTGCCTACACGGAAAGAGTATTTTGATACAAAGATGGATGGAACGGGTGATGGAATGCTTTATTATGAAGCTCTTGTCTATTACAGCAATACTCCTAGGACATTCTCAGAACTTTATGCTCTTATTGATTCAGGCGAAATGAAAAGTATTTATAAAAGCACCGAAGCACATTTATATCCTAGTTCCATTGATGGGGATGGTTCATTAAGTAACAAAGATATTAAGATTTTTAAATATGGTCCTGCTTCAGACTCTACAATTTATACACAAATTTATCCAAAGGCAGAAGATGTTGGTAAAAAAGGTTTCATCTTTATTTTTATGCAATAAACAGCATTTTAAAAAAGCGCTATGTCATGCGTTGTCTATTCTATTAATTTCGCAACAATTAGCCTTTGGTGCAAGTAATTCTGCATCTAGCGAGATACTATCTCCTGTCTCAAAAGCATACGATTTTACGTTTACGGAAGATTCCAAAAATGATATTTTGATTAATAAAACCTATATTGAAGTTGAACAAGTCATTAAAGAAGTGGAAAAAATTGCCAATGCTTTAGTTCCTAGAGACATCAATGTTGCAAATTGTTCTGGTACGGGTTGTCCCATTGATTCAATCCAATGCGATGCCGTAACAGAAACACCGTATTGTCCTGATGGATCAATTTTAAATACCACTCGTGATATGTGCCAAAAAGACCCTGATGTGTTTAATTGTCCAACGGGTTATACCTATGATAAGCAAGTTCAAAAATGTGTTAGACCGCTTGAATGTCCTAACGATGGTGTCTATGTGGTTGAACGACAAAGATGTGAGTATAAACGAATCTATGAGTGTCCAACGGGTTATACACAAGATGGTGATACATGTATTGCTCCTCCCGTGTGCCCTAATGGCGCTGTGTTTGATGCAACGCTTTTAAAATGTACCGCTGAGCCTGTATTTGCATGTGCTGATGC
>Ga0265295_1006304_pt1 | contig 14459 bp, 15 predicted proteins | sample Munlansysbiofilm_FD_192503 | JGI IMG/M metagenome (GOLD analysis project Ga0265295, IMG submission 192503) | Leachate microbial communities from a municipal landfill in Southern Ontario, Canada - Methane capture system biofilm | ecosystem: Engineered > Solid waste > Landfill > Unclassified ... | reverse complement strand
TCTCTTCCCGTGTCAACACTTTTTTTCATTTCTTTTTTCAAGTGCCTTGCTTGATTTTTCTTTTTCTCTTAAAGAACAATTCCTGAAGCTTTTGTTTTGCTTGCCTCAGGAACGAGAACGCTTATAGTTCTTTTCGCTTTCCTTTGTCAAATACTTTTTTTAAAAAATTTTTCTTTTTTTTAAACTTAAATTGCAACAGTTTAAATTTACATGTTATTTGTACAAAAAATTAAAAAGCTCGTTTGTTTCTTTTAATGCTAATTTAGAATAATCACCCATAAAATTTTTTATTGAGTTTAAAAAATCCATTTTCTCTTTTTCTGTCTTATCTGTAAAAACACTTAAACTGTTTTGAACACAATTACTAAATACACCTGCCATTGGTTCTGTTTCTTTGTTTCTGCTTATAAGATCTTTATAAAGAGACAGATCAAGTCCAAAAAGCCTTCCTGTAAGTGCAAGATTTATTCTAAAGACCGGGGTTGAAAACTTTAAGATATCATCGGGGCTTATATTCTGAACTTTTAAAAACTCTCCTGTTGCAATTGTAAGAAGATGTGTAAGTCCCTGGACAACAGCCATGTAGTGATCATGCTTTTGCGGGGTACTGAAAGTGACTACGGCACCGTCTTTTTCAAATATATTTTTGAAAAATTCTGTATATGAATCTCCCCTGCCTTTGCAAAGAATAATATTCTGGTCATTTAAATCCTTTGTGTGCTGTCCAAACATTGGATGACACCCAAGAACCTCGCATTTTGTGCTTTCAACCATTTTCTGCACTATGTCTGATTTAAGCGAACATATATCCATAAGAAGCTTTTCTTCACTTAAAACAGGGCCGATTTGCCCTGCAACCTCAAGAGCTGCCTCCATTGGAGTACTCAAAATTATTATATCCGATTCTTTTGCAAGCATTTTGTTGGTAAACTCTGTATCAAGATCTGAAACAAGAACCCTGAAGCCTTTACTTTCAAAATATCTTTTAAACCAGACTCCCATGGCTCCAAGACCGCCTATTATTCCTATTGTTTTATTAAAAAAATCTTCATCCTTCATTTTCTAAAGCCTTTTTTCTCAGCAAATGGTCTGCAACAACAATTGAAGCCATGGACTCGGCAACAACATTTATCCTTGGAATTGCACAAATATCATGACGTCCTTTAACTTTTACCTTTGTTTCGTTTCCTTTTATATCTATTGTATCCTGCTCAATTGAAACTGAAGGAATGGGTTTTACAGCTATTTTTATTATAATATCATCACCGTTTGATATTCCTGCTAAAATTCCGCCTGAATTATTTGTATTAAATCCTTTTGAGCTTATCTGATCATTGTTTTCAAGTCCTGTCATTTTTGCAGCTTCAAACCCTGCTCCTATTTCAACACCTTTTACAGCACCTATACTCATCATGGCTTTGGCCAAATCTGCATCAAGCTTGTCAAAAACCGGCTCCCCAAGGCCAAATCCTGGATTTTTAACAATTATTTCAACAATTCCTCCAACTGTATTGCCCTGTGCTCTTATAAAATCAATTTTTTCTTCCGCTTTTTTAAAAGCTTCAAGATCCGGCATAAAAAATGGATTTTTATTTATATCTTCAATATTAAATTTTTCAGCTTTTACTCCTGCAATTTCCTTTGTACAGGAAAAAACGCTGATTCCATGTTTTTCTAAAATTAGTGATGCTACAGCACCTGCTGCAACTCTTGCTGCAGTTTCCCTTGCAGATGCTCTTCCCCCTCCTCTGTAGTCTCTGATCTTGTATTTCTTGAAATAGGTTATGTCTCCGTGACCGGGCCTGAAAAGATCTTTTATATCATTATAAGCTGAGGATTTATGATCCTTGTTTTTTATCATCAGCATAATGGGAGTTCCTGTTGTTTTTCCTTCAAAAACCCCAGACATTACATGAACAATATCCTCTTCTTTTCTGGCTGTGCTGGTTTTGTTGTTTTGGCCGGGCTTTCTTCTGTCCATTATTTTCTGAATTTTTTCCATATCAAAAAAAATATTTGGAGGACATCCGTCAATGACAACCCCTAAACACTCTCCGTGGGATTCTCCAAAAGTAGTTATTTTAAAAAGTTTACCAAAGGAATTTCCAGGCATTTTTATTATCCTTAAATAGTTAATTTTTTGATTATCAGATCTGCAAGCTCATCTGCTCCAATACTATCTGTATCAAAAGCAAGGGATGAGACCTTTTTATATAAAGGTTCTCTTTTCTTTAAGACCTCATCAATTTCATCTTCCATGGAAAGTCCTGTAAGAGACGGTCTTAAATCCTTTGTATTTTCATCAAAAAGTATTCTTTTTTTTATTGTTGAAGATTTTGCCTTAAGCCAGATTCCAATACCCCGGGATTTTATCAGATCAATATTATAAAGACTTTCAACAACACCGCCTCCGGTTGAAACAACAATATTTTCCTTTTGAGAAATCTCATCTAAATATTTTGATTCTAGAGTTCTGAAATGATTCCAACCTTTTTTTGCAACTATTTCAGAAATTGTTGTTTTTTCGTTTTCCTGAAGATAAAAATCACAGTCAACAAACAAAAGATTAAGTTTTTCAGAAAGAATCTTTCCAACCGATGTTTTTCCTGTACATCTGTATCCAATTAAAAAAATTTTCATTTTTTTAAAACACCTTCAAATACATCCCAGAAATTGGGGAATGATTTTTTAACGCAGGTTTCATCCTCTATTTCAAGTCCGTTTTCTGAACCAACACCTGCAACAGCAAAACTCATTGCCATTCTGTGGTCATCATATGTTTTTACCTGGCCAAATTTATGATTCCCGCCTGAGATAACCATTCCGTCTTCTTTTTCAAATGCTTTGATTCCAAGCCTTTGAAGCTCTTTTACAACACAGCCTATCCTGTCGCATTCCTTTTCCCTTAAATGAGCAACATTTCTTATTCTTGTTTCACCTTTTGCAAAGGATGCCACAACAGCAAGGGTTGGAGCAACGTCTGGCATATCTTTCATATCTGCATCAATGCCATTGAGTTTTTTTCCTTCGACCCAAATTCCGTCTTTTTCCTCTTTTACAATGCACCCCATTTTTTCAAGAAGCCTTGCAAACATAATATCTCCCTGGGATGAAGAGAAACTTACCCCCTTGACCTTGATTTTTGTCTTTTTTACGGCTGCAAGAGCAAAAAAATAACTTGAGTTGGAGCAGTCAGGTTCAACTGCATAAGTTCCGCAGGCATATGTCTGGTTCCCCGGAACATGAAACTTCATATAGTTTTCATGCTCTGCTCTGATTTGAAAATTTTTCATTATATCAAGGGTCATATCAATATATGGTTTGGATACAGGTTCATATAAAAGATTTATATCAATTCCATCCCTTGTAAGGGGCGCTGCCATCAATAGACCTGAAAGAAACTGGCTGCTTATTCTGCAGTCAAGGTCTGTTTTTCCACCTTTTTCAAGACCTCCGTTTAATAACACAGGCGGACATCCTGTTTTATTAACCGACTGTGCTTCTATTCCAAGCATTTTTAAAGAATCAAGAAGAGGATTTATAGGCCTTTCCTGCATTCTTTTATTCCCTGTCAATATCACAGGTTTCTTGCTCAAGGCAAAGACCCCTGTCAAAAGACGCATTGAAGTACCTGAATTTCCGAGATAAATTTCATTTTTTAGCGGCAAAAGATTTCCGTTTTGTCCAAACACTGTCATTTTATCTTCAGATTTTTCAATTTCTATACCCATTGATTTCAATGCTTCCATTGTAAGAAGAGTATCCTCACTCTGAAGAGGCCTTAAAACTTCGCACATTCCCTTTGAAAGAGCTGAAGCAATAAGAGTCCTGTGGGTATAACTTTTTGAACCAGGCACAATTACTTCTGCATTTTCCTTTATTTTAGCGGGATTTATAGTTTTCATTTTCACCCTTTCATTAATTTATGAAAAATTTTCTCTTTCATTATCTGAAACGGAAATCTGATGTTTGTCCATTTTTCAAACTGAAGACCTCCCTGATAAACAAACATTCCAACCCCTGAAACAGTCTTAAAACCGGACATGGAAGCATCTTTGAGAAACTTTGTGTTCAGGGGGTTGTAAACTATGTCAATTGCAGTTCCTTTTGTTTTAAAAACTGTCTTTTCAACAGGTGATTTATCAATATCAGGATACATTCCAACAGAGGTTGTATTTATAATTATTTCAGGCTCAAGCTTTTCAATTTCTTCAAAACCAACAAACTCTCCATCAAAATCTCTTGCAAGTTCAATCCCTTTTGATTTTGTCCTGTTTGTTATGTAAATATCTGCATTTTCGCTTGCCAGTCCATAGCAGACCCCCCTTGAAGCACCGCCTGCTCCGATTACAAGGGTTTTACGATCTTTAATTCTGCTGTGTTCTTTAAGGGACAAGATAAAACCTTTCCAGTCTGTATTGTCTCCCTCAAGTATTCCGTTTTTATTGGTTACGGTATTTACAGCGCCTATTTTCAGAGAGCTGTCACTTATTTCATCAAGATATTTAATTATATTTTCCTTGTGGGGAACTGTAACGCTTACACCTTTAATACCAAGTCCTCTTATTCCTTTTACAGCCGATTCAAGGTCACTTATCTCAAAGGCTGTATAAACTGCATTTAAACTGAGAAGTTCAAATGCAAAGTTATGCATAAAAGGGCTTAAACTGTGTTTTACAGGATTTCCAATAACTGCGAAAACCTCTGTATGAGAATCCATTTTTTATCTCCGGTTTACATAAATTTTTTATAAGAACCTGAATGTTTTAAAAAAAGACAGACTTCCCTCATTTCAGCTATTACTGACTTAACAGAATTGTCTTTAATGTGACCGTCTATATCCATTACAAAAAAGTAATGCCAGTTTTTATGACGGATCGGCCTTGATTCAAGCTTCACCATATTAACCCCTGCTGCTGATACCGGCTGAAGAGCCTTGTACAGTGCTCCTGGCACGTGTGAAGTAACAAACATAATTGTTGTTTTGTCATTTCCTGTTCTTTCAGGCTCGTCTTCACCTATTATTAGAAATCTTGTTATATTTCTGGTGGAGTCTTCAATTCTTGAGGCAGCCACACTTAAATTATAGAACCTTGAAGCTTCCGAATTTGCGATTGCAGCTGAATTTTTTTCTGTAACAGCCTGCCTTGCAGCCGCTGCAGTGCTTGAGACTTCCTTTAGTTCAGCATCTGGAATATTTTCCTTTATCCACCTTCTGCACTGGGCAAAAGCCTGGGGGTGGGAATATACCACCTCAATTTCTGAAAGACTTGTGCATGTTGACAAAAGATCATGGGAAATTGTTATTGCTGTTTCTCCGCAAATTTTAAGTTGAGAATCGAATAAAAGGTCAAGGGTATGGTTTACAGCACCCTCTATTGAATTCTCAACAGGGACCACTCCGTATCTGAAATGTCCTTTTTCAACTCCGTCAAAAATATCAGGAATCGATTTTTTTGGAACAAACTGTCCTGAATAATCAAAATGCTTTAAAGCAGCTACATGGGTGTTTGTTGCTTCAGGTCCTAAATATGCTACCATGTTCGGATTCTGGATATCCCTTGAAGCAGACATTATTACCTGAAAAATATGGTAAATCACATCTTCGGAAAGAGGGCCTGAATTATTTTTCTTAAGCCTTTCAAGAATCTCCTTTTCCCTTGAACTGTCCAGAACCCTTGCTCCGGTATTTCTTTTTATGGCTCCGATTTTCCTGCCAAATTCAAGCCTTTTGTTTAAAAGCTCCAGAATCGTGTCATCAATTTTATCAATTTCTTTTCGATACTTACCAATTTCCGGATTTTCTGTAATATTTTCCATTTTAATTATTTTTCAGTTATGGTTTCTTCAATTTTATGACCGAAATGTCTTCCGCCTTCTTCAATTGCAACTAAAACCTCATCGCCTTTTTTAAGAGCCACTATAGATTTTGGACTTCCATCCGGGGATGTAAGGCGTATTGTTTCAGCATTTTGTAAAATTATATTAAGACTTCTTTCCTCAATTTTTGCTTCAACAAGCATAAGAGGTCTTTTTTCCTGCTTGATTCTTCCAACTACTGCTTCTTCAGTTGTTCCGTCAAACCTTGTAATAATTACGCTGTCACCAGATTTAAGCTCGGAAAGATAGCTTGTTTTGCCTCCCGGCACCCTTGTATATGCATGAACAGGACCGGCATTAATTCTGAACGGCCTTGGATTTACATAAGGATTTTCCACAGTTTCCGCATGAACAAGAAAAAGTGCTGAACTTGTATTACCAACAAGCATTCCTTCTCCGGGCAAAAGACTTGAACAGGTGTCAACACATACCCTGTCTCCCATTCCAAGGGGGGTAATATTTTCTATTACTGCCTTTTCAAGGTTAATTTTCTCATTTGATTTTGAAAGGGTCTCAAGTATTTTTTTAAGCTCAACTGGCGAGCTTACATCAACCATTACCTGGGAAACTCCTTTTTCCAAAATTTCAAAGGCTGTCTTGGCTTCTTCAAAACTTTTGACTATTGGGGCAACGTCAGCTTTTTTTGCAATAAGGTTTTCAAGAGGGATTATGTTCCAGTCGCTGCATTCCAAAATAACAAGTTTATCAAGGCTGAGCTTATGTATTTCCTCTTCCTGGCTTCCGTCTGTTATTTTATAGAAAATCGCATCTTTTCCAATTTTAATATCGCCGGTTTCTGAAACTGTTTTTACTATCCCAAGCTCCCTGACCTTTTCATCAAGCCCTTTTTCTACCATAATCCCTTCAACTCCGCATTCAATAGCTGTCAGAACCATTTCCTTATTATAAGGTATAATTTTTACCCAGATTTTTCGTTTCATGTTAAATCCTAAAAATTTATAAGTTAATTATTGCCATTGCTTCTTCAACACTTGAATTTTCATGAATCAGAGCTGCAAATGCTCTTACAATTTTTTCTGGAGATCTATGCTGAAAAACATTTCTTCCAATGGATACTCCAGATCCGCCTGCATCAAGGGATCCTTTAACCATTTCAAGAATATCCCTGTCTGAATCCATTTTTGGACCACCTGCAATAACCACAGGAACAAAACATCCTTCAACAACTTCTCTGAAACTTTCAGGGTTGCCTGTATAGGAAACCTTTACAATATCAGCCCCCATTTCAGCTCCAACCCTTGCAGCATGCTTTACAACTTCAGGATCATATTCATCCTTTATTTTTTCGCCCCTTGGGTACATCATGGCAACGACCGGCATTCCCCAGCTTCTTGCTTCATATGTTATCTTGCCGAAATCCTTTAACATATTCTTTTCTTCGCCATTTCCTAAATTCACGTGAACTGAAACCGCATCAGCACCAAGCCTTATTGCTTCCTCAACAGAACATACAATTGTCTTTGCATTTGGATAAACAGACATGGATGTTGATGCAGACAGATGGACTATCAATCCGATATCAGGGCCTTCTCCCCTTAAACCGTCCTCAACTGCACCTTTATGCTCAATGACTGCATTGGCACCTCCTCTTGCGACCTTATTTACGGCATCCTTCATGTCCTTGATTCCGTCAATGGGACCTACTGTAATACCGTGATCCATTGGTACTATAATTGTTCTTCTTGTGTTTCTGTTGATAATTCTTTCAAGTCTGATCTGTTTTCCTATCATTTCCCTTTTTCCCTTAGATATAGATTATACAAAAAAAAAGACCGTGGAGTTTTGCTCTCCACGGTCTTTTTTTATATTCTTTTTTCCGTGGACAGCCTTATTGCCGCCTGTCCACGGTGCTTTTACTTAGTTACACAAAAGCACCTCCAGACAGACGCCTGCTAAAATAAAAATACCAATAATAAGAATATATTTTATAGGTTTTTTCTGCTGTCTGGAGTTTCATTAAATTATTTCCTTTAATTTTTATAATGTATTTTCTTTAAAGACTGTTGGTCATTTTGTCAATATTTTTTTTTATTTTTTAATTTTATCGGCAAATTTAAAAAAAAATAGGGTATTTATTGGGTTTATAGGGATAATAAGCTTGACAGAACAATGTCTTGCAAGTAATTTTACTTATGATTTTTGCCGTTTTTTTTTGATACAGCAAAATTATATTCCAAAATAATATTTTAAAACTATCTAAAATAATTAATTTTTGAGAACCTAAAATATTTCTCAACTTTCGAAAGAAATAAAAACACATTAATAAACCAAGAAGGAGGCAAACATGAACAAAGGTGATTTAGTTGCTGAAGTTGCAAAGGTACTCAGCAGTAAAAAAGATGCACAGGCTGCTGTTGATCAGGTTTTTTCAGCAATCACCGAAGCCCTGCAAAAAGATGAAAGTGTAACTCTAGTCGGATTCGGAACATTTAAAACTTCCGAAAGAAAAGCTAGAAAAGGAAGAAATCCACAGACAGGAGCAGATATTGAAATCCCTGCCCGCAAAGTTCCAAAATTTGTTCCAGGTAAAAACCTTAAAGATGCAATAAATTAATTATTACAATGCCCCGTCCAAAATTTATTTTAAAGACGGGGCACGAAACATTATGAAGTTCACCCCCCAATTTGTAACCTGTCCTCAATTATTCCATTGAATCAAACTATTTTTTGACTTATAATCCGATTCGAAAAATGAAGCTCTTTTTTATCAAAAACAAAGGTTTTTCAAGGGTGCTAAAACAAAAACTTACAATAATAAATGAACTAGGTCTTCACGCAAGACCAGCTGCTTTAATTGCAAAAACTGCTAGAAAAGCAAAATCCGAAATCTGGATTGAGAAAGATGACACAAGGGTTGATGCTACAAGTATGATAGATATCCTGTCCATAGCCTGTCAAAAGGGCTCGCTAATAACCCTGATAGCTGATTCCATTGATGATAAAAAAATTTTCGATGAAATAAAAGATATTATTCTAAACGGTTTTGGAGAATAAATTTTGAATGAACAATTGCTGGAAAAAAGAATAATCGGAATAGCAGGTGCTCCAGGCGTTTGCATAGGTAAAGCATACCTTGTAGATTCTAGCGGAGTAGATGTGATAAAAAAATACAACCTTGCAGAAAATGAAATTAAAGCCGAAGTAGCAAGGTTCAAAACAGCTGTAAATAATGCAAAAAACGAGCTTAAAGAAGTCATTAGAAACACGCCTCCAGCTTTAGGGGAACATGTTCAAATTCTTGAAACCCATCTCCTGCTCTTTAAAGACAAAATGCTTTATGAAAAAACCATCAAATCTATAGAAAACAAAGGATTTAATGCAGAATGGGCATTAAAAACAATAGTTGATGAAACAAAAAGAATTTTTAAAAACATTGAAGATGAATATTTAAAAAGTCGCGGAGCAGATATTGTTCATGTAGCTGATAGAATAATGCTTAACCTGACAGGTGCAGTTGAAGTTAATATTGCTGACATAAGAAAAAGGGTAATTCTTGTGGCAAAAGACCTTTCACCTGCCCAAACCAGCCAGATTCAGCTTGATAAAATCATGGGTTTTGTCACAGACAAGGGAGGAACTGCATCACACACAAGCATAATAGCAAGAACCCTTGAGCTTCCATGCGTACTTGGTCTTGAAAATGCCACATCTCAAATAAAAAATGACGATATAATAATCGTAGATGGTCTTGAAGGAATTGTAATTATAAATCCTGAAGAAGAAACTCTTCTTGAATTCGAACAAAAGAAAAAAGAATATGAATTAAGGCAGGCAAAAGTAACAAGGACCAGCCATTTACCAGCAAAAACTAAAGACGGCCATATAATAAAGGTTATGGGCAACATTGAATTTGCTGAAGAAGTTGTTTCTGTCAAAGATCATGGGGGGGATGGGGTTGGTCTTTACAGGACAGAATTTCTCTACATGAACAGGGACACCTATCCCGACGAAAACGAACAATTTGAAAAATATCGGGAAGTAGCAGAGTTAATGGCTCCAGGCGAAGTTATAATCAGAACGCTTGATATAAATGGAGACAAGGCATTGAAATACAATACGGACCAACTGCCTGAAACTAACCCTGCTCTTGGCTTAAGAGCAATAAGATTTTGTTTAAAACGTAAGGAAATTTTTAAATCTCAATTAAGAGCTATACTAAGAGCATCAAATTTTGGGAAAATAAAAATTATGTTTCCAATGATTTCATCTCTCGGAGAAGTGTTGGAAGCAAAAAAAATTCTTTCTCAATGCAAAACCGAGCTTAATGAAAAAAAAATAAAATGGGACAAAAAGATAAAAACAGGAATAATGATAGAAGTCCCATCTGCTGCAATAATAGCAGATATTCTTGCAAAAGAAGTTGATTTTTTCAGCCTGGGAACAAACGACCTTGTCCAATATACCCTTGCAATAGACAGGGGCAATGAAGAAGTTGCTCATCTTTATAATGAACTTAATCCAGCTGTTTTAAGACTAATAAAAAATACTGTAACAGTTGCTGAAAAAAACAAAATTGAAATTTCAATCTGCGGTGAAATGGCAGGGAATCCTTTAAATATTCCTCTTCTTATTGGCCTTGGAATAAAAAACTTAAGCATGTATCCCCATGGGATTCCACAGATCAAACAAATGATAAGAGAGCTCAATTTTAAAGATACAATTGAATTGACCAAGGAAATATTCAGACAAAACAATTGTCATGACTCAAAAAACCTTATCATGTATAAATACGGTGATACACTTAAACTATAATCTAAGGAAAAATAAAGTGGCATCAGATTCACAGACAAAACAGATCGCATACAACAAAAAGGCAAGGCATAATATTGAAATAGAAGATGAATATGAAGCTGGAATTGTACTCAAAGGCACTGAAGTAAAATCTGTAAGAGCCGGTAAAATAAGCCTTAAAGAAGCCTTTGCAAAAATAAAAAACAATGAAGTCTTTGTTTATAATCTCCATATTTCTCCATATACCCATGCATACTTTGACAATCATGATCCCATGAGACCAAGAAAACTACTATTAAATAAAAGAGAAATAAAAAAACTTATAGGTAAAACAAGCGAAAAAGGATGCACTCTCGTACCTTTAAAGGCTTATTTCAAAAACGGACGTGTAAAAATTGGGCTCGCTCTAGGTAAAGGTAAAAAAATTCATGATAAACGAAGAGAGATAAAAGACAGAGAAGTAAAAAGAGAGCTTGAAAGAACGATGAAAAAATTCAGGCAATAAAAATTATAAACTTAATTTGTAAATAACCAATTGAAATTTATTTATAATATATTTGTTTTTGAATAGTTTAAGCTTATCAAAGGACGAACAATTTTAAATTGTTTGCAATACACAAAAGAAACAATCAATAAATCAGTCTTGCTTCAAGTTTGGTTTAAATATAAAATTATATTTTTTTGTATTTAATATTTATTCCAAATATAGGTTTTAATTATTTCTATTTCAAAATCATGGTTAAGATAAAAAATTCAAAAAACATCTTAACCATTATCATTTGAACTAGAACAATTTTTTACCTTTGGATTCCATTCAGCTATATCTACAATCAACTCAACTGTTTTATAGCGTTTTTTTGTAGCATCATCGTATCGATATCTGACGCATACAAGCTGTTCTCCGTACTTTTCACTAAGCCTTTTAGTTCCCCTCTGACCTGGCTTAAGATGAAGTCTGGTTCTCATGATATACTTCTCCTCTTAAACTACTAAACATCTGCTTATCTTGAAACAGAATCAAATAATTTAACTATTAAAATTTATTAACAGGAAATCTGTAAGAGATTACTAATCATAAAAAAATTGACTTTTCAAGTCCAAATATTTAAAATTCCTAAAATATTGCAAAAGAATATTTTAAAAATATAAATAGGGCTTGTAAATATTGAGGAATAAAGACGGATCTGTTTATAATTATTTTATCCAGCCTGGGTATATTTATCTTCCTGTTTCCCCAACAAAAATTTCTGCTGTTCTTGGATCATCTGTTGCTGTTTCAATTTACGACAAAACAAAAAAAACAGGGGGAATGGCTCATTTCCTTTATCCTGAGATACATATAGAAGACCAGCCAAGAGCAATATATGGAGACGTTTCAATAAAAGCTCTTATAAAAATGTTTATTAATATTGGCTCTAAAAAAGAATCTCTTGAAGCACAAATTTTTGGAGGTGCTTTTAACAAAAGCCATTCAAATAAAAATATAGGTAAAAACAATATTTTATCAGCTCAAAAAATCCTAATACGAGAAAGAATTCCTATTACTTCCGAAGACACTGGCGGAGAAAAAGGAAGAAAAATTATTTTTGACACACATACAAATGAAATTGTAATATTAAAAGTTGAAAAACTTAGACAATCAGACTGGTATCCATATTCATGATGAAAAATCTCGAAGATAAAATTAAATTACAAAGACTTTTAAACCTCGGTACAGATCTGAACAGGATTCATGATCCAGATGCTCTAATGGAAAGAATACTTAAAGAAGCAAGAGATTTTTGCAGTGCAGATGCAGGCTCAATTTATATTGTTGAAAAAAACTATCTGGTTATTTCCTATATTCAAAATAACACTTTAAAAAAAAATAAGGTTGTATATAAGGAACGCCACGTACCAATAGATAATTTGAGTATAGCTGGATACTGTGCAAAAACTGGACAAATTGTAATTTTAAATGATGTTTCAGATATCAATTTGAGTTTACCTTTTAGATTTAACTCAAATTTTGATGAAATGACAGGTTATAGGACAAAATCAATTCTTTCAATTCCAATGAAAGGAAATCAGGACAGAGTTATTGGGGTATTGCAGATTATCAATCCCTTAGACAAATCAAAAACACCCTTAAAATTTTCAGAGGAAGACACAAAGACCCTTCACCTTTTTGCTGGCATTGCAGCAGTTGCACTTCAAAAAGCTCAGCTAACCAAATCCATTATACTAAAAATGATTCAAATGGCGGAGCTGCATGACCCTTCTGAAACAGGTGCTCATGTCCACAGGGTTTCTGCATATTCTACTGAACTTTATATTGCATGGGCTCTTAAAAATAATATCCCAAATGAAATAATTGACAGGAACAAAGATATTTTAAAACTTGTTGCAATGGTTCACGATATTGGAAAAGTTGCAATTTCTGATTTGATTTTAAAAAAACCTGGAAAACTTACAGATGAAGAGTTTGAAATAATGAAAAAACATACCATCTTTGGTGCAAAAATGTTTGAAGAAGAAAATTCTGAATTTGACCAGGCTGCAAGAGAAGTTATTCTAAACCACCATGAAAGATGGGATGGAAAAGGTTATCCAGGAATTATTTCAAGCCCTGGGATCAATAAAAATAAGAAACCAGCAGGTAAAAAAGGCAAGGAAATACCCTTATTTGGCAGAATAGTTTCAATAGCCGATGTATTTGATGCCCTTTCCTCAAAAAGATGTTACAAAGATCCTTGGCCACAAGAAAAAGTTATAAATTTTTTAAAAGAAAATTCAGGTAAAATGTTTGACCCTGAACTAATAGAAATTTTTCTAAATAACATTAATACAATGAACTCAATAACTCAAAAATTCAGATAGATAGGTTTCATTAAAAAGCCTCAATACCTAACTAGTGATTGGCCGAAAACGAGAATTTTTTGTTCAGTTCAAGAAAGATGAAAAATTTAACCTTTAGGATACATTGAGTATTTTGAGGATTAAATTTTGTGAACTAAATTTATTTTTTTACTTTAATCGAACAATTGATTTTAATTTTAGAGTTGCTTTCGCCTATTTTTTTCAGGATTTTCTTCCTTTTCTGCTTTTTCTGAAGATATTTTAACATTTACAGGCTTTTTATCCCATTTGTTTACCCCATATTTCAAATATCCCATAACATTGTTAAACCTTGGATCCTTAGAAGAGTCAAAAGGAAGAATATCCATGTTTACAAGAGGCATTATATACTCATACAGGGCCTTTGCTCCGCCTCCTGTAAGAACTAAATAATCCATGTCCCATTCATCTGCAAAAAGCCTGTCCATTGAACTGACAATTTCTCGTGCAGCATATTCAAAAACCCTGTCCCTTAAATTCGCAATATTATATTCCTTGCCTTTAATTTTAATATGGCCTGAATCAACAGCTTCAAAAAGCCTGTAAAGTTCAACTTGAATCCCACTTTCTTTTTTTAATTTTTCGGCAATAGCAAGAAAACTTCTGGATATTCCAAGATCGGTTGTAGAAGAACTTCTTTCGATATATTTCATTCTATCAAAAACTGTATAGTCTGTTGTTTTAAATCCAATATCAATAACCCCTACTTTTTGATTTGCCAAATCACGATTAATTATACGGCCATTTTCATCCATAAGAATATTAAAAACAGAACCAAGCGGCTGTGGCATAAGCTGCACAGAATTTATAACTAAATGCTTACTTAGTGCCTGACCGAATTCAAAAAAAGCATAAGAAATCAATATATTAAGCCATTTTCTTATAAAGAAGCAATGTAAATTATAACATAATTTTTCGATCAACCCTGCTCCTAAAGCAATATCATAAAA